>Ga0126381_100000363_pt1 | contig 48950 bp, 62 predicted proteins | sample PanSoiMetPlot_28_FD_96465 | JGI IMG/M metagenome (GOLD analysis project Ga0126381, IMG submission 96465) | Tropical forest soil microbial communities from Panama - MetaG Plot_28 | ecosystem: Environmental > Terrestrial > Soil > Tropical forest > Bulk soil | place: Panama | collected 2016-02-17 | reverse complement strand
TTGGATTCTCCCGCACCATCCGTACCATCAATCGGCGAAGATCCTCCGGAATCCGCGGTCGTCCCAGGCGTGACTTCCACCGCCACCATAGCCTAAATCCCTTGCGATGCCAGCCGATGAGGGCCTCGGGTTTGACAATTATCAAGGCGTCTCTCCAGGGGAAGAATCGAGACCACAAGACCAAAGAAAAACGAGCGGTGGGGGGTGAGCGTGCGGGGTGGAATTCGGTGTTCCTGGTAGAAGGCAAGCTGCTTGCGCAGGAACAGTACTTCGGCACTCAAGGCAGCCCGGGAAGAAAGTGCCAATCGCAGGAAATGGGTGCTCTGGGCGACGGTAGTAATAAGGATAAGAACCAACGATCGGAGCAGCTGCACGGTCTTGAGCATGTTCACCTGGGGATTTACAGGTTCAAGTCTGTAGCTGGGAGTGAGAGTTTACTTCAACGTAGTCTCGGAAGGTTGCACTTTTTCATGTGCATACCGACTTTTTGCGGAGCACAGCCATCGACGCAAGCCAATCCAGCTCCCTTGCCTGAGAAGCCCTAATTCATCGTCACGGATCCCTTCCTGTGGGAGCGCGGGAATCTGCTCGACTTGTACACAAACACATCGGGGGCGTCGGCGGAAGGATGCAAGTTGGGTCTGGATGAGAGCGTCACGCTAGCCTTGCGTCGAAACCTGCACAATTACACTCATCCTCACTTACACGGGAACTGAGCATCCTGCGCGCCGATGATCTGCCATTTGCCGTCGCGCTTCAGCCAGGTATCGGTCCAGGTGAGGCAGTGCGCCACGGGCTTGCCGCCTTTGTCTTTCTGTATTGCGGTCTCGCTGCCATAGACCATGGCCACATTGTCGCCGTCGCCGGAAGAGAAGAAACGGACTCTGGCGTCGAGCAGCCGGCAATCTGTCTCGGCTTGGCTCTTGTCGGCGTTCAGCGCCAGTATGTCGGCCTTGGTGTAGCGAGAGCCGTCACGCGGCGAGGTTCCCTGAAAGTCATCGGCCATGATCTTGCCTTCGATGTTATTGAAGTTGCAGCCACTCTCCGCCCACTGCCGCTCCGAATTGATGATGTATTTCGCCGTAGGATCGTCCGTCGTCGCCCAGTGCGATTGCTGGGCAAGCGCAGTAACAGTGAACGCACACAGACACAAGACCAACTTTGCGAAGCGGTTCGACATAGACTCTCCTCGTGACGGGCGATTGCAACAAGGCTTTGCCCCCATTAGCCCCCTCACTCTCGAAACACCATCAAGCGCTTCGATGTGCAAGTCTCGTGCTGCGGACGATGTTTTCCAGAGGAACTGCCTGGCTCGCTACCCCAAAAGAGGATTGTGGGCAGACTATTACCACCCTGAGGACGAGGTGCATCTCCCGTGGTTCATGCGGTTGGCCCCGAACACGGTGTCGGAGCCTACGCAGACCAGCTCGACGAATGTCGGGCGCTACACCTTGATGGGTGACCTCAACCCGTTTCCCGGCTTCCGCGAGCCGGCAACGGGGTGCCAGTAAGGTCAAAAATTGAACCTAGTTGCACGGAGGGCCCGACTGGCGCGGTAAAGTCTGCGCGTAGCGCTTTTGTGCTTATTACGGCTCCCATTTTGATTACATTTTAATATCACATTAATGTCGACCGTCAGCAGCTGCGATACTCTTCAAGTCTCACAAAGGAGAGCTAAATGAACCCCTTCAGGGTTGTTGCAAGTTGGCGGGCGGGGCTATGGTGATCGCTGCGGTGATGGTTGCCGCTCCTAAAGCTCAGGCGCAAACAGTGGTACCGCCTTATAACCGTACGTACACCCTTCGTGTTTTTCGAGGCATGCCGCCAGCTGGCGCAACACAACCAGATGATCTGGCGGTCTCGGCAGACGGTAAGCATCTCTGGGTGGGATATGGTAACGGCGTGGATACATTCGGCAAAGGTGGTCCGAGCAATCTTGTCGAGTACGAAATCGCATCCGGAGCGGTCCTGAAGAACATCAGTATTCCGGGACATCTTGACGGGTTAAAGATCAATCCAACCACCGGAGATGTCTGGGCGACTGAAAACGAGGACGGCAATCCAACCCTGGCGATCATCAATCACGAGAGCGGAGCGTTCAATATCTACAGGTTCGACCCGACTCTGATCACGGGCGGGTTCGATGATCTAGTTTTTGTCACATCCCCGCGGGAAGATCGGCGGCATGATTCAGACTCGCCAGCAGACGTGTTCATTGTCACTTCATCACAGGTCAACACGTCCACGCCGGCGATTGTTCGGATTTCGGGCCCGCTGCGAGCGACCAACACTCGCCTCCAATCGGCGCTGCCTGGCGCTCTGCAGTCCGTGTGGAACGTCGTCACGAATAGCGCGGAGACGACGGATATGGTGGGTGATCCCGACTCCATGACGCTTGATCCGGCAGGGGAGCTCGTGCTTGATAACCGCAGCGATGATTCCCTGTACATCGTGCGTAATCGAAAGACGCCACATCCGGTATTGAGGGTTCCACTGACGCTCGGGGGAGCTGCCGTCGAGGTCAATGACACGATATTCACAATGTCGGAGACAACTCGCGTCTCCTCCACCGCCGGTACGATTTTCATCACCGACACCGGTGGCAATACGATTTATATGCTGACCAAGCCGTATTTCCCGGCGAATGAGGTTTATACCGCTGCGAATGTGGCAAACGTTGTTGGTCTAGTCGACCTCAATACGGGAGTTGTCACGGCCGTTGCGACAGGATTCAAGGGTGTGCATGGGTTGGCGTTTTCTCCCATGCGAGTCTCCATCTCAGGGAAGGACAAGGGCGGCCCGATGAGGACTAATCAGAGGAAAGCGGCCACCGATTCGTAATTGGTGTAATCGTGTTTTCGTCGCCTACGTTTTTTAAGTCGGATGGAGCGAACAACGACAGTTGACGGGAAAAATAACGCGGCGCGGGATTCACGGATGGTCACGATCCGGGCTAACGATTAGTCTTCCGCTTAGGAAGGGAACTTCAATGGCGAACCAGGAAAAACTCGGCGAAGCGGTAAAGCGTTACGGGTACGCAAAGAAAAAGAAAATCAAACTCTACGGAAAACAATTGGAACTAGTATCCGATCCCGTAAACCGGAAGGATGATGATGTTTTCGTAGATGCCCGCGAAGAGGGGACTGAGGACGTCAGAGAAGCGCAGGTTCCGCGAAACGTGGTCCAAATGGCAAAGGGTAGCAGACCAAGCAAGGGCCAGTGACCGCGCACAGCTTTACCCAGCTGGTCTCCACCGAGCCCTCGTCGACCGAATACATTCGCTTTTTCTTCGTGGTGAAACCCTGCACACTTTTGTGTGTATCCTCGACGATTGCTTCCGGAACCAAGGCAAATAGTTCATCAGGATAGGCTGTTTGCGTTGTGGCTTCGCCGCCCAGCCGAGTCGTCTCACGCCAGTTAGAGCGCTAATCCGCGGTAGAGGCTCTGCCTAGCCGCAGCAGTTGGACGCCAACGAGGAAGAACCAAAGCGTCGCGCCCAACGCGTTCGCCATCACCAACGAATAAAAGCCCGTCATCGACAGCACCCCGAACACGCCCGTGATCATCCCGGTCCAGGCGCTGACCTTTCCGAGTCTTCCCTTCATCATCGCGATGCCCGCCAGCAGCACACCGACCGATGGAATCACGATCGCGTAAAAGATGAGCAGTCTCGTCGATGGCATGGCCGCGGCATATTCGGCCGCAGCCAAATAGGCGGCCCGGTGAGCCTCGTCGGCGGCACTGGAATGGTTTTCGAAGAGCGCAAGCAGAGAGGCGTGATGGGTCCAGGTCACTGCCAGATCGAGCACAACGAACAGATGCAAGCAAACTGTAGCGGCCCACATCAGATTTTTTGCCGTCTCGCGCAAGGCGAACCACAGCGCCCAGGCAACCGGCAGGTAAAGCAGATCGGTGAGCACCGAAAGCCAAAGAATCGCCCACCATACCATCGTTTTGCCCGGCAGGTAGCGGAACCATGCGTCGCCTGTTGCAGGTGGCGCGCCCGACCATGCGAAGAGGGGAATGATCACCACGTAGCCGATCGCCAAAAGCAGTGCCGCAATCCCGCCCCAGCGATAGCACTGCGTCTCTTCAGAAGAACTGCTCACCTCACCAGTATTTCCATTATGGGAAAGCCCAGCAACTTATTTTCTAATCGTGGTTTGAGAACGAATCCAGTTACTGGCGACGTCGCTGAAGGTGGGCGACATGGCGGTACTTATCATCCTGGATTCATTTCTCAAAGAGGCCATTCTGCAAACCTCCTGCCAAGTTCGACGCCTATCGCTGCCGGTGCAATAGGCGCGTTCCTAACTGCACTCGTCCCAGTGATGTGGGCTTACAGCGGATGGCACTTGCTTGGCCCTGTTGGAGAAGAAGTAGAAAACCCCGGCAAAAACCTTCCCCGGGCCCTTGTATTCAGTGTCTGATCGTCTTGACGCTTTACGTTTTAGCAAATTGGGTTTACCTCCGCGTGCTGGCCCTCCCCGCCGTCGCGCAATCCTCTCATGTTGCTTCTGATACAGATTGCAGAGGTAGTGTATGAAGCTGCCACTGACGGAAAAGACCAGCTTCGCTACATCGCTGGGTCAGATGCAAAAGCGATGTATGCAATTCGCTTGCAGCTTGGGGACGAGGCATTTCGCAAAGCGATGGCGCAGCAGTTTTTTGGCGACGCAAAAGCTGCTTAGTGCCGCAATGGACTCTGACGGGCACCACCAAAGATGGGAGGAGGATTACTGTCCGTGGGTGTGACCTTCTGGAATTCCGAGATGGCAAGATCGTTCGGAAAGATTCCTATTGGAATATCGTTGAGCCGAAGAACTGAAGCAATATGGATGCTCGCATTCCCACAGAGCGAATCGTCCAAGCTCATTGTGGTGGAGTGACCTTTACTTGCGGCAGCGAGCGAAAGGCGGTCACGTACCATTTGCCGTTCTGTTTCACAAACGCAGCGGTGTATCGTGAATACTTCCCCAGTAATTCTTTGTCTGTTCATCGGGGAATCCAGCCATGTAACTGTCGCCGTGTCCACGATGGCGACATCGGGTCTTATGCACGGGAGATGTCGCCCGCGACGTCGATGCTGTACGCGCCGCGCTTGGCTACGAGAAATTGGATTACTACGGCGGCTCTTCCGGAGCAATGGACACAACAGCATATGCAACTCGCTTCTCGCTGGATCAGAAGTGGAAATTGCGCCGCCGGCCTTTCTGGGCTAACGATTTTTCTACTGCTTGCTGACCTGCGATCCGGCCTCGGTGATGCTGCCTTTTACGAGATCAGTCTGAATCTTGAGCTTCTGCTGCGGGCGTACGTCCACCATGGTGTCGAAGGGCAGGTAGCCCGGTAAAGCGATATGTAGGCGGTGCTGTCCGGGAGTAAGAAGCATGGCTTTGCCCACGCCGTCAAACTCGTCTACGTGGCCGGCATATTGACCGTCAACAAAGACTGCCGCACGGGAGGGGGTGGTGGCGATTTTTAGTTCGGCGGTGGCGTCCTTGGTCGGCAACCGAGGCGATTTCACCAGCACGACGTTGACTTCGTGGGTCTTCCCAGGCTCCAGGATGACCTCCGTGACAAACTCGTTGTACCAGGCCTGGCGGATGTCAATTTCGTGCTTGCCGGGCAAGAGCATTAGTTTCTTATTACCTCCAAGTTCATTCACAAAGCCCACGTATTGCCCATCTACCCACACTCCCGCCGTCTTTTCGTCTTTGCTGTGAGCAGCGAATCGCAACTCGGACTGCACCCGGTCCTGAGCGCACATCATGCCTATCAACAGAATCACTATCACTGTCATTACTCTAGGATTGGACATTTGGCTCTCCAAAAGACAAACAACATGTTCAGTGAGGTCATCTTGCGCAGCCTACCTGTCTAACTTTAACGTCAGGACCAGCGCAAGTGCCGTCACGCGCGATGTTTCTGTCATTTTTTTAACCCGATCTAGCCTTGATTCGATCTGTGTCGCGTGGAACCGCTGAAACGAGCTACCAAACCGCTTCCCAGTGAGCCTAATTGCAGCTATTGCTGACGATTTCTAGGTTCGTAATAGTCAGGACGCCAGTCTCGGTAGGGTTTTTCGCCACCGCGGCCTTTAGATCTTCTTTCATACCGTGATAGGGTTGATTTGAAACAACACCGGCAACTTTGACCTCCTGTCCGACATAATCCTCTAATCTGTAGTTGTCACTCTTGAGATGCCACTTCGCGTTTTTGGCATTCAACTGATACTCATCGACGTTGTGACCTTGTTGAAGACAGCCAGTGAGGTAACGGGTTAACTTACTCGTGTCGTTCGTGTCCTGAGCCGTGCTAATGAGAAGCATGCTTACACACAGGAATGCGACAAGGCACAACCTTATCTTTAGATTGTTCATTTGCGCACCTCCAATACAACTTTTCGGGCAATCTCCGAACCACTGGCAGCCCCCAACACCCTCGCATCCAAGACTTCGTGCGGTTGGCGAAGCAGTTCGTTGAGTTCAGCCTTGATTTCGTCGGTACGACGAGCTTCCATAATTCCTCCACCGGCGGAGCCAAGACTCTGAGTCGGCAAACTCGAGGCACCTACTGTTAAACAGCGATGCGATACGCGAGTGCGTGGGCCTTCTCAAGCAACAGCGAAGGTGGATCGAACTTTGACACAATCTCAGAAATTCCTATCAGTTTTGCTTCCTTCTCGGAAAGGCTGTGTTCGAAGGCACAGTACATGATTATGAGAACGGTAGGCAGCACACGTTTCAGCGCACGAGCAACGTCGAGGCCATTCATCACTGGCATCGAAAGATCCAGCACAACTAAGTCAGGATGCAGCCGGCTTGCTACTTCAACTGCCTCACGCCCGTTCTCAGCAACTCCGCATACTTCAAAATCCGACTGACGCGTGAATAGCTCATAGAGCGCATGACGAATAAACACGCTCTCATCGACGATCAGCACTGTCTTGCACACTGCATCACCTGCGTTGAGACTCATCCTGCGCCTCTTGGCACCTAGTTGCGATACGGTGGAAATGGGAGCGAGTAAAGTTCGTTCCGACAAGTCGGTCCGAAGGTGAAGCGAAAACGGCGGCTTGGATCCACAACAAACCTAAGAAACATAGCGCCAAAATACGCCATCGGCGTGAAGTTATGGTCGAGCCCGACGTACAGTTAATCCCGTACTCCCGTACTCCGCTGAGACGGGGCTCGCTACGAACCAATCGGCAAACCACGCCATCCGACTCGACTCGGCGGCGGGCTCGGATCCCAGACGCATTAGCTAAAGTTCGTCAATTGGTGAAGCATCACGCTCAAATGCGACATCGTTCGGAGTTGTCAACGCTTTGCATAGGACTACGCAGCCAGCTTATCCTGATGAGCGGAATCCCTTCTTTGAATGCACGCGTTTGTTGCGGTGAGATCAGTTGACGGAATTGACGGATTCCGAAGTCAAATCCTGCACGTAGGACAAGCTTTTCGTCGAACCGAGTTCGCGCAGAATGTTTTTCGGGTTGTAGATCACGGGCGGGAATGTCGGGAAGGCCCTCTGCTAGAGGCGTTTCCTACCTGAGGAACCAAATGTTTTATCCCCCGTAGCTCCTGCACGTTGTACACCCTGAATGGCCGTAGACAGAAAAATGGAGTGCCGAAGGCGCTGACCGCGCAAAGACCGGCGTTGAAAAGTAGTGTGTGAGCGATCTCCAGCATTCCGAGATGCGACCCAGGGTGATCTCGAGTGGTTGAAGTGGCTTGTGGTTGAGCGTCTAGAGTGCAACATGGCTCGATTCCTAGCATAGAGCACAGGAAAGAGGCTAGTTGAGGGTATGGTTCGAAAGGGTCTCGCCAGCATGCCCGTAAGTCGTTGGTAATAAACCACAGAAATTTGCGGTTGGGGTGGTCAGTCGGGTAAAGGTTCTGAGACACTGTCGAGTTTCAGCACCATCTACGCAGTTCTTATCCCACATCAGTAGGTGCCGAAACTGCTGGACTTGGCTGTGTCATCGCGACCACTCCTGTCTCCGGCGCGGGTCTTTTCCCCCGTCAAAGTAATAGCGTTTGGTTCTTGGCTGATGTTTGATCGACGGTGTCCGATTGATTAAAATCTGAGGGCCTCGTTTTTGCGCTGTAGTGCTCATTGGTGATGACGGTCTGCGTCGTCCTCGCCAGTCTTGTTCCCATCTTGTGGGAGACTGGCGTGGGTTCAGATGTGATGAAACCTATAGCGGCTCCTATAGTGGGCGGCATGATTACATCCACGATTCATGTGTTGATTCTGGTGCCTATTTTCTTTGCTCTGATGAAAGAGTCGGCTTTGAGGCGTGGTGCATTGCAAAAGTCTCACGATATTTCAGCTGATCTGGGGGGAATCAGCGATGAGCACGTACAGCAAATATGTTCTACCTCGTCTGATTGACCTGGCTAGGAGAAATAATGACACGACTCGCCTCCGGGCAGAGGTCGTGCCGCACGCCCAAAGAAGAGTGTTGGAAATTGGGATCGGGTCCGGTTTGAATTTGCGGTTTCATTCGAGCGAAGTTCAGTATGTCTTTGGAGTAGAACCGTCCGCCGAACTTCAGCGAATGGCGGTGAAGAAGACATCCTCGGCTTTGGTTCCAGTCACATTCGTACAGCAATCTGCTGAAGATCGGCGACTCGGTGTTTAGTCGGATCCTCGACAAGACGCCCTCAAACCGGTTGACATTTCTCGTTAGCGAATGCATTTCGCGCTTCGATTTCACGAAGTAACTTTTCTCTAATCGCTGAATCTCATTTGAGCAGACAAGGCCGCCCTTCGATGGGGCTCATCTAAGTGGCACCGAGGAACCTTACCATGAGTCAATCCCAGGTAGCGCCGTCAGCTTTAGGCCATCGCCTGAATGATGATGGCTTCGATGTGATCTTTCGGAGCGCCCGAACCTACAACGGGTGGCTCGACAAGACGGTGTCAGACGAAACCCTTCGTGAGATTTACGATGTAATGAAGTGGGGGCCCACGAGCGCCAACTCGAATCCCGCCCGGTTCCTGTTTGTGCGCTCGAGGGCAGCCAAGGAGCGGCTGCGCCTCGCGCTCTCGCCAAGCAATGTGGAGAAGACGATGGCGGCGCCTGTGACAGTAATTGTCGCATACGACCTTCGATTCTACGAAAAGCTGCCGAAGCTCGCTCCCCACAATCCCGCCTTTCGAGACCTGTTCGCGAACAATGCGGAACTGGCGGAAGCGACGACGACGCGCAACAGCACCCTACAAGGCGGATATTTCATCATTGCGGCTCGAGCCCTTGGACTCGATTGTGGTCCGATGTCGGGATTCGACAACGCCAAGGTCGATGCGGAGTTCTTCGGGCCGGGCGTCCACCGCGAGGGCATGGGCGTGGAGTACGTGCCGGGAACCATCAAATCGAACTTCCTGTGCAATATCGGATACGGCGACCCGGCATCGGTGCGCCCACGCGCTCCGCGCTTAGATTTTTCAGAGGTCTGTCGCGTGTTTTGAGCCCTCTCGCGGTTAGGGGGTGTGCTCTATACCGTCACCGCTGATGCTCGCTCGACCCCGCTTTTGCCAGAAGCAGCGTGATCAATTGTCTTGCACCAACCATTACAACATCCGCCGCCTCGTACCGACGGCGCCAGCCAATATATATATATATAAGGATATCGACCGCACCGCGGCTACGTGGAATGCAACATTACCGATGAGCAGAATCGATTGATTGCAAAGGCAAACTCCACCTGGATGGTGCTCGAGGTGAGAAAGCATCCGGAAGGTAATTGCATAAGGGCTTACCCTCATGGCCACAGTACTCGAATTCAACTCACCGGGACTAGCAAGGAAAGGCAGGCCGATCGCAGAACGGGCGAAGCTGGGGAGCTGACTGAGTTCTCCAAACCCTCGGTCACCTTGCCACTATGCTGGCGGCGTTGTCGTGACTGTTTGCAGCTGCAACGTGCAACCGGGTTTGGTCGGACTCCGCCATTTCGCCTTCTCGTCTGCAAAATGGCGGGCCAACCAAAGTTCTGAGGCCCCTTTGTCTAATCGAGTCGCTGGACGATTGGACAATTGATCGAGAAGCCTGCGCTCCCGAATGCCTTCCCTCCAGGCCCAGTAAGCAGCCCATCTTTCACGAAGGTGAGGATCTGGAATTCTTCACGCAACTGGCCGCGGAATCCCTGACTTATTGCATCCTGCGTCCATTCATACAGATTGGCGTCCCATGCCGGGCTGTAGTCCAGAGCGATGGTCGGAATGCCGCCCAGAGTATTGTTCGGTCGATGGCCGTCTGCCAGATCTGCAGAAAGACCTTGTCGCAGGGGATTGTTGCAGCCGCCACCTTCGGGTCCGTTTGTAGCGATGAAGATGCGCTCAACCGGGCTTGCGAAGCTATCATCGTGTCCCAAGACGAGCTTCTGCATCAGCGGTGCAAAAGTGTTGTGCTCAATTGCCGCAGCCAGCGGGATACTCGCATCCATTGAGATGTACCACACCGGGCGACCGAAGCTGAAGCCGTTGATCACCTGAATGGTTACCGTCATGCTCGCCGGATCAATGGCTACAACCTCGTCATGCACTTTGGAGTAGTCGACGTTGCCGTTCGGGAATTCGATCTGGTTGCCGTCGACACCGAAAGCCACGATTGGCGCGTTATAGATCACGCCGGCCGCATTCGCGATGCGTACGAAAGGACTGTAACTTGCGTCCCCAACGCCTCCCGGCTTTGCGGAAACCGGAGGGAACTCCGCTCCAGCAGGCCCGGGAACAATACTGCGCTCCGGAAAAAAATTCACGGTGCCTGCATCAAAAACAAGATTTCCCTGATCGTCGAAATTGGCCGTCCTAGCGGCCGTCGATGCGAACGTCAGCTTGGCTGAGAAATTCAAGCCTAATTCGGCAGCCACGTTGGAATCGTCAACGTCGGTGAGGATGTACCACACATTCTTACCGCTGCCCTTCATGTGGCCCAAATACAATGGAAGGGTGATGGTCCCATTGATGGCGTCCAGTTTGCCCGAGTTGAGTAACTGAACCGGCCCTACCAAGCTCGGGTTGACGGTCGAAGGGGAAGGTCCAAAGTACGACAGGCCGACTTTGGTTCCTATGGATGCGGGAGCAGGAAATAAATCGCACCCTGGCGAGCCAGCCCTTGGGCCAGGACCAGGTCCCTGCTCGGTATTGAAGTCTGGTGAGTTAGGTGTGGGGGATGCCGCCAGTTCAAGATCTGTGGGTGTGGCGGGCGCAGGACGCTTGAGTTGGGCGTGCATGGCTAAGACTTCTGGCGACAACGCATGGCGAACCTGAGCCTGCGATGTTGGAGCTTGAGACGAGACTTGAGCAGTGGATTGATGCGAGAATACGTTGGCCAGGGCAAGAACAGCGAACGCGGTGATAGTAGGTCGCTTCGAGAGCTTGCACGACGACAATCCTTCGCCGCATTTTGCCCCCAGATCTTCTGATGTACATACTCCTTCTTGCATTATCAACCCCCGATGTTATTTAAGTAGCGCCAGTCGACTCCCGGCACTCAAAAATGAGACTCGCAACTGGCGGGAAAGTGTGATGAAAGAAGCGGTCGATTTTGCTACCTGGCGGCCTATTGTGTCGTGGTGCTGTGGAAATCGGCTACTAGCCGCCTTCTGAATTGAGCTGGTGTCACCCCACGAAACTTCTTAAATGCACGACTGAAGTGAGTCCGGTCGAGATTGCCGAGCTCGGCTCTGATTTCTTTTACACTCAAGAACGTCTCTCTTAGCATCTTCTCGGCCGCTTGCATTCTTAGTGCCCCGATGTAAAAAGAGGGCGAGAGGGACATTTCCATCTTAAAAACGTGGCAGAACCGCCAACGAGACATATTGACCGCCCGCGCCAGCTCGGCAATCGAAATACGCTTGTGTATGTTGGCATGTATCAATTCGAGAGCAGTGATAACTCGGCGATCCACACTTGTCTCCTCTCGTACAATTAGAAATGCAGCGACACGTGTAGAACTTGCAGTCGGCGACTTAATCCCGGTCCTACTAGAACCGATTAACCACTTTCCCATAGGGCTGGCCCGAACCGTGACCTCGACGTCGAACGGTAGCGGGGTGCATGCGTCCCTATGTACAGTTACGAATTCCACGACTGGCACTTGGCCGCCTAGTTATCTTAACTGACGCTGTTAACACCGTTGTGCACTGTTCGTCCGATCAGAGCGGTTAGGACTGAAGGTACGCAGGACCATCTTTTTCGCTCGATGCGGACCTTACACTCCTGCCTTGCAGCGCGTTGTCAAGCACGAAGTGGTACAGGACCTTGAATAGCAAGCATCAAAGGCGCGCCGAGATATAGAAGATCGATTTCATAACCAACGATCCAAACCTGCGCCAGACGGCATCCGTAGTATGCCTCAATCAAATTGAGGCAGAAAGCCTTCATCATAGTTTCCGGATTATTCGCGACTGCGCTTCAGTTTGGCAAGGTTCTTGATGTTATACGTTGCAATCCTCCTGTGGGCTATTTCTCAGTAGTGACTAAGGGCCGAGCCTAGATTTTTTCTGCAACGATATCTACCATCTGGATCTGGGGAGCGGTAACGAACAGTTCTTCGGCACGAGCGAAGAGTGCCTTGGCCACTTCCCCATTGACGTGGGCGCTTCTTCCCCGTTCGTCGTTGAAGGTATCGAAGATGCCAAAGGTCGCTGGGCCGAGCTTGAAAGCGCACCAAGCCGTGGTCCCCACTTCGGCTGCAGCTAGGGGCGCGGCCGACTTCAGCAACTCCTCAACTTTGATTTCCTTCCCAGGCCGAGCCTGCAGCGTAGCTAGAATTCCAACTCTATTCATCCGATGTCTCCTTTGTTGGTTGAGATTCTGGTCGTTCCGAAAGGTTACAGTAGAGGCAGCAGACGCGAACTCTGATAGCACATCCACCCTTAGTGCCACAAGAAGCTCGACTCGCGAAGAAATGAACACCTTCGACTTTTCTCGCAGGGTGATTGTGTAACCCGCGGTTCGGAAGTCGCCAAAGACGGAGCGCCATGAGTGAGACGTTCCCTGGATCTGTAACCTTTTCACTTCTTCCAGAATCGAACCAATACGGCTCTGGGTGGAAAAGGTTGGAAAGGTACACATGACACGACCACGTTCCTGTCTTGTGCAGCAGCGGTTAGCCTTCTGGTATTGATGGCTCTTGTCCATTTGTTGGCTGAATCCAAAGACAACGCTCGCGACACCGCGGGCACGCCGGTGCTCGTCGAGCTATTTACTCCCGAGGGGTGCTCGGACTGCCCTCCGGCCGACGCGCTATTGGAGCGTTTAGATACGTCGCAGCCGGTCGCGGGCGCGCATCTGATCGTATTGAGCGAGCATGTGGATTATTGGAACGATATTGGCTGGAGGGATCCCTATTCTTCACACGCGTACAGCGAAAGACAAAGCGCTTACGCGACGCGGCTTGGGCTTAGCAGCGTATATACCCCGCAGATGGTGGTAGATGGAAAATTCGAGTTTGTCGGCAGCGATGAGCGGCGTGCGATCATGGCTGTTGAGAGGGAAGCGAAGGTGGACAAGATCAGCATGAGTTTGTCAGGAGCTTACTTAGAATCGGCGAGCGTGCTGGCACTTCATCTCGATGCCGGTCAACTGCCCGCAACCGCCTCGCGGCCGGCGGCTGTTTTGCTTGGCGTCGCAGACGAAAGACATGAGACCCACGTGACTGGTGGTGAAAACGGAGGCCGAAACCTAAGACACGTTGCTGTTCTCCGCAGCCTCAGGCAGGTAGGGTCGCTGGATCAAGCCAACCCTTTTTCGCAAGACGTGAGAATCGAAATTCCTCGCCGAAAAGGAAGCATACGTCTGATCGCGTTCGCACAAGACCAGGAAAATGGAACCATATAGGGTGTCGCATCGACTCGCTTTTCCAAGCAATGAAGCCGGCTGAGTTGGTGAAAGATTCTCTTCTCACAGATTTTACCGCGAGCCGATTCGGGAGGCGATCAACGGAATGAAATTTGCAGGTGCCATGGTTTCCTTCCTCGGAATAGTCATGTTCGCAAGTGCGCAATTGCTTGGGTTCCAGGACGCGACCGGCCCGGCGTCATCCATCGGGCTCGAAGTCCGAAGCAAGATTCCCGCGTTCGAGCTCCGCGATCAAAAGGGCGAAAAGCAGTCAAACGAAACATTGAAGGGAACGAACGGAACCATCCTCCTATTTTTCCGTTCAGCGGATTGGTGACCCTTCTGCAAAGCGCAGCTGGTCGAGCTGCAGGCGGCAAGAGAAAGGTTTGAAAAACAAGGGTTCAAGCTGGCGGCCATCAGTTACGACAGTGAAGCCATACTCAAGGAATTCGCAAGGCGGCAAAAGATCGACTATCCATTGCTGGCGGACCCCGATTCGGCCACCATTCGCAAGTTTAAGGTCTTAAATAAAGAGGCCACAGGACCTCAGAAGGGGATGGCTCATCCCGGCTTCTTTTACATCGATGCTCAGGGAATCATTCGCGAGAAGTTTTTTGAATCTAACGACCTCGATCGTTTCACTCCGAACGATGTAATCGTCAAGTTGTTCCCCGAGCTGGCGGAGCAAGGTAATGAGAAAGTAAATGCTCCGCATCTCCAACTCTCCCTGGCACAGTCGGACCGCGTCGCCGTACCCGGAAACCGAGTCAGCTTGATTGCTGAGATCCGGCTCCCGCCCGGCGTCCATGTGTACTCGCCAGAGGTGCAAGGTTACAAGCCCATTGGGCTCTCGATAAACCCAACAGCGGATGTTGTTCCCGTCGGTTTGACCTACCCTCGCTCAAAAACTTTGTACCTCGAGGCCATTCATGAGCACGTTCCTGTATTCGAGGATAAATTTCGGATCATTTACGAGATCACAATCAATCGCTCTCGGGAATTTCTTGCTGCGCTGAGAAGTGGGAAGCAAGTCGCGGTGACTGGAGAGCTCAAGTACCAAGCCTGCGACGAAAGAGTTTGCTATCCTCCTGCCAGCCTGCCGGTTAGTTGGAAGCTGCAGGTCCTTCCCTTGAATCGCCAGCGAGCTTCTGACTCGATTCAGCACAAGTAGCGCGGACGATTTGGCATCAACTGCGCCGAGGTTGGCGCAAGCGAGACCCCATCTGTAATACCCGGAAATGCTTGCCGATGCGGCACGATTAATCCTGGGGACGACTTGCTGCTCTTGGTCGCCCACTCCCAGAGTTAGTCAATTCAAAGTTGTACTTTTCGGCAAAATGCAACCAGAATCGTGAAACTTTTTCTGGTTTCGCGGATCAGATGGACAGAATCGGGCTTTCAGTTTAAGTGGACTCTCGACTTTTAAATCCTCTCCACAGCGCTGCACTTATGCAGCGTCCAGCTCCAGCCGGCCCAGAAATGGGCCGGCTTCTTTTCTTTCTCAAGATTGTTGCTCATTTGATTTTGTCGACTAACTGTTGCGTTGGTATTTCGTTCCTAACACTGTTTTTGCGTCTCGCCATCGACTCGCCGTACTCCAACGCGTCGCAATTTGCTGCTTGTGTTGAGGAGTCAGTACAGCATACCCCAAGCGCATGGCGCGCTGTTTGCAGTTGCATTCCGGGGCAACATCCCACCGCCGATTGCCGAAGAGTTAAGCGGTTTATGCGAGTGGTTAAACGAAGCTGCGTCCTTGCAGCTGTCAACGGGATTATTCGCACCAGTGTGAATTTGGTGATGACGCCACTAACAGCATTGGATGAAACAAACCGCGTTGTCACCGGAGTCAGACAGGAGAATTTTCATCTGTTCGAAGACAAAACATCCACAACCGATCAAGAACTTTTGAAAAGAGGATGAGCCCGTCTTAATTGGCATCCTCATGGATGTGAGTGGAAGTATGGATAATAAATCCAATCGGAACGTAAACGAACGCGGCGTCCTTCATGTCATATGACCCGGACGTGGGTGATCGCACGAGCCACTGTTTCTAAGGCGGACGGCGCCCCCACCTGAACTATGGCGCACACTCTGCTATGACGATCTCGGGCGCCTCCGGTTTACACTTACCAGTGCGCGGTTTGGCTAATTCGAAAGTGAAGGACTCTCCGGAAAGGGGAGCGGACGCCAGGGGGATGCAGTCTAATCGCGCAATCACTCGCCCAATGCGACCGACACTCGTATGTGCTGGTAAGCCACAATACTTCCTGTGGGAGAGATATTCAGCTCGTAGGTGTACTCGTTGATCCTCTTCAGCACACCAGTGCTAGCACTCAGAACGGTCCGTTTCGTCAGAATGCAAAAACTGTTCTTCAATGACGGTATGACATCCAGTCCTACTTGCAACGTGTCTTGGCGGAATGTCACAGTTGCTAATTGTGGCGCGCTGCTAGGATTATCGAGCGACGGCCGGGACGCAGGTAAGGTGATGGCCACGCCGCCACGATAGCGGATATTTACATCACAACCGCCTTGCGGTGCCATGAAATCCAGCAGCACGTGCACGGTCTCTTCGTGTGTCTTGATGTGAAATGGCGTTCGGCGACCACAAGCAGATACTGAGAGAATGCGCGCGCCGAGGGGAAGCTGCCGATCGAACAGCAAGTGGACCTCTGCGCCGCCAGTCTGAACGCGAGCACTGAACTGGTCCGGATTCTGGTCGAACGTGAAATCGACTGTCGAATAACCAATACGGACCCCTTTTAGGCTGGCGTGATTCCAGTCGGGCGGCAGCTGTGGCGCAATACTAATGGCGCCATTCTCTCCGTCGATATCGAGGCCGAAAAGGCCGCGCACTGCAGCCGACAAAAATGCCGCAGAGGACCAGGTTTGTTCCGGTATCGATTCTTGCTGCGGATGATAAGTGTCACCGGCGAGCACTTCGTGCATGTGTCCAGGAGAATCAAGGGTTGACCATGGAAGCAGCTTGCGCCAGATCTCCCACGCAACATCGGGTCGATGAGCACCCCAGAATGCCTCGGCGACGCTGGCTGTCTGCACCGCCCAGACGCTTCCATGGGCGTACCCTGTCGGATCGTATCCAGGTGCATCCGCGGCGATGCTGCGAGTCCCCCAATCGGACTCGAATCGCCAAGAGGCAAGAGAGTCCAACACTTGCTTTGTTTGTTCATGGCTAAACAGGTTCCGAGTGACTGCATCTATCGCGGCGAGGCCGCGATCGGTTGCCGGATTGCCCGCACGAAAATAGGCATCAATGGGGACATTTCTCGCTTCATCCCAATAACGCCGGTCGAAGGAGGTGCGCGCCTTTTCTGACCATTGTTGTGCTTCATGGGCTGCCTGCACTTGGCCCATCAGTTCGGCGAGATGCGCGTAGTCCCGGCACGCTGTCACCCAGCTTGCGGATAAGCCGAGTTCGTCACTCAGCGGCTCCTGTTCGTCAGAGCCCTCTTTCCCCTCGGGAATGCGTGGCAAGCCGTCGTTGTCGATCAGGGATCTTCCGTAGATGAAAGCCTTCTGCACTGACGGCCAAAGCTCCTGCAGAAAAACCCGGTCATTTGAGACGTGCAAGTAATCGGCGATTGTTGAGATGTAGGGATATGTGAGATCGGCATGTACAAACATATAAGGATACTTGCCGCGCCAATCGACATATGGTGCGCTCAGTGAGAGCTCGTGCCAAATCATCCCGGTCTGCGGGTCCTGATACTTGGCAATAAAACGGATTTCGTCTCGCACCCGGCCGAGTTCACCCCGGGCAAGTGCAGCATGGAGATCGATCATGCCATCTCCGGCGAAAAACCAAGCATATTGTGGACGGCGATTTCTGCGTGACGGCCCGTATCCCCCGACATACGCACAGTCCAGGAGATCATCGTTGCAGAACCATGCCTGGTCGAGAGCCAATACAGCCCAGGCCAGCGCTCGGTTGACCTCGGAATCGGGCGTGTCGATCTCGATACCCGAAGACAACACGTCGTCAGAGTGTCTGACTTTTTCTTGCTGCCACGTTGAGGACTGCAGCAGCCGCCGTGCATCGTTCATGTCGAATTCACCCTCGTTGGAGGTTATTGCCCTCACACGCGCAAACAAAATTTCGGGTGAGTTAGCGTCTAACTCGACAGCCACCTCAGCGCGCTGCAGCAGCTTGTGCGGGCTGTTGAGTGGCTCGTCATGCGCGGCATTGAGGGCAAGAACCGCAGCTGCGAACTGGTGGGTAGGTTCGGTTAGCAAGTAGCCTGATTCCGCGTTATCCCAGCGGATCTCCTGGCTTCCAATTGCCGCCGGCCACATCAGGTTCAGCGCGGCGTGAAAGCGCGATCTGTACACGATGAGAACTGTGCACGATGTACTTCAACAACACAGCAGGAGCTTCCTTCGCTGCCCACACTTGTTGTTCTACTGAGAAATCCGGACCGACGTAAGTGATTGAAATGCGTGCCAGCTCTACATCAACTTTGCTTACGATCGATTCACCCGGGATCGCAGATACGTCTCCCGCGCGGCGAAATTCAGGACGGATATCGCAGGCAATCTGGAGCGCGCCTGCCCAGACTTCCAAACCCGCATTGGCATATCCTGCCGCCCACGCTCGGCGCCCGTGCGCCGCGAGAAAGCGTGTCGGCTCGGAAAATTGTTCTTCCAAATGCGACTGGGAGAATCCCAAAGAAAGAAGAATTGCAAATGCTAAAAGAGTAGCGCACCACTTTAGGGGAAGAAAGCTCGACCATAGCGTCCGCACTGAACTCGCAGCCTTCGACATGAAACCAACTTTCGGCGATTTACTTAAGCAGCCTGCAGGTTTGTTTGCGTGTCGCGGTCCATCCACGTCTGCCCCGAGACCATACGTCGCCAAACGTAGAAGAAGAACCCGCGATTCAGCTTATTCGTGCCTCGGAGGGCAGCGCTCCCCATGGATGACAATCGAGGGCCGCGGGACCGCCGCTGTCGAGTATCAAGACTCCGGCAACGGTGCACTCGCTCGCGAACACTTTGCGGGGCGCAGGGCAAGTCAAAGAATCGCCAACACAAGCGGAGCACGTAAACACATGCCAGTGAGATTCATGACTGGAGAATAGGTTACACAAGAGCGAAGGCCTGCCCGGAATCTGCATAAGAGGCGGTAACCTCACGGAAAATCATGAATCAGATGTTCAGGCAGGTCATCGAAAGCGGGGTCAGGAGATAACATGGACAAAATCATCTACGTTTCCAAGTCGGTTATAGAACGGAAATACGGGCCCTTGCGTATTGCTCATTTGCCGGGCGAATCTCAGCCTGTCGTCTACAGCGTGCACGGCGCGATCGCGGAACACTATAAAGTCGATCCGGCGAAGCTAACAGAATCACACGCTTCGACGATTGACTATGTTGTTTCGGCGACCGCCGGTTGAATGCTGGGAACCTTCGGAGGCGCGCTGGAAGCGCGTCAAATTGATGCCAGCGATGGGAAACTGACCGGAGATGTGACAGGAGAGGTGGAAGAGGAGGATGGAGTACTAGTCATCCGCAGAATTCATGTTTCGATGCGCTTAGTCGCATCGGAAGAGATCAGAGAAAAGGTAGAGCGCGTGCACGCCATTTACGCCATGAAATGTCCCTTGTACCGGACATTGCACAACACGATTCAACTCACGTCTTCATTTGAGTTGACAGACAAATAATTTGCTCCCTTTCTTACAATCTAATTCCCATTATCCCGCCCAATCACGGGACTGGTCGGACAATTGAGAAGAGTAAAGTCGTGTGAGGGCAAAGGACTTTATTTATCAGCACCGCCACGTCGTAATAATGAGCCGGAGGAATCGTTCTGGTAGTATCCCGCCTTCGCTTCAAGCGGCACAGGACCTTGCATTTCCTATGTGAACCGCTGGACCCTCAAAGAACTTTGCCCAGGCATCGCAAATCTCTCACAGCCCTCGAACCCGCAGTCAGAGCAAACCCCAAACTGCGTAAACGGCCCCAGGAGAGCCAATACAGCGATTGTGGCGGCTGTATTGGATTCTTCCTCCCGGGCCTGTTCGTCGGGATCAAGGTACCGGATGGCCGACCAGACTTTATCCTCGTCCTGCTGCCCGTCTTTCATAGGCCATTCATCCACTCGCTGAGAGAAATCAACCATGAGAGCACTTCAGCAATTGCGGCTTGCATCACTTGTTCTCAGGGAGAGCTTAGAAGCGGTTGTTATAAACAATCCAGACGCCAGACGCCTGTTAGGAAAATCACATTTCCCGTCAGCACAGATTTCGAACATAGGCGAACATCCGGTTGACGCTCTGACTGAGGCCTCGGCCTTGGATTAGCTACGAACCTGAAACGTCACTGTAATTGTGGTCTCAACCTCAAGCGCCTGCCCATTCAGAACATATGGTTTGTACCGCCATTGCTTGACCGCGGCGATGGCCGCGGGGGCCAGCACCGGATGCCCACTGACCACTTGCAGATGCTGAACGCTTCCGTTTTTTCCAATAATCGCCGTGAGTACCACAATCCCTTGAATGCGCGCTTGCTGTGCCAAAGGCGGATAGGTCGGCTCAACCCGATTGATGAGCAACCCATTGACGACACCTTGGGAAACGCGCACACGTTGCACAGTGGGCACCGGCTTGGGCAAGGTGGGGACTGCGGCACTCGAAGTAGAACTGATAATTCCACCGATTACACCGCCCAGTTGACCTCCGGGAACACCACCTGGAACGCCGCCTACAACACCACCGGCAACTACCGGTGGTGGTGCATCTTCTTCGTTAATCATCCGGACCTTCGTGGGGATTCTGCTTGGAGTGCGCAGCTGCCTGCTGGTGATGTTACTGGCCACTTTGACTACTTTCACGGGAGCAGGCGAAGCCGTCGGCGGCGGCGGTGGCGGTGGAGCCTCCAGAAATGTGAGCAATTGCTGCTGCTTGGGTAGAGCTTCGGTGAACCATAATGGAATCAAGAAGAGAACACCGATCACGAGCAATAGCAGGAAAAATGAAGTAGTCGTCGCCCAGGTTCTTCGGCTGCGCTGTCCGACAGTCGAAGTCAGTAAGATGTTCTCGAATATCTCGTTGTCACTGTCATGGGCCCTCGGCGAGTCGAGGGCCTTCGTTGTGTTGTTTTCAATCTGTTCGTTATTTACAACCGGCGAAATCGTGTTCCTTGTCACTTCAATTCCTCACGGCTCGTTTCGTTCGGTTAAGCTGATGGAGCTGGCGGTTTAGGCCACCAGGTTCTCCCGGCTCGAACCATTTGCTTCCTACGTTTTTCAGATGTGCAATCGTCGAAGAGGTGACAGGACAGTAAGCTTGCGAGGCGCGGCAGCAATGTCGTGTCGCTCTTACATTTGTTTTCGCGAGTCGGTGCGCAGCACCCCTGCATCTATTAGAAGCGACTCTCTGCTCGAGAGTCGTATAGGTTCGAAATGGACGATTTTTACGCGATCAATTTCGTCAAAACAGAATTTCGCGAGGCGTTCAATAGCGGCGATGCGGAACGCCTTATCACGTTACTGGATCCCGAGTTCGTTTACATGCCGGATGGAGTTGGGCAAACAATGGGCGAGGCCGCCGTAGAGACCATTCGCAAGCAATTCCGAGATCTCGCGCGGGTTTATCATGTGCAATTATTGCCGATCGTCATCGAAATTCGTCTCCAGGACAGCATCGCATACGATTACGGGTGGCATATTTGGAAGAAAACACGAGGTGCGGACACCAAACCGATCATCGTAAGAGAACGCTATGTGGACATTTGGCGGAAAAACGAAGATGGCCAGTGGAAGCTTTGGATGTACATGAACAATGCCGAAGTTCCGATGCAGACACCAACAGCGGCTTGATCAGCGTAGTTTGCTGAAGAGGCGTTTGCCAAATCCGGAGGGCACCTCAAACACTTGCCCATCACAGATCAACTTCATGACATTGTTTGTGCCGTCGAGAACGGCTTTGCAGTGTTTGCAAACCGCGAAATGGGCCTCCATTCGCGCCCGTAATTCCGAATCAATCGATCCCTCCAAGTAGTTGGAGATCTCACTCCATACTTCCCTGCAACTGATTTCAATTACCGTCATCGTCGGCTCCAGCCCGAATTGCTTATTATGGCATTGCCTTTTTCGAGTCGCTGCCCCGTGCCCATCCGCCGTCGAAGCCAGGAGCTAAGGCATCGCGCATGTGTAATCGAGCGCGATGTAACCTCGTCTTGACGTTGGTTTCGCTGATGTCCAAAGCTTCGGCCGTTTCAGCGATGCTGAGCTGTTCAATATCGCGCAGTACCAAGACCTCGCGATACTTTGGCTGCAGTGACTCCAGCGCCTTAGCAAGAGCTTCCCTCAGTTCCTTCAGCCGAAGTGCCTCGATCGGGATCTCTTTCCAGTCGGCAAAGTCCTTGGGCCGGTAATCGCCCTGCTCATCGGCCGTTGGCTCATCCAGCGATTCGTACAGGTGGCGATGCTGCTTGCGAAACTTCATACGTGCTTCATTGATGGTGATCCGGATCAGCCAGGTGCCGAACTTGGACTCGCCACGGAAGCCTTCGATGTGCGTGAACGCCTTCAGCACCGCCTCCTGCGCAGCTTCTTCGGCATCCGCGTCATTTTTGAGCACTGACTTTGCCGCAAAGAATACAGATCGCTGGTAAGGGTGGACCAGCTCGTAGAAAGCTTCCTTGTCGCCGTCTCGCACTCTGCGGATCAGATCCTGCTCCGCCACATTGACCCGCAGCTGCGGCATCGGTGCCATGCTTACCTGCAAATGTGACCTTGTTCCATTCTTGCCTACGTAGGGTAGGATGTGCAGCCTACAAACAAGTTCCAAAGTCCGCTTGCAATACTTACAGGCGAGATTTCGGAGCCCCGCGGAGCAATGCGTTTAGATTGCCAATCAATAGTCATCTCTGCCTCTGTTGTGCAGTTGCACCATCGGACCTTCACACACCGTGAGACGCCGCGGCACTCCCGGCCTTGACAAGATGCAACGCGAACACGGATTGTGGAATAACGTGGAACCCTCAAATCGATAATACCGAGCCGACACTCCTCTCACGGTTAGTTGGCTATGAAATTCGAAAAGAAGTAAGCCAGAACTCCAAATAATGCGAGACCGCTAATAGCGTAAGCCGTGAGAATCCAAGTGCCGCGGCCTTCAAATCCCTTATGTGAACAACAGTTTCTATCCATAGTATTCCCTCCATCGCCTTGGACGTTTCTGATTAGCATATGCTGTTCATCGATTCACTCATGGCCTTATCAGTGACAAAAAGAAAGGGCCGAGCTCAGAGGGTCTGCACCCCGCCGCACATTACTTACTAAAGCTCGGTGAGGCAGCATTCTCACCGGGTGAACGAAAGCGCCACCCTGGACGATCGACCTCAGTAACGGCATTGCAGCTATAGAATGCCGGACCACCGTACCCGCTGCGTACGTGACTTACCTGAGCCGTCACAGTGGCGATGACTTTCTTACCTCGAGAGAACTACGCGTCGGTGTTCGCCGCCCCTTCTGTCCACGTCATCTTGAAATCGGCGGGAGTGAGTTGAGCCGAACCAGGGTGTACTGTTTGGTCGAGTTCGATGTTCGCTTTCTTCTTACCGCTCGCCACCTACGTAGTGAAAAGAGCAGCAGTGCGACAATAGCGAACGTACACTTATTCGGGGGTCATGTTATATATCTCCTGAATAACGCAATCTGCAAGAACCTCCTCGGTTGGATCTTTCCGATCTAAACAATGCGATTCTGAGGAGTCGATTTTGTTACAGATAATTCCGACTGGTTGGGCGCGACCAATCCCCTGTCGCGTCGCAGTCTAACCCTTACACGCTGCAAAGTTGTGCTCCGACGGCTGCTTTCTGATTCGATGGCAGTACATTCATCCACATGGAGAGTCTGGATTCGCACAGGAACTGTCGTCCGACATCAACGACGCGACGTCGACACCTCCGACAATTCGAAAACCTCTCCCACGAAAATCCGAACGAAGTCCTAATCAACTGAGTGACAGGAGTTTTGCGATTGAAGGCATCGGGATTTCGCTTTGGCACCAACCGTGCCCATCAGTCAAGAACAAATACTGTGCCGGCCATAGCAACCTGTTCGGCATAACTCGATCGAAGGAGACTGTTATGAAAATGAAATTCATGATGTTTGCTCTTGTTCCGCTATTCTCGCTCCTCACGCTGAATGCTTCCGCTCAGGAGTTCGAGGCAGTCGCGAAAGCGAACATCCCATTTGCCTTCTATGCTGGCCGCCAGAAGATGCCTGCTGGCACCTACACGGTCGGCGTGAATCTCCAAAACGAACTCACCTTACTTACCAATCGCTCGGGGAATCAAGGGATCTTCCTACCGGGAATTCTTGTCGACAATGGTGGTGCCGAAACGGCGTTAGTGTTTGAGCATACGGGGGATATCTACTTGCTCAAAGAACTCAAGAGCGAGTTGCTAAACGTGGCCTTTAGCACCAAAAAGCCTGCCGATGCAGCCGCAACCAACGAAGCTTCATCACAAGTGGAAGTTGCTTTGAATCGTTAACCAGAAGATAGTAGGAGGCCAGACTATTGATCTGACCTCCTATTGAAAGACCCAGTCAGGACAAAATGCACATGAACTTGGAGTGGGATTGTCGCACGCGGCCATTTTCCATCCGTAAATATAATAGGGTCATCTGTGATTCTTGAGCCCACAGAGCTAGGCATAGGAACATTACTCTGCTGAACTTGCGTCGCGCGACAAATTATCGGGGGCTTCGGAGATATTCCCGTTCCTGCCCTTCTCTGAGATCGAATTCGCAGTGATCCCTAGCTTTTTCATGCGAGTAATGAGAGTAGTTCGCTTGAGTCCGAGCCGTGCCGCAGCTCCGTCCGGTCCGCCCACCCGGCCCTCGGCTTCCTTGAGAGCGCGCACCACTTGATCGCGATCCACATCGGCAAGGATACTTCGAACAGGACGGCGCCTTTTCGATATGGCTGCTGAGGTTTGGCCAATCGGTACTGGCGCGCTTTGACGGTTCATCTCTGCAAGCGGCACTAATAGGACAGGGCCGGGTGAAAGAATTACCGCACGCTCGATCACATTCTGCAATTCACGGATATTTCCTGGCCAGGAGTATCGTTGTAATGCTTCCATCGTTGCAGGAGAAATGGTTTCGATACTTTTGTTCATACGCCGAGAAAATTCTTCTGCGAAGTGTCGAATGAGGAGCGGAATATCTTCCGTTCTGTCACGCAAGGCCGGCAGATTAATCGGAAATACACTCAGGCGAAAGAAGAGGTCGGATCGAAACTTACCTTCCTCCACCATGGCGTCTAAGTTTCGATTGGTTGCAGCGATCAGGCGCACGTTGACTGTAAGCGTGCGTGTGCTCCCCAAACGTTCAAACTCACGTTCCTGCAAAGCGCGTAACAGCTTCGGTTGGAGCTCAGACGGAAGATCGCCGATTTCGTCAAGAAAAAGGGTGCCGTTGTTTGCCAGTTCGAGCCGGCCTGTCCGTTGCGCAAAGGCCCCGGTGAATGCACCCTTTTCGTGGCCAAACAACTCACTTTCAAGCAGCCCGGCTGGGATTGCGGCACAGTTAAGCCGAACAAATGTCCTCGATCGCCGAGGGCTGAAGTTGTGTATGGCGCGAGCTATCAGTTCCTTCCCGGTACCGGTCTACCCGTTGATCAGCACTGTAGATTCGGTGGAGGCAACCGTTTCCACGAGCTTCAACACGCGATGCAGTTCAGGACTCTTCCCGACAATCTCTTTAAAATTGGAATCTGTTCGAATTTCGTCTTCAAGATACAAATTCTCCTGGGCAAGCTTTCGCGTGAGTTCCGACAACTCTTGCTGGGCTTGTTGTAACGCCTGGTTAGCCTTCGTGAGTTCGGCAGTCCGCTCTGCGACGCGAAGTTCCAGAGCATCGCGCGCCTCTGACAGCAGGCGTTCTGCCCGCATACGCGATGAACTGAACCAACTCACGAAAAACCCAAAGACTCCATAAATAATGAGGTAGGAATCCCACGAAAGGCGTCCGATTTTGACGCCCATATAGAAAGAGGGCAACAAGGAACATGACAGGAAGAGCGCGAGCAATCCTGGTCCCGTTCCGGCGTACCAAAATGTAATCGCAATGGCGGCGAAGGAGAACGAGACGAACGGGTGCGGCAACCCATAATGCCGCAGGAAAATTGCGCCCGCTCCCGCCATCGCGATGGCAATGATTGCAGCCCCGTAGCGTCGAACAGGAGTGCCGCATTGGCACGGGACGATGATCGAGGCAAGCCAGCGTTTCATGATCGGGCTCAGTCCATTTCCGGGGCCAGATATTGAGTCTCCGCTCGCGCTCAATCTGGAGAACCGCGGCGTCGGCCGACTTTAATTGTTGCGCCATGATCTGCAGTTGGCAGACTGACTGCACAGGTGTCCGATTTGAGCGATTCGTGGCAGGTATTGCGACTTACACTGCTGCATCGACTTAACCAATGAGCTTTACGAGATTCTCGTGCTTACTCCCGGCCAAGCCAACGCACTGGTTCATCGAGACCCGTGGATGTCAGTGTCCTCTTTGCACAACAAGCAGTGGAGATAGATTCAACGGCTGCCGGCGTCGTCGATGAGTCCCGAGAAGTTGAGGCCGGCAGCCGTTACCTATATCAGGACTTCACTCCTTAGATCTGTCCAAGTCCACCGTCCACGTTGATTTCGACACCAGTGATGTAGGAGGCATCTTGGGAAGCAAGAAACGCCACTGTCGCCGCAACTTCATCCGGCTGACCAAACCGCTTCATGGGCACTTGTTCGATGATTTGCTTCGCGAATTCGTCGACCGCTTCCTTTGGTAGACCAGTTCTCTCGAAAATCGGAGTAACAACTGGACCGGGGGCAACTGTGTTCACGCGAATGCCACGCCCAACCAGTTCTGCGGCCGCTGTGCGCGCCAGAGATCGCAAAGCTGCCTTAGTCGCTGCATATGCACTGGCGCCAGCCTGGCCGAGGCTGTCCGACACGCTCGTATTCAGAATGATCGATGCGCCGTCATTGAGAAGCGGAATCGCCTTCTGGATCGTGAAGTATGCACCCTCTATGTTGATGTTGAATTGCTCGTCGTACGTGCTTTCGGATGTCTCGGCAAGAGGTCCAAACTTGGCAACTCCCGCGTTAACGAACAACACATCAATTTTAGCCAGCCTTTGGGAAACCTGGGTGTAAAGCTTATCCAGATCCGCGATCTTCGACACGTCTGCCTGTATCGCCAGCACGCCGTTGCCAATCGTTTTCACTGCTTCGTCCAGAGTCTTCTTGCTTCGGGCGATTATCGCTACCTGCGCACCTTCTTGCTGCAGACGCTTTGCCGTTGCTAACCCAATTCCGCTGTTCCCGCCTGTTACCAATGCCACTTTCCCTTCCAGCCGCTTCATCTCGCCTCCTAATGTGAAAACCGCAACGCGCTCACAGGACCCAAACATAGTGGTCATCAATCAGTTGTGGTCGTCTTAGCGATTAAGATGATCGGCTAAACCAAAAGACGCATCCGCAGGACAGGAATTGCGCACAATTCGCGGTGGAAGGCAGCTCAGACAATCGCTAACAGAAGCGGAGTACTACAACGCATGCCAGTGAGATTCATGACCGGCGAATAGGTTACACAAAGAACAAAGGCTCGCCCGGAAGTCGAACTGCCGCCCTCAATCCTGTCGGGCGAGAAGTTGCGCGGCCTGAATTGAGAACTTGTGAAGCATTCTCCTCCCCAAGGTGGAAGAGCTCTCGTGGTTCTCGTGATATCCCTCATCGACTCACGCGACCACCTGAGTTCCTCCGAAAAGTCGTAGCTCGAATTCGGGCGGGTTCCAAAATTGGGATGCCTATTTCGTTGGTGCTCTGAAGACCACTGTTCATTCCCTGGTGTCCACACTTCATTCCCGGCTTCTTTGGCCACCGCTGTGCTCATGGAAATCCTAGAAGCTACCGCTCGAGTTGGGGAATTACAAAATGCCGCAGTTTGGCTTTGCCGGACACCTCTCGTGCAAAGCACCGCCGCACGATTCCTTTTTTCCTGATTCGGAGCGAACACGCTTTAAACGAGTGGCAATCGCCAACGAGGAGAACTGCTGTGAAACAAAATAATCAAATACCGAGCCACGGCGAGAGCGACAGCAAGGTCGCAGGGCGGCCGGACTTTTCAGTTCAGGTAGCATTGAAATTCCTGGTTGGGACGCCATTGTTTGTTGCACTTGTAAATGGCCTGCCCCGACTGAATGCTCAGTCTGTCACCTCGGGTGATATTACAGGCACAGTGACGGACCCTTCCGGAGCGGTTGTCGGCAACGCAACCGTCACGCTCAGGAGCGGGACTAAAGGAAACACGCAGGTGCAGACTACCGATTCCCGTGGGGCCTACCGATTTTCTCTTTTGGAGCCGGGAAGCTAGCCGTGAACCAGCCCGATGTACTTGTGCGCCTTCACCACGGCCCTTGGGCGCAGTCCTCGGCGTCGGCCTCGTTGCCCAAAATCACAAAAACTGCCGCGTACACCCGATCCTGGTGCGGCTGAACCAGCTCGTAGAAGGCTTCGTGCTCCATCTTGAATGCGGTTGACCAGCCGCAGTTCAACAGAGTTGTTGTGTGGAATTTCCCAGTCGCCCCCGCTCCGACCTTGCGCCATACAGGTTTGCATTCATCACGGGCTGCAAATCGCCATTTGCCAACTTACAACCACTCCTGCTTCGATCTCTTTAACACCACGCCATGGGATCGAATTACTGTGGAAACTGCATTCTTGAAATAGAAGGCTAGAACGGTTGCGGCAAGCACCACCCGGTAAACTTCGAGTAGAGTTCTCCAGGTTTGAGTTAGGCAAAAGCCAATTCCCAAACTCCCTCCCAGGGGAAGAGTGGATCTTCGATCGTTTCGAGTTGTGGCAAGGGCAGAACTTGGTTGAGAGCGAGCACCAGCCGCGATCAGACTATCATCAATGTGTGCTTCAGCGTCACCAAGAGAGGCGAAGCCGCACGCGAGGATGTTGGGGCCAGCAATTAGATCGCGCAGAGATTCCTCGTCAAGATAGGCAATCACGAACCGTTCCGAAGGGCGTTCTGTCCAGCGAGCCTCCACCACCGCGTATTGTTTGGCTGCAGCCATAACTCACTCGTCGATCTAACTCACTAATCTCCACTTCCATTTAAGATTGCAAACGCCCTACGATCACTTCACAACCTCTTGAAGTGACACATACGATTGGGGAGCTCTTTCCCGTGTGCGGTGAGACTTAGCAACACTAGAAAAGTTTCATTTCCCAAATTTGCATCATCCCGCCCCTCCTTTGTCCCGCCGCCTAAAGCTATGCATTTACTGCTTACCACTGTAGTAGCCCGTCCTTGCTTGGACGTGGAGTTCAGGAATGCCTCGTGGAAGCGCCAAGCTTACCTTGATCTTCCGCCACTTACCATCGTGCCGTGAATTGCTCGGCGAGTACCCTAGAATGTACTGGTTGCGCAATTCCGTCGCGATATGTTCGGTGATCTTGGGAAGATGGTTGGGATTGTCTAGAAAGTACGCGCTAGCTCCCGTCACACCGCTGATTTCGGCCAGAAGCTCTGGTCCGAGTAGTTCTTCCTCGGTTGTGACCTCTCTGTCGCAAACCGCGATCGAGTACACAAGCAGGTCCGATTCCTTAATCAGTGACTTCACGTCTTTCTCGGTATAGCGGCTCTGGTTATCGCCACCATCGGAAATAATGACCAGAGCCCTTCTTCGGTAGCGCGCTTTTTTGGTGTTGTTTACCGCGAGCACGACCGCATCCAGCAATGAAGTGCGTCCCTTGGGCGCTGTAAACAGCAACGAACCCTGAATATCCACCGTATTTTGAGTGAAGTCGCGAAGTAGTGTCGGCTGGTTTGCAAAGGTGACGAGAAAGAACTCATCCTGAGGATTCGAGTACTCGAGCAGTGCTCCTACGGCATCCCTCGCCCGATCGAATTTATCCTTCATACTCCCACTTACATCCAGGAGGATCCCGATCGACACGGGCTCATCTTCTTCCCACAGATCCTTGATTGGCTGCGGATGCTTGTCCTCAAAGAGATGGAAATTTTCTCGCCCCAATCCAGTGACAATCCGGTTTGCTTCGTCCATGACAGTCACGGGAACCAATACCAACTCGACGCCCGTGCGGATGACACCACCAGCGGTTTTCCTCAACGAGCCCGCACCGTCCGGATTTGCCAGTTGGCTCTGTGGCGTAACGTGAATATCTTCGAGGCTGACCTGCGCGTGCGCATGGGCACAACTGAGCACCAACAAGGCGGCAACGAACCACATCTGTCTCTTAGACTGCTTGCCCGCTCGCATCATCGTTTATTCCTCACAAATGTCGCCGGGATGTCGCGTGATCGTGCGAATGCAGGCAGATGCTGAGGAGCCACCTGTATGTGGCTCGGCGATCAGGGCCGGCAGCCGAGGGCCAGCTCTAACTCAACCGTCGGGGCGCCTGAAGAAAGGGACCGCAAAACAAAGCGCAGCTATTTTTATTGCTCAATCCCGTCTCTGCTTACTACGTGGTTCGCTGTGACCGACCATGCTGTTTGTTACTGGTTCGGCGACACTAGAAGTGGAGCGTTGTCGTTAACTGAGATTCGCGAACGCGGCAAGGGTGACTTTGATTCATTGTTTTTTTGTCTACCGACATTATTCGAGAGGCCGGAAATGTGCAGCGAGTGTCGTTACTAGGATGTCGGGGTTTGTGTCAACCTTTGATGCGACAAGAAGGGGTCCCCGCTCCGATGAGAGGCGCGCTGACATCGGTTCGGCCATAACCAACCCTTAAGCGCGGTGGAAAGGGATTGGCTAACAAGATGACACTCACGTCCTAGCGCGTAGGCGGACTCCCTACGATAGATCCATCAACCTTCTTCGCAGGATGGATCGGTTGGCTCTGCGAAGAGGCAGCGAGAGTCCATTAGATAATTTGACGAACATATTGCCAGCTGGAGGTAAATGGAACTCTGCCACGTGGTCGAGGTTAATAATGGCATTTCGATGTACACGTAGAAAACGATTTGGGTCAAGCAACGCTTCCAGACTTCGGCATGCTTTGCCGAAGCAGATGAGAGGTTTCTCCCACGTGGAGCCGAACCTGTTTCCCGCGTGCCTCTATCCAGTGGATGTCGCTCACGCGTACCAGCACGATCTTCTCGTCTATCTCGACCGCCAATCTCTGCAAACACCGGAGACCGGATGTGGGGGTTTTCACTGGATTCGTCCCAAAAATCGTCGTTAGGTTCTGTCTGGCGCGAATGATGGCCGACGTAGCCAGATTCAGCGCAGTCTCGAAGCGCTCGACGTCCAACGGCTTAACAAGCAAGGCAGTGGCAAAAGAGGCGAAAAAGGTTAGCGAGGCAGAATTGTACGCTGTAACGATCGTTACGACTGGTACCTGAATACCCAAACCGCTCCAGCCTCCGGCTCGCCGGATCGCAGGCGTATTCGCGTCTAGTACCACGATATCCGGCAGACTCTCTTGAACAGAGGAGACCAGGCGAGAGCCGTCAATGTACTTCGCAGTGATTCCTGATTCTTGGGCGAGCAGCGAGGAGATTAGACGTCGGCTAGCAATATCGGGTTCGGCCACCAAGACCCGAAGTCGTTCCCTTTGCGCATGCAATAACGGGGAAACTGTCACCTCCGATATTTCCGGAACAGAACTCAAGCGAAGCTCTCCGGTATCTGTGCGACTTTAACGATTCGATTCTTGCAAAACCGCATGTCAAGAAAACGTGCGATCACAATTTGGTGCTTGCAGTCCTATTTCAGTCTACAGGGTCCTATCGATCTGTACGATGTCGTCGGTTCGTGAATGGTTACACAACATCGCAACAGTGCCAGAACTCATGAAACTGTGTCCGCCTGAAACTTCTTCGCCACATCCAGCGTCTGATTGGAAGAACGAGACCCGCTGGTCAAACCAGCCGACAAAACGCTAGGTTGATCACACTGGGATTAATCCAAAAAGCACGCTCCCGAACGTTTCGGGGAAGAAAAGGAAAAATACATATTATGAAACCGGCAAAGATTTCCCGGAGTGCGTGGACATGCATGGCCCTACTGCTGGCCACCACCGCATTCGCAGCAAACAAAGCAAACAAAGGCTTTTTTGAGATATCTGACCCCCTAACTGTGAGCGGACATGTACTGAAACCTGGAGAGTACAAGCTAACATGGGAGGGAACAGGTGGAGACGTTCAAGCAATGATTTTGTCCCATGGAAAGCTTGTGATGACAGTACCCGCTCACATGACCGACCTCAATCAGCCTGAACCCAACAACGCCGTCGTGTCCCGCAAGAACGATGATGGCAGCCGGTCTCTTGCCGAGGTCGATTTCGCGGGCAAGAAGTACGCGTTGTCTTTCGACAATGGCGCCGCCGTTAGGTCAACTTCGTCTGCAGGAAGTCAATGAGACATTCGCTGAGTCGATCACGACCGCCAAGCTATTACCGGTGCAAACAACGGCCGCGGTCGTTGTTGCGCCCGGTGATGGCAGGCATAGAGTACGATGAATACCATGCGATGTGACTTAGTTAGCGCATGTAGGTGCCAGCCCTTCGATGAAAGACGCGCGACAGGCACTAGTTAGCAGCCTTTTGTGTCGGCATCTTTCGAGCATGACTCGTCAGACGTCTACGGAACTACTTTGGTGTGAGTCCGCAACATTTCTTGATTCTCCCGCAGGCTCGCTGTAGCGCAGAGCAGATGGGAAACTGGTGTGTGAATTGACACACATAGAATTGCCGCAGCACTTCACGTTTCGTTGCGCACGATGCGATAGTCACATTCGAACCCGCTTCTGTCCCGGATGGCGCTCTCAAAGGGCCGAATGCGGATATTCCGCAAAAGCGCCCGCGTTTTTCAGTTCGCTCGACAGAGCACGGAATAGCATGGCGGGATCACGATATGAGTTGATACCGCGAGAAGCCCGTAGCAGCGCTTCATAGCCGCTCCCTAGTGACCGAGACCATTCTGTTGACAACTGCTCTGAACCCAATTTCGGAGCCGTGGGTCGGCTCCGTTGCGTCCTTCTTTAAGGGATTCGCCTTTGAGACCTGTTGCCCGACGAAGTTGCTCTGACCTCGGTGCTGAAAGACACAAGAAAGTACCGTCTAGCCTGGGAAAAACCACACACTCTTATAAAGCGCCTTGACAATTTTGATACGCGAGACAAGAACGCGAGTAAGAAAAAGTCGTCAGAACTATTTTCCAGCAGTGCGAGCGCATTCCACAGTGGTCCATAGAAATTCAGATTGACTCAAGAACGTGATGCCACCTTTTCGAAAGGGCAGAATCACACGAACAGAATGAGCCATGCGCAATGTTCCTAAGGCGAATTTCACGGTTTCAATAGCACACTGACTGACGCCTGAGTCATCTGATGGCAAGCAATCCGGACTTGCCCGTGGATTGAACCGCCAACAATGAAGGAGATAAAGATGCCCAAACAGATGATGACGATCTCGAACAGGGAGGGCGTGAACAATCGTTGCCTCCAGCCCCGCACACCAACAGCAGAGATCGCGAACAGCGCGATAGGTCTCTGGCCGATTGTGAACACTACGTTTAAGTTGAAGCGCAGCATCGCTTTCGTCTTCGTAACTGCAGCGTTACTGTTCGTCATGGCCCCAACCGCGTGGCCGCAAGCCACCTCGGGCACTCTGACAGGTCAAGTCCTGGATCCCACTGGAGCCGTCATTCCAGGCGCTAGCGTGACCATCACCGACGCGCGACACGGTACATCCTTCACGGTCACTACTAACGGGGAGGGGCTTTTCACGCGCACCCAACTCGCCAACAGCACCTATAACATTAAGGTATCAGCGACCGGATTCAAGCCGACAGAACAAGAAAGCATCGTTGTTGATGTAGATCGCGAGACAAGAATCAACGTAACCATGCAGGTTGGCGCGGCCTCACAAGCGGTCGATGTAATTTCCGATCAAGCTCCAGTATTGGTCACCGATCGCGCCGAGATCAGCACCACCGTGTCCTCGCGCGAGTTGATCGACATCCCCACTCTTAGTCAAAATGTTACACAACTGGAACTGCTATCACCTGGGACAGTACGTAACACATTCGACATCGCTGGCGCGGAAAATCCGCAAGGCGGACTGGCCAATAACACCAACGGCCTGCTCTTTGGATTTACCAATCGCCAGATCGACGGTGCCGATGACATGGACGCCGTTCTTGGCATCCAGGTCGTAAATCCTCCACCCGACTCGCTTGACCAAATGAAAGTCACCACCAGCAATTACGACGCTGAGTTCGGACGTTCGGGTGGTTCCTTTGTCTCGTACACCACGAAATCAGGCGGCAACGACTTTCACGGCGATCTGTTTGAATACTTGCGAAACAATTTCGTCGACGCGCGCAATCCCTACACGGAGATCATTCAGCAGCAGCCCCTCCGCTTCAATCAGTTCGGAGGTTCTTTCGGCGGCCGCGTGATCTCCGACAAGTTATTCTTCTTCGGCACCTATCAAGGGCAACGGGAACGCCTCGGCGGCGGATTTCAGGAATTTGTTCCCACAGCAGCGGAGCGCGCCGGCGATCTCCGGGCCATTGGAGGGCCCGTACTGCCTTCCTCCGCGATCAGTCCGGTAGCCTCCCAGTTGCTTGCGGGAATTCCGCTTCCGAATATCGGAACAAATACTTTCCTCGGCACCGGCAGCGTGAAATTTAATTCGGATCAATACGACGCGCGCGTCGACTGGAACATTACTCCCAATGATCGGCTTTTCTTCCGCTACGATCTGTTCCGTGACACTATCAACTCCCCGGCGATCTTTGGGGCCCGCCTTGGTGGACCCAGCTTCTCCACCGTATATGGCCCGGGCAATTCACAGGGACAGAATCACAACGCCGCAATCAATTGGAATCACGCTTTCGGCCCATCCTGGCTTTTGAATTTGCGCTACAGCTATTTCCGCTACCAGATCGATATCTTGCCAGTTGACTTCGGGACGAATACAGCGACTCAAGTTGGCATCCCTGGAATCAACCTGGGAACAGCCGATACGACAGGGCTTTCCAATTTCACTTTGAACGGTAGCGCCTTGAGCGGTACTACCGTTCCAGGATTCCCTTCAAGTGGCTTCCAGTTCGGCACGACCATTGGTACCAATGCCCCACTTCATGAATTGGAACAGCTTCACCAAATCACGCTTGTAGCGACCAAAGAACTTGGTAAACACGAGATCAAGTTCGGCGGAGACTACCGCTGGGTCGCGAATTACCGCCTCAGCAGCGACTTCAGCCAGCGTGGCGCCTTTGGCTTCGACGCGAACGTCGCTACACCTTTCGGGACGACCACGGACGCATTCGAATCGTTCCTGCTTGGTGATCCGAGCACATTCCAGCGTTTCCAGTTCCTGGGCATCCCGAAGGAACGCGAGCAGGACGTATTCTCCTTCGTGCAAGACCGCTGGCGTGTAACCCCCAAGTTGACTCTCTCACTTGGTCTGCGGTGGGAAGTGTACACTGCACCCTATGCCCGTCGCGGGGACGGTGCCAATTTCAACCTCCAGACAGGATTGTTGATGGTTGCCGGGTTCGGCAACGTCGATCGCTACACCAATATCAACACGCGAACGAACAATTTCGCACCGCGCATCGGCATCGCGTATCAACTGAGCCCGAAGACCGTGGTGCGTGCTGGATATGGTCGCAGTTACTTTCCCAACTTCTTCGGCATCCAGATCAGCCACAACTTCCCAGTCGATTTCCAGCAATCCATTACTGCGTCGACCGGAACGGCCTTGCCGTTCACGCTCTCACAAGGACCGCCGCTGCCGACGTCGCCAGTTGTTCCGCCCAACGGCTTGCTTCCGTTGCCCTCTGGCGTCAGTGCGACAGGTGTTCCATTGAATCGCAAGACCGGCGCCGTTGAGATGTACAACCTAGCCGTGCAGCGGGAATTCGGGAAGAACTTGAGCTTCCAAATCGCGTATGTCGGAAACCAGGCCCACCACTTGTTTGACTTCTATAATGCCAATGCACCGGTTCCCGGCCCGGGCTTGTCCAATGACAATCGTCCGTATTTCGCAGGCTTTGGGTACACGCAAGACATCACCGCTTTCGCCAACGACCTGAGTTCGAACTACAACAGCCTGCAGGTCACTGCGCAGAAGCGACTGTCGACCGCGTACTCTCTTACAGCGCAATACACGTATTCGAAGGCGCTAAATTACGGCGATGATTCGCGTGAGTTCGGTCCCTACCAGCTTCAGACTCAGTATGGCCCGGCCGGATTCGATCGCACCCACTCCTTCTCGTTGGGGCACGTGCTAGAGATCCCGGTTGGGCCTGGACGCAAATTCTTCACGAACATGAACAAATCCGAAAGCGTTATTTTGGGTGGATGGCAATTTACTGGGCTGACTACTGCCTACACAGGACGCCCGTTCACGCCCATCTATGGCACGAACACTTCTTTAAACTCCGATTACACGCTGAAAGCCTTCCAGATTGGCAATCCGGGCTCGAACGTGCCGCGCGGAGCGGGGTTCAATCCTGCTGCATATGTCCCAATCGCAACAGTCTTGAGCGATCCGGCGTTCGCTTTCCGAGAAGGCAACGCTGGACGTAATTCACTACGCGGCCCGGCTTTCTTTGAAGCTGATTGGGAGCTCGGCAAAACCTTCCCGATCACCGAGCGACAGTCGGTTTCGTTGGCTTGGCAGAACTTCAACGTTTTTAACAATGTTAACCGTGGCTTGCCAGTAAATGATCTGACTAGCAGCAACGTAGGTTCATTCACGAGTTTGGAGACCTTCGCCCTGCCGCGGACCATGCAGTTCAGCCTGCGGTATAAGTTCTAGCGAAATCAGGGCGGGGCATCATGGGCCCAACCCCGATTGGGCCCCTTGGCGCCTTAGACATCCAGCAGAACGCAGGTTTGATGCCTGAACCGATACAGGTGGCAGTTATACAAGGAGAAAACGAGTACGTGCGTAAGGGCAACATCAAGATCGACTGCAAGGAAGTGTGGAAGCAAATCTCGAATTTTCTTGATGACGAACTGCCTTCCGACCTGCGTGCCACTATGGTGGCTCACCTTAGGGAGTGTGCCCACTGTACAGCCGTTCTGGATGGCACACGCAATGTGGTTCAACTTTTAGGCGACGGACGCGTCTTCGAGGTTCCCGCCGGGGCTGGCCAACGTTTATATCGCAAACTGAAGAAGAGCCTTGCGATGTGTCAGGCGGTGAAACACTGACAATGAAGGGTAGACTAAAAAGCAGAAGAAATTACGTGCTCATCGATCACTCTCAGCTCTTGCGCACGTCCTTAGTCGCGCCTTCCCCAGTTCCTCGGCAACTTTCCGGCTCTGAAAATCTGGCACGGTCCCAAGACCAAATGCGACCGTGTTGGCGAACTTCGCCCAACCAACGACAAGTACAGCTTCAAGGATTTGCTGTTCGCTGAATCCATACGTACGCAGGGTTTCGACATCACTTGAGGCGATCCTGGATGCTTGGTTATTCAGTTTCGCGCAGAAGTTCAAAAGAGCTTTATCGTTGACAGAAATCTTGGCATGAAGATGATCAACCGCAATCTGCTCAGGCTCCGGCCCTTCCACGTGCATCATGCGCAGCATTTCACAATGCGCGGTTACACAATAGGTGCTGAGGTTTGCAGCAGAACACACTAGGAAAATGTACTCCTTTTGCTTTCGTGATAACGAGCTATCTTTCAGAAGCAGATCATCGAGCATGATCAACTGCGCATTGATCAAGTCAGGACGTTCACTTTGAGCAGAAAGAAAGTTGGGTACGAATCCGAACTTCTCCTCCGCTGTTGTGAGTATGGAAGATGCCTTCTCACTGGATGGCGGATTGTGCAGGTACGTCACTAAACAACAACCCAACCATACTCTACCATAAAATAGTGAAGGGCAGTCGCTCTTCGGACGCAATACACGGCACGGTCTTACACGCGTGGACATCGCACAGATGGCAATCCTTCTCTTGAGCAAAAACCTGATCGCTTCAAGTGCGTTTTTCGAGCAGGATCCGGATTCGACCGGCGCTCATGGTTTGACTCCCGACATTCTTCACGCCCAAAGGTCGTTGCCTTCAGCGATTGATGCGGAACGCAGGCTACTGCACGCAATCTTGCTTTCCGAAAGCCGCCTGACCCAACTTCAGAAATTGGGGATCCTTCGCCGTGTATCAGAGATGGGTGGAAACGAACATTGTCGCGATCTTCACGCCCAAATACTGTCTGGTCAATCTTCCGATGATTCTCCACTTCTCCACTTCGTGGCCAAACTGGCAAGGCACGCACCATGGGTTTCAGCCAACGATGTTGCAGTACTCAGGACGTATGGGGTCGATGATGAGCTGATACTGGAAGTGGTCGCCACTACTGCGCTCGGCCAAATGTTCTGCACGTTGTCGAATGGTCTGTTTCCATCAGAGGTCTCCAGAGCGTTCCCGGCGATTCCGGACCCAGGCGATCTGGTTGAAACGGCGGGTCCGTACCTTGGGGCTCGGGCTCGACCAGCGGAGGAATCTCAGTCCTACGCTTTCCTGAAAGAAGAATACGGCTTCATTCCGAATCTTTACGTTGTGCAGGGCCTTAAGCCCAATTTCGTGGAAGCCGAAACATACGCATTGGAACGGATCATTCGTTACGAAAATGTCCTGAGCCGCATTCAGAAAGAGTACATTCTGCTAGCGGTATCGGCGGCGAACCTGAATACCTACTGCATCAGCATGGGTGGTCAGATCATAAGCATCCTTGGAGGAGCGTCTCTTGAGGAATGCGATCAAATTGTTGAAGACCACCGCCAGAGTCAAATATCCCCCGCAGACAAAGCCTTGCTGGAAGAAACCCGCAAACTCGCTGCACTGTCGCAGCAGCTTGGGTGCAGCTTTGAAGCGGAACAGCTCAGGGCATATGGTTTCACACAGCCTCAGATTATTGAGGCCGTGGTGGTTTCGAGCTTGGCTAATTTCCTAAATACCCTGCAGGCAGGACTGGGGACCGTGCCTGATTTCCCTCCGCGAAGGGTCCTCAGCCCAAAAGATTTGTATCCGTTTGCCGGCAAGTCCCGTCCTATTCCCGACGCTGCAGTGCCCGAGGACCCAGATGCAGAACTTGTGCGACGAGTCCAGGCTGGCGATGTCGAGGCTTTTGAAGAACTCGTCCGGCGGCACTCTCGGCGTGTGTTTGGGACTTTGGCCGGGCTCATTAGAAACATGGATGATGCGCGAGACGTGACTCAAGATGTATTCTTGAAAGCCTTCGAGCATATCGGCTCATTTCAGGGCCGGTCGAAGTTCTCCACATGGCTGATAAGCATCGCGGTCAATACCGGCAGACAACTTCTCCGCGACCGCAAGCCTTTGGAACCGTTGGAGGAAGGGGACGATGAGGGCTTTCGGCCTCGACAGATTCAGAGCTGGGCCGACAACCCAGAGCAACTGTTGGCTGCTTCACAGCGGAATGAACTGGTAAGGGCAGCCGTGTTGCGTCTACCTGAAAAATATAGAATTGTTGTGCTGCTACGCGACATTGAGCAGCTTTCGACTGGAGAGGTGGCAAGCGCATTGGATCTGAGCATTCCCGCTCTAAAGGCGCGATTGCTGCGCGGGCGCTTGATGCTGCGTGAGAGCCTTGCACCCCATTTTATTACGCGTGGACAAAGGGAGCCCTGATGCTCACATGTGCTGATTTTTTGGCAGAGTTCGGCGATTACTTGGAAGACGCCCTCAGTTCCGAACTGAGGGCCGAACTCGAAGAACACGTCCGTGAATGCAAGACGTGCCAAGTCATTGTGGACAGTACGCGCAAAACCATCCGCATCGTTACTGACAGCGCTTGTTTTGACTTGCCGCCCGACAAAGTAGAGCCGATCGTGAGAGACGTGATGTCGCGAATTCGAAAGAAGCAGTGAGTCCTGCATAATTCCCAAACGTTTAACCCGCTCAACGTTCCCTTCACGTTGTTTTTGATCCAACTGATCTCGCAGCAGAAAGTTTTTTTGCATCCTCATCCCGCAAGTTCCGTCCCACCTGCTGGTGCGAGAACCATTGCAGTTAGGAAAAGTTCCCGTCCTATGGCCATAGCAGGTCGAAACGACGTTGAAGCCGCGTTACTTCTGCTGAAGGACTGCACACCGCCACGGATCCGGCTTCGGGAAGACCGGGGCCTGTCGGAGGCCCGGTCCAAGCGCGGGAATCTGAACTGATTGTACGGACGATTCAAGGTGACAGTGCAAAACGAACACAACAACGCTCGACTTCAGAAAAAGGGAGGAAGTCATGAAGAAATCCGGAAGTATCCTCAAGAATTCGTCCAGCCGGCGAAGGTTCCTACAGAATGGAATGGTCGCGGCTGGTGCGGCAACGATTGGGACAGGGCTTTTATCCGGCAGTTTGTCTGCATTTGCGCAGGGCGCTGACGATTCCGGTGGAGAACTGTCGCGGGGTGACGCGTCCATTCTGCGGTTCCTGACCGCCGCCGAAATCCTCGAGGCTGATCTGTGGGAACAGTACTGGGAACTGAGTTCAGCGGCGGGGATCGCGCACAGAGGTGATTTCGCATCTAAGATTAACCCATCGACCGGCAAAGCGCCGGTTGGCACTGGGGGGAACCTGCCCTACACAACCGCCCTTCAACTCCTGGACAGCGATATGCCCCAGTACATTGTCGACAACACCGACGATGAATTCAGCCACACGAACTTCCTGTTTGCGTATTTAGAGTCCAAAGGCGTCAACACCGCGGACCTGAATCTCCTTGTTGGCCCACATTTCCGCACAATACCAGGTAGTACAGCAACCGGGTCAGCCAACAAGGGTCGACTCACAAACCTTACCAAGCTCACCGTCGACACCAGTTTTTGGAGTAGGTACCGGTCTGGCAATACCAACCCAGATCTCGGTGATACAGGTTTCATTCAGGCAGTCCCGAGTTTGAATGTTGGCCAGCATACGGCAATTCCCCGAACTGATACTGACGCACACAATTCCGACCTTATCAAAGCGATTGCCTTCACGGCAGGGTTCCACTTTGCCTTTATTGAGCAAGGTGGAACCAGCCTCTACCCTCAGCTGGCGCAACGAGTCAGCAATGCGGAAGTTCTGCGCATTCTGCTCAGTATCGGTCCAAGCGAGGCGATGCACTTTCAGGTTTGGCACGACAAGGCGGGCAATGCGAACGCAGGCAATCCTCCGCTGACGGTTTCGGACCCAATCAACAGCTCTACTGTAACGTTTGTGGATCTTACTGTTCCAACGGGAAACGATGCAGTCGATGAGCTGCTGGAGGCCAACCTCATCATGCCGGAGCCTTGCCCGTTCCTTAACCGAAGTTTTCCCGTCTGTTCGATTGTTCGTCCAACGGAGACCGTCGGGGCCGCGATGGGAGTAGTCAAGGCTTTCACTGCGGACGGACTTTTCATCGGCCAGACGGGCGAGTTCATGCAGCTTCTTAATGACCTCGCCACCGATGCAGACAAAGCCCGACGCCAATAGGGCGGTAAGTGCCGTCAACTATATCGATTACAGGATGTGTGCCGGTGCGTGGCCAGTTGTCCGCCGCGCACTAGCCTTCGTTTCGATTAACCGAAACCGAATGGATCAAAACTAGGATCCCCCTGCTTCTGCGGACCTGAGTAGATACGATGCCGTGGTCATCTATTGTGCGCGACTCAAGTTGTATCCCGAATGCCGAAGTGCAGCTTCCAACGCTAAGCGATCAAGCCTCCTGGAAACGCTGAAGAACTCCTTTGGATACGCCCTTGCTTCTCTCTTGACGGGCTATTACTTGTTAGCGACAGCAGCAATCCAGCTCGCACCCGTGGCTGAGGTAGCTCTTTTGCTTAGCACTCCGACCGCCTTTCGTTCCCAAACTACGTGGAATCCGAGGTGACGCTCCAACGGTCCTTGAACTCCTCGGTGCTGGCCTGGCCGTCCCCCAAACGTGTAACTCGCTCTACGTTCCGTTCATGTTGTTGTTGATCCAACTGATCTCGCAGCAGAAAGTTTTCTTGCATCTTCATCTCGCAAGTTCCGTCCTACCTTCCGTTGCAAGAAACATTGCGGTTAGGAAAGGTTCGGTGCGACGGCAATGGCAGGCCGAAACGACGTTGAAGCCGCGGTTACTTCTGCTGAAGGACTGCAAACCGCCACGCGTCCGGCTTCCGAAAGACCGGGGCCCGTCGGAGGCCCGGTCCAAGCGCGTGAATCTGAACTGATTGCGCGGACGATTCAAGGTGACAGTGATTCGTTTTATGATCTCGTTCGCCCTTACGAGCGCTTAGTCCTTCGGGCCGCCGTTTCCCTGGTAAAGAATCGGGCTGATGCTGAGGATGTTGCGCAAGACGCCATACTCAAGGCATTCAAGAATCTTTCCCGCTTTCGCCAGGAATCCAAGTTCAGCACTTGGCTCATTCAGATCGCTCTCAACGAAGCAAAGATGAGGCTGCGGAAGGACCGACGCCATGTGTATGAGTCTCTGAATGATGAGCAACAGGAAGACAGAGAGAGCTACATTCCCCGAGAGGTCGCGGACTGGCGACCAACACCTTCAGAGGCATTGGAGCAAACTGAGCTACAAGAGGCCCTCAACAAAGCATTGCAATCTCTTGCTCCGAAATACCGTGCCGTGGTGTTCTTCAGAGACATACGGCACTTCAGTATCAAAGAAACCGCAGAACTCCTCGGACTTACTATAACGACCGTCAAAACGAGGCTGAGTCGTGCTCGATTGCGGCTGCGGGACGCCCTGGCACCTGGCTTCGACGCGCGGTCAAATTTTTTTTTGTAACCCTCGTGACATTATAACATCATAATATCAACGAATGTCGGGCGCGTTCAATCTGGGTCCTCCAGATTACGGGAAGGGCCTGTTGTATCTCACCTGCCTCGCAGCGCTCGTCATCGGTGGCTCCGGGTCTATCGCGATCAGCGGTTATCTCTGAAGGTGGGGGACTTAGTTAGCGGCTGCGCAAAGTAGCCTGCGTTGGACGTATAACCCGGGCAACCCCGGCCCAGGTGTGAGTCTAACCTTTCTTACCGGCATCGTGCCGGATCGAAAAGCAGCATACAACGACGGGGTCTGAAAACAACAAGGAGTCTGGATCATGAAAGCATTATCGCGTCTTGCAACTGGTACCCGCACGGCTCTTTCGACAGGAGCCGTTTCCTTTGGTCAACACTGTTCTATGAAGCGTCGCCCACTCGCAGTCACCTGCCTCGGACTTGCCATAATGTTGGTTCCAGGCATGGCCATGGCGCAATATCACCAGACAAACCTGGTTTCGAATCAAGTCAAGCATGCAGTCCACACAGACCCGCTCCTGGTCAATGCGTGGGGAGTGGTGCATCGTCCGGGCTCGCCCTGGTGGGTTAATGACAATAACTCCGGGTGGTCGACGTTGTACGACGGATCGGGCAACCTAGTTACAACGCTCAAAGTTTTGATTCCGACGGCAGGAAATGGGCCGAGTTCGCCCACCGGATTGAACGGGCCAGGAATGCCGACTGGCATCGCTGCTAACGCATCGAATGATTTTCAAATACAGGGGTCGCCATCAAATTTCCTGTTTGCAACGCTGGATGGAACGATCAGCGGCTGGGCGCCGCAAGCGAATCGTAATGAAGCAATTCTGATGGTCGACAATTCGGCGGACAAGGCAGTCTACACCGGATTGGCGATTACGAGCCGGGCATCCAGTAATTTGCTGTACGCGGCAGATCAGGCCAACGGCAAAGTGGATATGTATGACGCGAGCTTCACTTTCGTGAAATCCTTCACGGACACGACGGTGCCAGAGGGGTTTGCGCCCTTCGGAGTTCAGGACATCAATGGGCTGCTGTACGTGACCTATGCGGATGTGAAAGGAGGAAGTGGCGGGTTTGTCGATCTCTTCAAGGAGGATGGGACGTTTCTAAAGACCTTGATCCATGGTGCACCCCTGAATCAACCATGGGGAGTTGCGTTGGCGCCAGCGCGGTTCGGTCCGCTGAGCAACACGCTACTTGTGTCGAACAATACGAATACGGGCACGATCAACGCTTTCAACGCGACGAGCGGGTCGTTTGTGAGCACGATGACGGGCGAGGATGGGGAGCCGATTCGCATTGACCAGCTTTGGGGGATCGGATTTGGCGACGGGCTCGGGAAGAATGGAGCGCCGAATCAATTGTTCTTCGCCGCCGGCCCGAGCAACAATCTCGCAGGGACGTTCGGGGTGATTGTCTTCAAACCGCAACAGTAGGAGCGGGAGAGAGGCATCGGGGCCGCCTGATTGGGCGGCTCTTGTTCTCAACTATGAGATCAAGCCCGAGAAAATGGAGAGCGGCGCTGGAGCACTCAGAAAAAGCCACGGAGTTCTAACGCTGTCAGGCCCTCGTAGACCTTATTCGACGCTGGGCAAGCCTTCACGCCACTTCCGAATCGGTGCGAGCGAGCTTTCGTACTGTAGTTACAGCCTAACGTCACACTTCACCGACGGCACTCCAAGAAGTGGAGGTCAACGTCGCCCGCGCTGCGGATTCTTGAGAACGAAGTGCGACTAGGGGTAAGCCATTACCTCATCCAGGAACTCTCTTCACTTTCGCAAATCGTTACAAGGGTGGTGTGGGCGCGTACCTCCAAATGATTACTGCTCAGAGGACTGAGATCGCTAGTGAGCGGAACGCGATCGACATCAATCGCCGCCGCATAAATGCGAGCGTGCTGCTCAACGAAAACACTGGGCGGCCGGAATCGAGTGTGTTTAACCTGGCCACCTTTACCGCGAAATTCACGGATTATTAGGCTACCGTAAAGTTGCGGCCGAGTCCGCGAACCCTCACAAAAGAATATAGGGGACTCCGGCTTGCACTCGTCCGTGCCGTACGAGGAAATGATGACTGGCCCCTCGCTTCTCCCAAGTCGAGGTCTGGCCGCAGTCATACGCTATGCGCGCAGCAATGAGCTCAGGGAGCCCATACGACGTCATGTCAGCGGCACATGACTCTCTTTCTCTACGCCCGCGTCGAAACAGTGCTCGCTGGCGAAATTGTCGATGGAGGCTTAAAGGTCTGCGACCAACTGCCGACCGAAGACAGCCTCATCGCGCGATTCGGGGTCAGTCGCATCACTGTCCGTCGAGCTATTCAGAACCTTGTGAGCCGCGGTCTTGTGGAAATTCGCCGCGGCAAAGGCACGTTCGTCGCCGCGCAAAAGATCACTCAGGACCTTAAAGAGCTGAGCGGATTTGTGGAAGATATGCATGCGCTTGGCCGTAAGCCAACCGCTCGCGTAATCAGTAAGGAGGCTGTCACTGCCAATGCGACCGTGGCGCGACAGCTTGCGCTAACAAGAGGCGAGCGGGTCATTAGAATTCGTCGTGTGCGCCTGGCGGATGACATTCCCCTGTCTTTCGACGAGACGTACTTACCCCTGGAAATAGGTAAGAAGATCGTCGGCAACAACCTGAGAGTTGAGCCGATCTTTTCGCTTCTCGAACGCAAATACAATGTTCCGCTGGTCGAGGCGGAGTACAAATTGGACGCAGTGGCTGCTGAGAACGAGGTGGCCAGGGCGCTAAAAGTAAAACCACTCAGTCCGATTTTCCGCTTGAACGAACCTCCTACTCGATAGGCAGCCTTCCAGTCGATTACGAAACGTTGCATTACAGGGGAGATCTCGTCCAATTCGTAACACGACTTGTCCGAAAAATTTCTTGTTGATTGACATGTTCCCTGCAGGGCCATCCAGTGATAAGTCGAATGCCTCGCCTCCGTACTGATTACTCGTGCACGTCGAAGACCCGAAGTGATCATTCAAGCCCAGCTTAGTGTCCGTGACTTAGGGGACCGGCTCAGACGGTTCGGCCTGCAGGGTCGCAGATCTCCGCGATGGATGCCTCCGGGCGTGAAACCAGGGGGGCACGGATGTTCAGAAACTGAACGAGATCCTTCGAAAAGATCAAGTCAAGCGTCCAGTCCAAGGCCACGCGGAGTTTCTTTTCGAACCTTGGGAGCTTGAAGAGGTAAATCGTCCGCCAGAGCCACCAAGCGATAAACCCCGAGAAGTTAATGCCCAGGATGTTGGCGACACCGGTCCGCCGGCCGATCGTTGCGAGCTGTGCGATGGTCGAAAAATCGAACCGTTTCTTCTCCGTCCCACGAATGGACGCGAGAATGTTGTGTGCTGCGATCTTGCCCTGGCGCAGCGCGTGCTGCGCGGTCGGCGGATAAAACTTACCCGTTAACCGATCCGGGATGGCCGAACAATCACCCAAAGCCCAGACACCGGGCCAGCCTTGCTGAGCTCAAAGGAGCGCTGCCACCGGGAGTCGAGGTCATTTCGGGGCTACGACCGCGGAACATTGATCAGCGACTCGATCAATACTCTCAAGCACAGCCTGATAGAGGAAGCCGTCATCGTTTCCATCGTCATCATTGTGTTCTTGTTCCACTTCCGGTCGGCCCTGATTCCAATCCTCACCTTGCCCATCGCGCTCGTGCTCTCTTTCATTCCGATGTACTACCTGAATGTCAGCTCCAACATCATGTCCCTGGGCGGCCTGGCGCTTGCCATCGGAGTCTTGGTCGACGCGGCCATTGTCATGGTGGAGAACGGTTATAGGCACCTGTCCGAACGACAAGCAGACTCCCTTGTGACCGAGGAGAAGACCTCGAACGGACCCGTCCCCCACCAAGAGACAGACAAAGGTGCAGTCAAGATCATCGGGAAAACTGTCGAACAAGAGCGCAGACGCGTTCTAATCCAGAGCGCCAAGCAGGTCGGACCGGCGCTGTTCTTCTCGCTCCTCATTATTGTGGTCTCTTTCCTTCCCGTATTCCTGTTGGAAGCGCAGGAAGGCCGAATGTTCCGTCCGCTCGCGTGGACGAAGACTCTAGCCGTTGGCTTCTCGTCATTGCTGGCAATCACGCTGGTTCCCATTCTGATGGTGATCTTCATTCGCGGCAAACTACGGCCTGAATCGCAGAACCCAATCTCCAGAGTCACGCAAGCACTCTATTTGCCGATTCTTAGGTTGTGCTTCAAGTATCGCAAGACAACGTTGCTACTCAATTTAGCCTTTCTTCTGTTGACCTTCCCCTTGTTGTTCAAACTGGGCAGTCAATTCATGCCGCCTTTGTTTGAAGGCTCCTCGCTCTACATGCCAACCGCCCTGCCCGGCATTTCCATCACGCAGGCGTCGCAGCTTTTGCAGGAGCAGGACCGCGTACTGCGATCTTTCCCCGAAGTCGAGACCGTCTTCGGTGCAGTCGGCCGGTCCGACAGTGCAACTAATGCTCCGCTCGACATGTACGACACAACCGTGATGCTCAAGCCACGCGCGAAGTGGCGGCCTGGTATGACCTACGAGAAGCTCATCGAAGAAATGGACGCAAAGCTCCAGTATCCAGGTCTCACGAACACATGGACTATGCCTGTCGAGAACCGCCTCGATATGGCATTAACCGGAATTAAGACTCCTGTGGGAATGAAGCTTCAAGGTACAAATCTGGAACAGATTCAGCAACTCGGAGCACAGATCCAGCAGATTCTTGTGGGAGTACCGCAAGTTCGGTCAGTTTTCGCGGAACGGGTATCGCAAGGTTTTTATGTCAACGTTGAGGTCAACCGTGCAGTGGCAGCAAAGTACGGGCTGACCATTGCCGATGTGCAACAAGCCGTCGAGTCGGGCATCGGAGGCATGAACGTCGCCGAGAACATCGAAGGACGCAGCCGTTATCCAATCAATGTGCGCTATCAGCGCGATTTCCGCGACAACCTCGAAGAGCTCAGCCGGGTCATGATTTCGACGGCTTCTGGCGTGCAGATCCCGATCTCTGAAGTAGCCAAAGTTTCCTTCTCGCGCGGCCCCGCGATGATCCGCGACGAAGATGGCCAGCTGACCGGCTATATCTATATAGATCTCAACACGGCTGACTACGGCGGGTTTGTTAGTCATGCGAGCCAGCTCCTGCGGCAGACGCTGCAACTGCCGGCAGGCTATACCTACCAGTGGTCTGGCGAATACGAGTTCCAACAGCGGGCAAAAGAGCGCCTGAAGATCATCTTGCCGGTGGTTTTCTTCGTGATCATCCTGCTCCTCTACATGGTCTTCCATTCCGTGACCGAAACCATGGTTCTGATCTTCCTAACCTTCTATGCCATGACCGGCGGCCTAATCCTTCAGTGGCTGTTGGGTTACAACTTCAGTGTCGCAGTTTGGGTTGGCTACATCGCTCTTTTCGGCATAGCCGTGGAAACGGGCGTTGTGATGGTCGTTTATCTTCACGAGTCGCTCGACAAACGCATTGCCTCAGGTCGCCCGCTCACCGATGGTGATATTCACGAAGCCGTAATCGAAGGTGCAGTACAGCGCCTCCGGCCGAAGCTAAAGACTGTTTCCGCCGTCCTGGCGAGTCTGATTCCGATCCTTTGGGCGAGTGGCATCGGCTCCGACGTAATGAAACCGATTGCCGCTCCCATGGTTGGCGGAATGATTACGTCCACCATCCATGTGTTGATCCTGGTTCCGGTGTTTTTTGTGCTCATGAAAGAGACAGCACTGCGGCGGGGCACGCTACGTCATTCATCGGAGGCTGAGCGATGACAGCTATTGTTACGGCCTCGCCCTCACCGTCACCCCAGCGACTTTTTGTCGTAAATCGTGACGCGCGGTCGTCACAGGCTGCCTTGAGTAACGCCCACGCATTTTCAAATGGCGGTCGTGCAACAGCCTGTATGCGGTAAGCTCGGCATCGACATCGGCCAGAGCAGTGTCACCAAGTACATAGTCCGCGGCCGTAAACCGCCGTCTCAAACCTGGCACACTTTCCTCGAGAACCACCTCTGGCAGATCGCCTTCGTTGATTGCTTCACGGCCCCCACCATCCGTTTCCAGGTACTCTACGTGTTTCTGGTCCTGGCCCACGACCGGCGTCGCATTGTCCACTGCAACGTGACCGCCCATCCCACCGCGCAATGGACGGGACAGCAACTGCGGGACGGGTTCCCTTTTGACCAGCTTCCGCGCTACCTGCTGCGCGATCGCGATGCCATCTTCGGAAATGAATTCCGCCAACAGGTAGCCGACATGGAAATCCATGAGGTG
>Ga0126381_100000361_pt1 | contig 48979 bp, 35 predicted proteins | sample PanSoiMetPlot_28_FD_96465 | JGI IMG/M metagenome (GOLD analysis project Ga0126381, IMG submission 96465) | Tropical forest soil microbial communities from Panama - MetaG Plot_28 | ecosystem: Environmental > Terrestrial > Soil > Tropical forest > Bulk soil | place: Panama | collected 2016-02-17 | reverse complement strand
CCTTCTTTCCAGCCTTCTTTCCAGCCTTCTTTCCAGCCTTCTTTCCAGCCTTCTTCTCCTCCCTCGAAAGGCGAATGCTGGCCTGGCGATATCTACCGGTCGGAAGAGCTAAGGCGCAAAGCCATCCGCAGGAAAAGTGAGTGCGTGGCCCTCCTCTCGAGCCACCGCTGCTTTCTCTCCTCTTCAAACCCGGACCTCTAAAGGCATATCATCAGTTTCAGCCGAGCCTTTTTCCATTCACCCTCGCATCTGGGGGCTTCACTCTAACGAGCCGGTTTATATGGGAACGCGCTCTTGCCATCCTCTCGAGTTCACTTTATTGTCGAAGCCGCATTGGACCCTGATGGGAGAGAAAAAAATGAGAACACCTTTGCCGCCTCGGCTCCTTTTTTCTGCTTTTTGCCTGCCTGCCGCGGTGGGCCTTCTGCTTTCTGCATTGTTGGTTAGTGCGGTATCGTCCCAATCCCCTGCTGAGTCACCGAAAGCGACAGCTCAGAACCAGCAACCGCCAGCGGTCTCGCCACTCGGCGCACGTAACGATCTTCCCAGCCCGTACCTTGCGGGCGTGAGCTGGGGCCAGTTCCCTGGCGGCAGAAAATGGGGATCCACCGCGGGTATCGCCGTCGGCCCGAATGGCAATATCTGGGCCATAGACCGCTGCGGCTCCTTCGGTTCGCGCGGGACGAACTGCTTCGGTTCTCCGCTTGATCCCGTCCTGGAATTCGATACCTCCGGCAAGCTCCTCAAGAGCTTTGGCAAAGGGCTCTTCGTCAGCCCCCACAAAATCACGGTGGACCATGACGGCAATCTGTGGGTCGCCGACAACGGACTGAAAAACGGCCAGGGCCAGCAGGTTTTCAAGTTCGATCAGAGCGGCAAAGTCCTGATGACCCTGGGGAAGGCGGGCGTGTCTGGGCCGGGCTTGGATACCTTCGACCAGCCGACCGAAGTCGCCGTCGCTCCCAATGGCGACATCTTCGTGGCTGACGGTCACGGCGAGCAGCCGAACGCCAACGCCCGCATCATGAAATTCGATTCGCACGGCAAGTTCCTGAAGACCTGGGGCAAAAAAGGAGCGGCCATCGGCGAATTCGATTGCCCACACACGCTGGCCTTCGATTCGCAGGGACGCTTGTTCGTAGGCGATCGCCAGAACAATCGTATCCAGATCTTCGATCAGGAAGGCAATTTCATCGCCGAGTGGAAACAGTTCGGCCGGCCCAGCGGAATCTATATTGATAAGAACGACGTGATCTACGTCGCCGATTCAGAGTCGCGCGAGGGCAAACCTGGTTACGGCTACAATCCCGGCTGCCGCCGCGGCATTCGCATTGGCAGCGCGAAAGATGGTTCCGTGAAATACTTCGTGCCCGACGCGGCGGCCTACGGATCCTCTGCGGATTCAACAGGGGCCGAGGGCCTCACCGTGGACTTTGCCGGCAACATCTACGGCGCCGAATACACCATGGACGTAAAAAAATACTCCAAAAAGTGAGGATCTGAGTTTGTGGCGCTTTCCGTCCCCTTGGGGCCCAGCACGGCTGCGCCCTCTTTGAACGGGAACCCCAATTGCGGAAGCAAGCGCGAATGGAAGACGCTCAGTGCACCGCGGGAAGTTTTTTTTCGTTAAAGATTTGGAATTCCCGAATATGCGCTTCTGCCGAGGAAGAAAGAATATTGAGCCGGACACGCGTGGCGGTCACGGCAGGAAAATGATCGATGCGTTTGTGGCCGATGGCTCGGCCGTCTACCACGGTCGTCCAAGCCCTTCCATTCCAAACCTCAATGCGGAAGCGCTCGACGTGCTGTCCGTCGTTTAGCCATTCCATCAACAGTGTCCGGTCAAAAGCGATGGGGCGGGGGAATGTCGCCTCCAGCGCGGCGTGATGCGAGCCTTCAGGCGCTGACCAGAAGGTTTCCGGATCTCCATCGAAAGCGGCTTGGGCGAAACCGCTGCTTCGCACAAACTCTTTCCGCAGCAGATTCTCGGCATATCGCTCGCGAATCGCCGCGCCAAACTCTTCGAGCCGCTTTACGTCCGCGTCCGGCAAGAGCCCCCTGCGGTCCGGAGCCAGCCCCAGCATCAGCTGTCCGCCGCGCCCGACCGTCTCTTCATAGGTGGCCATCAACTCTGGCAGCGACTTCAGTGTGGCTTCGTCGTTGGGATGCCAGAACCAATGCTCCTTGTGCAGCGGCGTGTCAGCTTCCGCAGGACGCCACCTCAGGTAGCCGTGGCGATCCAGCACATTCCAGTTTTCGTAAGGAATTGTTCCGTTCTCATTGCCGACCCAGCGAATGTCCCCGTACTCAAACAGGGCGGCGTCGGCGAACACCAGGGTGTTCGGCTGCTGCATTCGAAGGTTTTCGATAATTCGCGGGAAATTGTAAACGTGGCCTTCACTCCCGGCGCCGTCAAGCCAAAATTCCACGAGCTCCCCGTAAGTGGAAGCGAGTTCGCCGAGCTGCGTGATGTAGTAATCGTCGTATTGCGCGGAATTCTTGTAACGAGGTTCGTGACGGTCCCAGGGAGAAAGGTAAACGCCAAATTTCAGGCCGAACTTTCGCGCAGCGTCCGACACCCGGCGCAGCACGTCGCCCTTGCCGTTTTCCCATGGGCTGCTTTTGACGCTGTAGTCGGTCTGCGCGGTCGGCCAGAGGCAAAAGCCGTCGTGGTGTTTGGCCACCAGAACAACGTACCTTGCACCAGCCGCTCGAATCGCTCGCATCCATTGCTCGGCATCGAATTCCGTGGGATTGAAAACTTGCGGACTCGCCGTGCCGTCTCCCCACTCGCGGTCTAGGAAAGTGTTCGTGCCAAAGTGAATGAGAACGCCGAACTCAAGATCCTGCCACTCGATCTGCTGTGGCGACGGCTTGATATCGGTGAAACTCTGCGCCCGCGCCGATGTCGCAAGCAACCCGAACCCTAGCGTCGCACAGATGATCCGAAGCACGCGTCTCAACTCGTCCGCGAATACCAAGATTTTCACCCCCGCTCTTTGGACTCCCGCTGCTCTACTGGACACCACGCGAGCTATCTATCATACGCATTCAGAGGCCGGTAATGCGGATTGCCTCCAGAGCGCAGCGGAATGTATATTGGCGGGCGACTCGGGAAGGTTGTAGCGGCCGCTTTTTGATCCTGAGCGAAATGCCAAGGGCCGAAGCGGGCGCTCACAAAGCGCTCGAACCGTGAATGCAGTGGGAGGAAACGTGGCTAAAGTTTGTGCGATTCTTCTTTGTTGTTTGATATTTGCAGCGCTGCCGGCAACCGCGCAAGCGCCTGGCGTTTCAGAGGTTTACGCACAGATTCGCGCGGAAGAGACAAACGACTCGAAGATCATGTGGATTATTCACGAGGTGGCCGACGTATACGGCCCGCGCGTGACCGGCACGCCGAACCTGAAAGCCGCCGACGACTGGGTGCTGAAAACCATGGCTTCGTGGGGACTGGTGAACACACACCTCGAGCCGTGGACTTTTCAACCGCCCGGCGCGGCGGCACCGGTGCCCGGTTGGGAGAATATGGAGCTGCTCGCGGAAGCGGTCACGCCTTTTCATGGCCAGCTGATGGTGAAGCCGCTGGCGTGGACGCCCAGCACGAAGGGCGTCGTCACGGCAAAAGTGGTGATACTCGATCCGCCGGGGATGGCGCTGCCGAGCGGAGGATTCAATTTTTTTGGCGGCTCGCAGCCACCGCCCGAACCGAAGTGGGCCGCGCCGCCGATGCCAGCAAAGGAGAAAGACGCTGATCCCAAGCAGCCGACGCAGGCCGAACTCGATGCTTACTTGAACTCCGTGAAAGACAAAGTGCGCGGAGCGATTGTGTTGGTCGGCAAGCATGTGGATGTGGTGGAGGAAATGAACCCCGCGCCGATGCGCCGCAGCGAGGACGATTGGAAATCGCGCTTCGGTCCGAATCCAAGGCCATTTCGCTTCCCCGAACAGCCAAAATTGGCCGAAGGCCAGTTGACGCGGCAGGAAGTTTCCAGGCAGGTGGATCAGTTTTTGGTGGACAACGGCGCGCTGGTCCGCGTGAATGACGCCGGCCGCGCGCACGGCATCATCATCGCGCAGCAGAACGGAACCTATGACTGGGCGCGCGCGGTGCCTACGCTGGTGATGCGCAACGAAGACTACGGACGCATTTCACGCATCATGGCCGACGGCGCGCCGGTCACGCTGAAGGTCAATATCCAGAACAAAGAATATCCGGAAGGAACCACAGCCTATAACGCGATTGGAGAGATTCCCGGAACTGACAAGAAGGATGAAATCGTGATGCTAGGCGGGCATTACGACTCCTGGCACGACGCCACAGGCGCAACGGACAACGGCATCGGCTCCTCGATGATGCTCGAAGCGGCGCGCATCCTGGCGGCACTGCACGTGAAGCCGCGCCGGACGATTCGACTTGCGCTGTGGAGCGGCGAAGAAGAGGGGCTGCTCGGTTCGCTCGCCTACGTCCAGCAGCATTTTGGAAGTTTTGAAAGCCCGAAACCGGAATATGCCAAGTTGGATGCGTACTTCAACATTGACTCCGGCACGGGAAAGCCTCGGGGCGCGGGCGTCTTTGGCCCGCCAGCCGCAGCGGAGGCCGTGCGCGATGCGCTGACGCCATTCGCGGACTGGGGCTTCATGGGCGCAAACGCGACCGACAGCCGCCGGACGGGCGGAACCGACAGCACGTCGTTCAATAACGCAGGCTTGCCGGGGATCGGATTGGCACAGGACGCGTTCGACTACGGATCATTTACGCATCACACCAATCTCGACACCTACGAGCGCATTTATGAGGAGGACGTGAGAGAAGGGGCGGTCGAGATTGCCTCGGCTGTCTACGCCATCGCCATGGCCGACCAAATGGTGCCGCGGTTCAAGGATTCCGAGATGCCTAAGCCCGCGCCGGAACCCGGGCCAGGGTCGCAAGCGACGAAAGTCCGACACGTTCCCGCGAGTTAAAAGCGAAGCGCCATGGCGGCGGCAAAATCGGCGAAGACCTGGGGGGCTGCACAGCTTGGAGCTTCTACGCCGCGCGTTCAACGGCTTCGTAAATCCGCTCGACCCGGTCCAAATCCTGCAATAGCTGGCGGCCCCGGCGGCAAAGGTCCTCCGGCCGAGCCCATTCCATGCCGGCGCTTTTGCACTTCTTGCAGCGGTAAAGGTGGCGGCTGGCCATTTCGAAGCTGTTTTCCGGGTCCAATACAATGAGTTTCTTGCGTGCCATGTCTGGAACTTGCCAGACGGGGAACTGGCGCGCAACCTGTACTTTAGGTCAGGTTTTCGGGGTAGGAGATGGCTGCTGGGGACAAAATTCGACGTTTTTGGCGGTTTCCATAGCGCCGTGCAAGAGGTGCGTCAACCCCGTTTTTTGTTAAAAAAAATTAACATTTTCCGATTCCGTGGAAATGGACTGGCCACCCCATGCCTTACCTTAACTCTTTGCCATTGAGCCGTTTAGCATGCATCGAATCAACCCTCGTACCCTTTCGGGGCGCTTCGGGCAGCGCCCAGGCGTAGAGGGTTCCCCCGCTCGCAACAAGGACATACTGGCGGCCGTCCAGCTCATACGTTATGGGCGAGTTTCCTACGTCCCCGATGTGCGAATGCCACAGCGTTACCCCGTCGCTCGTGCGGAGCGCAAGCACGTTGCCGACAGAGTCCCCGGTGAACGCCAATCCCGAATCCGTCGTCAGAACTCCCGCACTGGCCCATCCCCCACCGAGGTCGTGCGTCCAGCGGGCTTTTCCGGTTTGGTAGTCAATCGCTTTGAGCATTGCCTTTCCGTAGACTCCGTAATCCGCACCGGCCCAGCCATACTCGCCGTCCTCGGGCTTGGAAAAATAGACGCCGTAGCTGTCCCGCGCGCTAACGAGGAAGAGTCCCGTCCGCGCATCAAAACTCGGCGAGCGATAATTCGTTGCGCCGCCTTCATCGGGAGCAATCAGCCGCCCATCGCGCGCCGGATCTTTGGCGGGATTGGGAATCGGACGTCCGTCCTGGTCCAGGCCCGCCGACCAATTGGCAGCCGCGAATGTTGTGGTGAGCAAGCTCTTGCCCGTGGTGCGGTCCAGCACGAAAAAATAGCCGTTGCGGGAAGCCTGCATCAACATTTTCCGCTGGACGCCTTTGAACGTTCCATCCACCAGAACCGGAACTTCGACGGCGTCCCAATCATGCGTATCGTGGGGCGACGCCTGAAATCCCCAGGCGAGCTTGCCGGTGTCGGGGTTTAGGGCGACGATGCTGCACGTCCACGGATTGTCGCCGGGACGATCTTGCGCGGCCAGCACCGGGGTGGGATTGCCGGTGCCGAAATAAACGAGATTGAGTTGCCGATCGTAGGTTCCCGTGATCCACATGTTTCCACCGGTAGCGCCGCCGCTGAAGGCATCCGGCGATTCCCGAGGAAGCGTGCTGTAAAAGGTCCATTGTTCTTCGCCGGTTTCGGGATCAAATGACTTCAGCATTCCGGGGAGGTTATCGAAATCGCCGGAAGTTCCAACCATCACGTGGTCGCGCACAATCAGCGGCGCCAACGTCGTCCAATAGCCTCTCTTCACATCGGCAACTACCACATTCCATTTCACGGTGCCGTCTCGCGCGTCGAGGCGGAGCAGGTGCGCGTCAGGAGTGGTGAAGTAAAGAGAGTCTTTGTAAAGTGCAACGCCGCGATGCCCGATGTGCAGGCCCTGATTCGGCGGATACGCGTAATGCCAGATGACGTTCGCCGAGCGCGCATCGAGCGCCCACACGTTGTCCGGCGTCGTCACGTACAAGATGCCGTTGAAAATGATTGGCGTGGACTTGATTTCCGCGGTTTGACGGGTGTCAAACGCCCAGGCAAGCGTGAGCTGGTAAATGTTCGCCGGAGTGATTTGCGCAAGCTTGCTGTGACGCTGCCCTGAGTAGGTGCCGTGGTACATCGGCCAGCTATCGGCGGGCGGCTTCAAGAGGGTAGCGGCATCCAGCGCCCGATCGGCAGGATGACCGTCGGCGGCTTGGGCGCGAGCTGTGTGTTGGTGCGCGAGCAGCAAGACGATGCCCGCAACCAGGAGAAGTTGGCGGCGTACAAGTTTCTTTTGAAGGCGGCTCTTCTTCAAGGTGACCTTCCGCAAAGGAAATCAACTTTCAGCGCAACGTCTGCAGATAAGCCAGCACGTTGTGCATGGTTTCATCGGTGTACTTTCCAAGCTGCTCACCGTGGGCTTCGAGCGGATTATTCACGGTGAACTTCACATTGCTTTTGAACCACGAGCGGTACCAGCCAGACGTGTCCACGAGAGCAATTACAAATTCGTCGCGATACGCCAGCTTGCCCGAGACGGTCTCCCCTGACGGCAGAGTCACGGTAACCGTCGCAGGAGATGACGAAGGACTGGCTCTGCGTCCCCAGGGATACAGCATGCGCTCGAGAAGCGCGAGTCCGCGAAAGCGACTGGCTACGCCGGCAAGATCGCCGCTGGGAGAATGGCATTTTGCGCAGCCGCCTGCTCCGTTGAAATACTGCTTCCCTTCCTCGGTGTTGCCGGTCAGCAAATCTTCCGCCAGCACCGTGCGCCGGCGGCCGGCGTGCGCGTCCATCTTGGTTTTCTGAACGTGAATGAAGGCCACGACCGCAGCCAGGTCGGCGTCCGAAAGACTGAAAGGCGGCATTCCTTTGTCGATCCGGCCCGAGCGCACAACGGGAGCAATCTCGTTTCCGTTGACGTCTTTTTCGACAAGTTCCGAGCTCGTCAAGTCCGGGCCGGTTTCACCGCCACCAGCGTCGCGTCCATGACAAAATGCACACTGAGCGGCAAAGATCGATTGTCCCTTTTGGGCTTGTTCCGCAGGAGCCGCCTGTGGCGCTGACGGAGGCGCCGACTGCTGGCGGGCAAGACTCAGGTTGCAGAAGGCAACGGCCAAGCCGATGCTGAGTAGAAACACACGCGAATCACGGAACGGGAGGAGCGGCCGGCTTAAGAGAAATGTCACGAGGAATCTCTGCGTTTGCTTTGCTTTAAATTTAGCGCAGCCAATTTTAGCGGGGGAATCGGGCGAAGTCACTCATTCATTCCTGAGAAGAATCTGGCTGCCGCGAGAGTTTTTTCAGAAAGAAAGGCCTCCAGTCCCCAGACGGTGGTATTCTCGCTTTTGGAACATTCTGCGAACAGCATCGACCTCGACGCGCATCACGTGGTCCGTCGTTTTTACCTGAAGATTCCCGGAGAGCCCTGGAGGTTTTGAGAAGGAGTTGAAAGTGCTCACATCAAGGAGACTGCATCGCAGAGACTTCCTGAAAACTGCCGGACCGGCGGTCATCGCAGCCAAGGAGCTTGCGCGCCCAACGCCTGCCTGGAATGCCGCGCCAAGCACTGCACCGCAAACGGAAGCGAAGCCGCGGCTTCTGACCGGCTGCTGCGCCTATTCTTACGCCAACCTTTTGAAAGCCGGCAAGATGGCGATGGAAGACGTCATTCGAAAGGCCGTCGAACTAGGCATTGATGGCGTGGACATGACGGGCTACTGGTTCCAATCGACGGAACCTGCTTATCTGGCTTCATTGCGGCACCTGGCGAAGCAAAACGGCGTATGTTTTTCCGGAGCTGCCACGGGAGCCAGCACGGTGCAGGCGGATGGGGCAAAGCGAGCGCAGGTGCTGGAAGAGATCAAGAAATGGACCGACGTCACCGAAGCGCTGGGAGCACCACATCTGCGCGTTTTTGCCGGGAAGCTTCCTCCCGGTGCGACTATGCAACAAGGCATTCAGTGGACCGTTGATACGCTCCAAGCGGCATGCGAATACGCGGGCAAAAAAGGAATCACGCTGGGCGTTGAAAATCACGAAGGCATCACCCAAAATGCGGATGTGTGCATGGAACTCGTTCACCGCATTGATTCACCTTATTTCGGAATCAATCTCGACATTACGAACTTCATTGCCACGCCCCAGGCGGATGCTTACACACAGATCGAAGCTACTGTTCCCTACGCGACTCACACGCACATCCGGGATGTTTTCGCAAACGGCCAAGCTGTCGACCTCGACCGCGTGTGGCCGCTGTTCGCACGAGCGAACTACAAAGGATTTATGTCCGCCGAATATGAAGGCGAAGGGGATCCCGCAACGGGAGTTCCAAAGCTCGTCGAGAAAGTCAAAGCGCTTTGCCGGAAATATTCCACAGTTTAGAAAAGGAGTCGCATCATGCTCAATCGAAGAAGCTTCATTCGAAACGTTACGGGAGGTGCGGCCGCGCTGGCGGGTTCGTCGGTTTTTCCGCCCAACGTTCTCGGCGCCAATGACCGCGTGCGGTTCGGTCTGATCGGCGCGGGCGGGCGCGGCATGGATATTTTCAAGCACGCGCTCAAATCGCCCAATACCCAGGCCGTCGCGGTCGCCGACGTTTATACCCGCCGCCAAGAGGAAGCGAAAAAGGTCGCTCCCACAATTCAAACCTTCAGCGATTTTCGGCGTATCCTTGATGACAAATCCGTTGACGCGGTGCTGATCGCCACTCCCCAGCATCAACATGCTTTGAATTTTGTTCCTGCCCTTCAAGCGGGCAAGGATGTTTATCAGGAAAAAACAATGGCGTTTAATCCCGACCACGCGCGGCGTATGCGCCGCGCGTTTGAAGGCTCCAGTCGCGTAGTGCAAGTGGGCGTACAATCCACGAGCGGGAAGGCTTTCGAGAAAGCGCGCGAACTCGCCACGCCCGAAAACTTGGGAACCATCACGGCCATTCATGCGCACCATTACCGCAACCACCCTTATGGGGGGTGGAAACGACAGATCCCTCCCGATTGCAATCTCGACCACGTGAGCTGGAAAGAGTTTGAAGGCGAGGCGGCTCCGCATGAATTTGATCCGCAGCGGTTTATGAATTGGCGGTTCTTCTGGGATTATTCGGGCGGCAACGTCTACGAGAACATGGTGCACCAAGTTGCCTTCTGGCAAAAGGTTCTCGGGCTGAAGATCCCGCACCAGGTCACGATGGCGGGCTATAACTTTCTTTCGCCGGGCATGGAAGTTCCGGACACCATGACCGTCTCCATAGACCAGCCGGAGAACCTTTTGTTTAGCTGGAATTCGATGTTTGGCAACAATTTCTTTGGCGAAGACGGGTACGATTTTGCGCTGGGAAACAAAGGAACCGTGATTCGCGTGAGGAACGAAGTGACCTTCCAGCCGCAGGGCCAAGGCCACGCCAGACCAAAGACCGAAGGTCCGGCTGCGGTCGGCGGCGAACCGAATATTGTGGGAAGCGATGAAGACGAAACCGCGGCGCACATGAACAATTTCTTTGACTGCGTGCGGAGCCGCAAAGAGCCCAACTGCCCCTTTGCACTGGGGCTCAGCTCAGCGATCACCTGCCAAATGGCCAATGCCTCCTTGCGCCAGGGCCGCACGGTGAAATGGGATCCAGAGAAGGAAGATATCGTTTAGACCGACGAATGGAATCGACGAGATTCTGAGCAGAGCCGTCGGATTGCGGCGTCTGCGTTGTCTCTCAGGCCAGCGCTTTGTTCACGACGAAGCCGCCGACATCGGTCAGCCGGAAATACCTGCCTTGGAATTTGTAAGTGAGCTTGGTGTGCTCGATTCCCAGGCAATGCAGGATGGTTGCCTGCAAATCGTGGATGTGCACCGGGTCTTCGAGGATGTTGTAGCAATAATCGTCGGTCTTGCCGATGGTCAAACCGCGCTGGATTCCGCCGCCGGCCATCCATATCGAAAAGCACCGCGGATGATGGTCGCGCCCGTAGTTGGTTCCGGTAAGTTTGCCCTGGCAATACACGGTTCTGCCAAATTCGCCGGCCCAAACGACAAGCGTGTCGTCCAACATGCCTCGCTGTTTGAGATCGAGGATCAAACCCGCTGAAGGCTGATCGACGCCTTTGGATTGCAAGGCAATATCGCGCGGCAGGTCATTATGCTGGTCCCAGCCGCGATGATAGAGCTGAATGAAGCGCACTCCGCGCTCGGCCAGCCTCCGCGCGAGCAGGCAATTGGCCGCATACGTTCCCGGCTTGCGCGAATCCGGCCCGTACAATTCGAACGTGGACTCGGGCTCTTTCGAAAGATCCATGAGATCGGGGACGGAGCTTTGCATGCGATACGCCATTTCGTATTGCGCGACGCGCGTGTCAATCTCGGGATCGCCGTATTTCTCTCCAAGCAAACGATTCAATTTCGCGATGCCGTCCAGCATGCGGCGCCTCGTCGTGGACGGCATGCCCGGCGGATTCGATAGATACAGCACCGGGTCGCCGCTCGAGCGGAATTTCACGCCCTGGTACCGCGACGGCAGGAATCCGCTCCCCCACAGACGCGAAAAGAGCGGCTGGTCGGGATTCAGTGCGTTGGCTTGGGAAAGCAAAACCACGAATGCAGGAAGGTTCTGGTTCTCACTCCCCAGCCCATAGCTGACCCAGGCGCCCATGCTTGGCCGCCCCGGCTGCTGAAAACCGGTTTGCAAAAACGTAATCGCAGGATCGTGATTGATGGCTTCCGAATAGACCGTTTTGATGATGGTGACGTCGTCTACAATCTTCGTGTGATGCGGCAGCAGCTCGCTGATCCACGTGCCCGACTTTCCGTATTGGTCGAACTTGAAAATAGAAGGCGCAACGGGAAACGACGATTGGCCGGAGGTCATGCCGGTAATGCGCTGGCCCTGGCGGATCGAATCCGGCAACTCGGTGCCCTGCAATTTGACCAAGTTAGGCTTGTAGTCGAACAGCTCCATCTGCGAAGGCGCGCCGGACTGGTGCAGAAAGATGACGCGTTTTGCTTTCGGCGGGAAATGGGGCAATCCCGGCAATCCACCGGTCTTTGAGTCGGTTGCGCCATCGGCGGCGAAGCCATCCGCACTGAGCAGTGTCGCCAATGCCGGAATCCCGATGGCGATTCCAGCCGTGCTTCGCCGGAAAAACTGCCGCCGCGTCATGGCCGCGCCGATTTCTGGGGTTAACCTGTCACCCATACTTCCTCGCCTTCCGCTACTGCTTCGTCACCGTCTCATCCAGATTCAGAATCATGCTCGCCACGGTGGTCCAGGCCGCGAGGTCGCGCGGGGCCAAGTGAGCATCCGCCTTCGCTTCGCCAACCGCCAACAGTTTGCTCGCGTTCGCCCGGTCTTGGGCGTAGGACGAACGGAATTCCTTGAGCGAGTCAAGTAGCACCGCTCGTTCCTGGGAATCAGGCGTTCGCGCCGTCGCCAGCTTGAAGGCAAAATCAATGCGCGCTTGATCGGACTTCCCGCCGCTTCGCAACGTGCGTTCCGCCAACGCGCGCGAAGCCTCGACATAGGTCGGATCGTTAAGCAGCGCTAGAGCCTGCAGCGGCGTATTCGTCACCGCGCGCCGAGCGGTGCATTTCTCGCGGTCGGGCGCGTCGAACAACGTCAGCGACGGCGGCGGAACGGTGCGCTTCCACACCGTGTACATCCCGCGTCTGTATAAATCAGCCCCCGCAGACGGCGTATAACTCTGCCCGGAATAGCCTTCACCGAAAGCCATCTCTTCCCACAAGCCTTTTGGCTGATACGGGTACACGCTCGGCCCGCCGATCTTGTCGTTGAGCAGTCCGCTGATCGCCAGCGCATTGTCGCGAACCATTTCAGCCGGCAGCCGGAATCGCGGCCCTCGCGCCAGAAGCCGGTTTTCTGGATCGCGCTCGGTGAGTTCATGCGATGTCATGGAGGACTGGCGATAGGTCGCGGAGGTGACGATAAGCCTTTGCATGGCCTTGATGTCCCAGCCGCTGCGGACAAACTCAGTTGCCAGCCAGTCGAGCAATTCTGGATGGCTTGGCGGCTCCCCTTGCGAGCCGAAATCCTCGGCGGTCTTGACAATCCCGGTTCCGAAATACTGCTGCCAATACAGGTTCACCGCGACGCGCGCCGTCAGCGGATTCGACGGATCAAGAATCCACTTTGCGAGGCCCAAACGGTTCGGGGGCATGTCGCGTGACATGGGCGGCAAAAAGGAGGGAACGCCGGGCGTCACTTTATCCCCTTTGTTGTCGTACTGCCCGCGGCCCAAGATGAAACTGTCCCGAGGCTTGGACATCTCCGCCATCACCATGGTCGTGGTGACGGACTTCTCGAGCTTGTCCCGCTCTTTTCGCAATTCCCCCAGGCGCGTATAGAGTTGCCTGTCTTTCTCCGGCGCGTCGTGTTTCAAAAAGTATTCGCTCAAGCTCGACTGGTGCTGCTTCTCCAGCCGCTCGTGCTTCTTTTCTTTGCTTTCCGCCTTGGGCGGTTCGCCAATATCGGCCTCTTCGGGAGCCTTGTCAGGCTGAAGCGTCGCTATCTCTTTCGCAGGGGCGCCCGCAAGCTCCGTCAACAGCACCCGTGCAGGAAAGTGCACCGCCAGATTCTCAGCCTCAGTGTCGGTAAGGGTGCGCGTGTAAATGCGCATGTCATCGAGCTGGCCTTGAAACAATCCACCAGTGTTTTTATTCCCAATTTCGAGTGATGCCGAAGTGCGGAAATTGCCTTCGAGCGCATCCTTGACCGTCTCTGTCTCGGACGGCTTGCCATCCACGTAGATCTTCACACCGGTGGCCTTGCCGGAACCATCGTAACTAACGATCAGGTGGTGCGCGCCGTTCATCGGCACACGATCCTTCGTCCGCACTTCCATCGAGTTGTCCGGCCAATGCCCCGCGAAGCGCGCCACAACGCGAAGATTCCGCTGATGCCTGCCGGTGTAGGCAACGTCGTCAAAACCAAGCTCGTAGCCAGCCCAGTGCTCGGAAGCGTCTCTTTTTTGAAGGACCACGCTCTTCTTTAATCCATACACGTCCATCCATGCAGCCAGAGCAAACGGCTTGTGCGCATCGAAATCCCCGGCCGGGCCAAGGTTGACCTCCGCTTCCCCGCTGAATTCCGCAGCTTTGCCGGTTGGTCCGTCTTCGTAGACAACTTCGCCCCGCACGAGTTTTCCATCGTGCTTGGACAAAGCGTCCGACAAGTCGCTGTTGAATGCGTAATGCGTCTCGAGCCCCTCACTCGGAGGCTCCGGCAACGACGCGAGCCGCGTCTTTTGCCATTCGTTTCGCAGCCCAAGCATCTCTTTTTCGGGCAGCGCCGCCAGAACAACCGCAATCTGCTGATTCAGCTCCTCCAGCTGCCGCTTCTGCCCGGCAGTGGGCAACCGCAGCACGGGGTCGGCATTTCCTTCATAGCCGTCCAGGCCGCGCTCGGGCAGGGTGTTGAAGAACGCAAAGAAACGATAGAAATCCTTCTGCTTGATGGGGTCGTACTTGTGATCGTGGCAGCGCGCGCAGCCCATGGTGAGCCCAAGCCAAGTGGTTGCCGTGGTACTCGCGCGGTCGACGACATACTCCACGTGATACTCCTCGGGAATCGCGCCACCTTCAAAGTTGATCATGTTGTTGCGGTTGAACCCGCTCGCGATTTTCTGATCAACCGTCCCGTTGGGAAGCAGGTCGCCGGCCAGTTGCTCGATGGTGAACTCATTGAAAGGCATGTTGCGGTTGTAAGCGTTGATCACCCAATCGCGCCACGGCCACATCTCGCGCAAGCTGTCAATGTGATAGCCATGTGTGTCGGAGTAACGAGCCAGATCGAGCCACTGCATCGCCATGCGCTCGCCGTAATGCGGGGACTTCAGCAACTCGTCCACGCGCTTTTCATAAGCGTCAGCCGAATGGTCCGCTAGAAACGAGTCCACTTCCGCGGGTGTCGGCGGCAGACCGGTCAAATCGAACGAAACGCGGCGTAGCAGCGTGGCCTTGTCGCCTTCGGGCGAAGGTTTCAATCCATCGGCTTCCAGGCGAGCGAGAACGAAAGCGTCGATGGGATTGTTTGGCCAGGCTTTGTCTTTGACTTCGGGCAGGGCGGGACGCTTTGGCGGATCAAACGACCAATGGGATTCCCACTTCGCGCCTTGGTCAATCCATTCGCGAATCAATTCGATTTGCTTTGGCGTCAGCGTCCTGCCGGACGAAGCTGGCGGCATGCGCCTCTGCGTCGCACTAATCCGCTGGTATAGACGGCTGCCCGCGCTCTTGCCGGGGACGATGATTTGATATGCGCCGCGGTCTGCGAACACGCCATCTTTGGTGTCGAGCCGCAAATTCCCCTGGCGGCCGTCTTCCTCAGGGCCATGGCAGGCAAAGCAATTGTCCGAAAGAATGGGGCGAACATCGCGGTCGAAGTCTACCGGCTTTTCGGTTGGCTTCGACGGCATTTGCCAGGCGGCGAGAGCCGGAAGGCACAGAACCGCGGCAGCAACCGGCAGCCATCGGCAGATGATCGGTCGGAACAAGACTCTCCCCCCACCGACTGAATTGCTGAACCGCGATAACATACTACGGGAACTTCCGGTTGGGAATACCGTTTATACCTCCGTTTAATAACGGGGCATCGAAAGGGTGTGTGTGGTTCGATTGTGAGTAGCTACAGAGAAGCTATGAGATTCAGGAAAGTTGAACCCCGTCAGCTCGAATGTACGACGTCTGAAAAGCGCCCCTTCGGTTGCATGGAACTCTGGGCCGGCAACGAGCGCGCGCACCGCTCTTTGGAACTCGCCGGCCTGGAAAGCGACATCATTGCCGCTCCTTCCGGCGGAGACAAAGGTGGCGACCTGTCGGCGGTATTTTCTTGCACTGACAATATTGCCCGGGTTGTCCTGGCTGACTGTGTCGGCCACGGGTACACCGCCAGTGGCGTTGCCCGGCACGTCCACCACTTACTGCATGAATTCCAGGACATCCGGGATACCGCCGGTTTGCTGGCCGCGCTGAACGATGCCTTCACACTTTCCAACGAAAAAACGACTGGGCCGCTACGGTTGACCACCGTAGTTACAGCGATGTTCGACGCGAACAGTGGCGAATTCAATTTCGCCTATGCCGCGCATCCACGGATGCTGTTGTGGCGCGACAAGGAAAGGCGATTTTTGGAATTGGGCGAAGGTTTGGAAGGTTTGCCCTTGGGATTTGTCGCCGGCGAAACCTACAACCAGCAGAGCATTCGTCTGCACGCTGGAGATATGATTCTAGCCTTCTCTGATGGCGCAACGGAGGTTCGCTCGCCCATTGGAGTGCAGCTCAGTTCGAAGGGTTTCTTGGAACTGGCGGAGAAAACAGCGAGCCGGTTGGCTCATCCACTGGTTTTGCCCGAGTTCTCAAACGCCCTGCTCGGTGGAGTACAAGAGTATCGCGGCCGCGACGCCGATTTGGAAGACGATGTGACCCTGCTGACGCTCCGTCGCGTCGCCTGAGCGATCGCTGAAAAACGCTTTGAAATACCTGGCCGCTGTTACTTACTGGGATGCGAGGCAAAATGCTGGTCCAGGCTTTCCAAAACTTCCTTAATGGCACGCTGCACATTCTTATCTAATGCCTGCACAACGGCGGAAACGTTCTTTCCATTCACCGGTTCGTCATGCTGATAAAAGTGCGTCCACACTGTCGCGCCATTTTTGAGATTGCGCATCTCGAAGTCGACCGTCAATCGGGCGGCCATCCCATTTGCTGACACTTCCTTGAAATCATAGAGGCGCCCACGAAGCAAAAAGTCTCCACTCCCATCACTCCGGTGCGTGAAAACCGCCCGATAATGCCCCGAAGACCGGAGCGCACGCAGCAGGACTTGCTGAATCATTTCTGTAGGCGGTTCCGCCCAACGTTGATATTGATAAGTGCCCATCTGCTCCCCGGTGGTACTGTAAACGATGCGGTCTTCGCGGTAGAGATCAGGGGCGAACAAATTCCCAACGAGCAGTGTTACCGGTGCCGGATCGGCTGCTGGTCCGGCAGCGGGGTCTCCGGGGACCGTCAATTGATAATATTTGCTAGGGCGTGTGGCTCCACAGCCGCCAAGAAACACCGCAGCTATCGCCAGCAGGAAAACTGCCGCCTTTCTTCTCACCGGACTCATCATTGTTCCCCTGTTTTGTGCTCTCGCGGGTTGCTTGAACGAATCAGAGTGTAAGGCCGAGTCTTGATGGTGTTCGTGAATTCTTTCAGGTTCTCAGAAACATGTCGAAGATTATCCAGCAGCTCGTCAATGTTCTCAGAGTTCACGTCCACGGTCTGGTCTAGCCGGCCTGTCAGATCGTTCACGGTTACCAGAGACCGTCGAAGGTCGAGGATGACCTGGCGAATATCCTTCCGATTCTCTCCAATCAAGGAATCAATATGATCTAAGGCTTGATTGGCCTCCGCTGAAGTTTTCCGCAAGTCTTGCAGCAAAGGTTCCAGCTTCTGGCTCGCGGAATTGAGGTTTTGTACGGTGGACTTCACCTGCGGACGATTCTCCGCAATCATCCCCCGCGTTTCGGCGAGTGTTGCCGCGAGATTCGCGCGGTTCGAACTGTTGAGCAGATCATTGACTCGTGCCAGCGTCTCCTGCAATTCACCCGCGCGGCTGTTCAGAGTCCTAAGAAGCTGCTGCGCTTGCGGCGCAATATCGTTGATCTTTTGCGTTAGCGCATTAAAATCCACATACGGGTCTGAGGGCAAAAGCGCGCCAGTTCCGGCCATAGCCGCGTTGTCGCTTCCCGGGATAATCTCCAAATGATTGTCGCCGAGCGGGCTCATGCTCATGATCTTTACGCGGCTGTCCGTCCTCACCGGCAAATCCGACTTCACGCTGAAAGTGATCTCGATCCGCGACGCATCCTTCGGATCAAGCTGTAGTTTTTCCACGCGCCCGACTTTCGGTCCTCCCGCATAGCGAACCGTCGTGCCCGGTTCGACTCCTCCGGCAAATGGAAAATAGGCGCGGTAGGTCTTTGCCGGCCCGGCGAATGCCCCGCTCAATGCAAAAACCGTGACGACGAGCACGGCGGCAGCAACGAGCACGAACAATCCCACCATGGTTTGCTCGCTTTTTGAATTCATCGCACACCTCGCTCCTTGGATGCCTAGCGGCCCGGACGCGTGATTTCCGTCAGCATCTGCAAATAGTCCAACTCTTGCGCTACCTCTGGTTCAGCGATGCGGTCCAGAAACTGCCGCACGCGAGGATGAGTGCTCGAACGCATCTCCTCGACCGTGCCGATGGCTACCACATTTCCTTTATCAATAAGAACCATCCGGTCAGCGATCAAAAAAGCGCTGGCCAGTTCGTGGGTAACCACGATGATGGTCATGTGAAATGCTTTCTTCAATTCTAGGATAAGTTGGTCGACGCCCGCCGCGATAATGGGGTCGAGGCCCGCCGACGGCTCGTCGAAAAAAAGGATCTCGGGGTCCATTGCGAGCGCACGAGCCACTGCGGCGCGCTTCTTCATTCCTCCACTAAGCTGGGATGGCATGTAATTCTCGAATCCGGCCAGGCCCACTTGGTCCAGTTTCAGCCGCAGAATGATCCCGATGGTCGAGTCTTCGAGCTTGGTGTGCTCGCGCAGCGGCAGGGCGACGTTCTCCCCCACCGTCATAGACCCAAAGAGCGCCCCTCCTTGAAAAGACATCCCAATTCTCTTTCGAATTTCGTCCATTTCTGTACTGGAAATGGATGCTAGATTCTTGCCTCTCAGCCAGATTTCCCCGGAGCTTGGCTTTTCCAGACCTACAAGCGTCCGCAGCAGCGTGCTCTTGCCAGACCCGGAGCCGCCCAAAATCACGAGCGTTTCGCCGCGGGTCACATCGAAATTGATCCCGTGCAGGATTTCCCGATCCCCATAGCTCACGCGAAGATTTCGCAGCGAGATCATCGTTTCAGTTTGTTCGTCTGCGTGAGCCATCAAGCCGTCTCGCATCGCCATGCTAGTGTTCGGTCATAAAGAAAAAGAGTGATGTAAAAACCAGGTCGACAAGAATAACCAGAAAAATCGAAACTACGACGGCGCGCGTCGTCGAACGCCCTACTTGCTCCGCGCCTGCCCCCGTAGAGAGTCCTTCATAGCATCCGACGGCGGTAATGGTGATCCCGAACATCACGCTTTTCACCAATCCGGTCACGATGTCCCGTAGAAAGAGCGCATCGAGCGACGCCTGGATGTAGCGCATCCAGGTGAAATCCGCCTGCGCTACCCCAAACAGCGCGCCTCCTAAGATCCCCATGGAGTTCGCCCAAATCGTCAGGCACGGCAGCATCACGATCATGGCCAGAAACTTGGGCGTGACCAAGAAGTCGACCGGATGTATCGCCATTGTTTCCAGCGCGTCGATTTCCTCGGAAACCTTCATCGTACCGATTTCCGCTGCGAACGCCGAGCCCGAGCGGCCAATCACCACGATTGCCGTGATGAGCGGCCCAAGCTCTCTGGTCATCGAAATGGCCACCGCGTTTGCGACAAAGGTTATGGCGCCGAGCTTTCGCAGTTCGTACGCGCTCTGCAGCGCCAGGATTAAGCCGATAAAAAATGTGATGAGAGAAAGGATAGGCAGCGCCCGAACGCCCACTTGCATCGCTTGCGAAATGGCCTGCCGCAGCCGGAGCGGTCTGCCGCGGAAAGGGGCGACGAACGTGAAGTACGCAGCGCGGCCACCCAGCGAAGCCAGCCCTCCGAGATACGCAATGCCGTCTACAACGGAGCCTCCGATTTGCGATGTGAGTTCCATGACATTTCACGGCCCGGTTCCGCGGGCTGGATTTGGCGCCCTAGGGCGCCACCGCCTGTTCTTCGCTATCCGCGATCTCAAAAATCCTAAGCAGCTTGGAAAGCTGAAGAACCTCTCGGACGGCGGAGCTCAGACCAAACAGAACAAGGCGCGAGCCTACGTCGCGCGATGCCTTGAGACCTTCGACCAGGGATGCTACGCCGGAGCTGTCCGTGTAGCGAACCTCATTGAGGTTCAGCACGACACGCGGCGTGCGTAATTCCCGAAGCTCGCGCAAGAGAGCCTTCCGCAATTCAGGCGAGCTCGCCAGATCGATATCTCCCGAAACATCAAGAATTGTCGTTTTTTCCAAATGTCTTACTGAGATCTTCAACATGCACTCCCTCAAGACCCTTTGGCCGTTTCCGCAGCCTGCAGCAACTTGACCATGCGTACCTGGTTACGGCCCCATCTTCGCCGAAATTCTACCGTATCCATGCTTTCTCGCATGAAATGCAACCCGAGGCCGCCCGGCTTCACATCCTCCAACTTCCGCCCGCAGAGTTTTTCGCGATCTACATTCACGCCGCGATCTTCCAACACGATTTCGAGAGCCGGTTGTTCGAGGCCATCCCGAGCCACTCGAATGCGGCGAAACGTGGCTTCAATTGGCTGTTCCGTTCTCCCCTGATACGCGTGCCGAATAATGTTCGTCAGGGCCTCATCGACGGCCAAAACTACGGCGCGGCATTCTGCCTCAGGAAATCCCAAGGTTTGCGCAAGCTCCGCCAGCGTATTTCTGACGACGCAAAGAGTTTCGGGATTGCTGCGCAACTCCATCTTGAGCAGTAAACTTCCCTGGTTCACGAGAACCCACTTCCTCCTTTACGAAATCGCAGGCGCCCCTGGTTAGATCACTGTCTGTTCGATGCGACGCCGGTGTTCCCGGGCGCGCAAACCATAAGCAAATGTACAGGCTCGCTTAACGCTAATAATAGCCCAAGTCTTGTCATATCCAGAATCACCCAAACGGAAGATTCGAGTGCACGGAAGCGTGGGAAGAAAAGTGCGTTGAATCTGGAGCGGGCGATGGGAATCGAATTGCATCCCACATGTCTAAGCCTCACCGGAACAAGGTGCTACCAGCCGTTCCGTGAGTCCATTGTTGCCAAGTGTTGCCAAAACGAGGCGTGGCAAAGTCGGTGTCACCATCCTGTCAGCGCGCGCTCAAGACGGCCTTCTGCGAGTGGGTCCTCAGTCGCATTTAATTGGGGCCATCGTAGACGGCTACATGCGCCAGCGAATTGGCTAAAAAAAAACGATGCCCCGGGAGCTGGTTCATCGAAGTCGGGACCAAGGTCTAGAAGTGCCACTTGAAACCTCGTCGTTGCCTCATACACCAATTCCGCTGAAATCGGTGTATAATTCTCATATGGCCCGCACCAACATTAACATTGACGAAGGCTTGATCCGCAAGGCACGGAAACTCACGCGGCTGAAAACGAAGCGCGAAATCGTGGATAGAGCCTTGGAGGTGCTGGTCCGCTCGGAGGATCGCAAAAGCATCCTTCGATACCAGGGCACTGGTATCTGGAAAGGTAACTACAAGGCGGCGAGGAGAAATCGCGTTTGATCTTGGTCGATACGTCCGTGTGGGTCGACTTCTTCAGCCCTTCCACGAGTCGCGCCGGAACTGAATTAGGTCGAATGATCGGCGACGCAGAACCTTTTGCTCTCTCGGGCGTTATCGTCTCCGAGATCTTGCAAGGCCTGAAGCGTGACGCTGATCAAATCGAGCATCATCTTTCACAGTGGGAAATGCTCGAACCCCTTGGCATCTCGACCTACCGCGAAGCGGCGGCTATTTTTCGTCTCGGTCGTGCAAAGGGATTCTCTCTCACCACCATCGACACCCTCATTGCTGCCATTGCCCTTGATCATCGCGCGGTTCTCTTCACTGTCGATCAGGATTTCTCACGCATTGCTCGCATCACTCGCCTCAAGCTGTATTCCAACTACTAACCTCGGTTTCGATTCTAGCTGCGTTAGGTTCTCGGTCGGGCACAGATCGGAGGAAAGCGATTATTCAAGAAGCAAATGGAGCAGGTGCTCGTTCGGTAAAGCCGGCCGAGTCCATGGAGGCTCTTCGGTGGAATCATGGCTCCCCTTCGTTTTGGCAACGCCGGGAGATTCCCCATTTTTCGGGCGTACGTCGACGACGATTTCATTGCGTCCACTGTGTCGAGACCAACTGTGTCGAGACCAACTTGACGTGGGCTTCTATCATGTTAGAGTAACTCTTGCGATTTTGCCCCGCGGGCTGTTTTTGTCAGGCTGTCGAGGAGAACAAAACCAACATGCGGCGAATGAGAGTCGCCGAAGGCCGGCCCCGTGCCCCGGGGGGCGCCCCGGCTCGAAGTCACAGGAACCGAGCAAAGCAAGGACGCTTTTCTCGAGCGGATGCTACAGGCAATCGAGAGTCGCTGGGCCTTCGGGAACGAAAGAAGGCCAGGCTGCGGCAGCAGATTATCGACACCTCGATACGGCTTTTTCGCAAATACGGGTACGAAAACACAAGAGTCGAGGACATTGTCCAGATTCTAGAGATTAGCCAGCCAACATTCTTCCGCTACTTCCCGAGCAAAGACGCCGTTCTCCGCGAAGTTGGCCGGCGAGGTTTCACCTGCATCAAGGAGCATCTGGAAACAGAGCTCTCAAGCAACGCCACAACTGCTGAACGATTGCGACGGATGTATGCAGGTATGGCGCGCGAGGTGGAGTCGGACCGCCCGTTATGGAGGGCCGTAGTCCTTTCGGCAGCGATGGACCCGGTACGCTCCCCCGAGATGCGGCGACCCGAAGAAATCGCCGTTAGCCTCCTGCGGGAAATTCTTGCCGAAGGTCAGAAGCGCGGAGAAGTGACCAAAACGTTTCCTGTCGCGCACCTGGCTGAATTCATGGAAGGGTTATATACGACCGTGGTTCGACGTTGGGCCGTTGACCTTTCCGGGCCTCACAGCTTAAGCGAGCGTGTCCGCAGCGCGCTGGAGTTTTTCCTGAAGGGCGTACAAGCATAGGCCGCTGACCAAAGAGAGGCTTGGTTCCGTCCGTGCTCCAGTTTCGGTGTCTTCCAACTCTCGAGCCGATACCCACAGAACCTTACGCAGGCAACAGGCTCCGCGCGAATTTGCGGTGAGAAACATGAAGGCAGCGGTCCTACATGAATTCAAGAAACCTTTGACGTTTGAGGATGTTCCCCGTCCTCCGCTGCAGGCGAGCGACGTCCTCGTTCAGGTGGAAGCTTGCGGCGTTTGTCATTCTGATTTGCATGTAGCGGATGGAGATTGGTCCCAGTTCGCTCCGATTACGAAGTTGCCGCTCATCCTCGGACATGAAATCGCAGGCCGCGTGGTTGAAAGAGGCAGCGCCGTTCATGAGTTCCAGAACGATGACCGTGTCGGCCTTCCTTGGATTCATTGGACGTGCGGAGAGTGCGAGTTTTGCAGGCAGGGCAACGATAACCTTTGCGCAAGACAGAAGATTACCGGAGTTACTGAGGATGGAGGGTTCGCCGAGTTTGTGAAAGCACCGGCAAGTCACGTGGTAAGAATCCCGGATGGACTCGCCGCGGTTGAGGCGGCTCCTTTGTTTTGTGCCGGAGTGACGGTTTATCGGGCCTTGAAGCAGGCGAGAATCTCACCGGGTCAAAGGCTGGCCATTTTCGGAATTGGCGGACTTGGTCACCTGGCCGTGCAAGTTGCAAGAGAGTTCCGAGCAGAGGTTATTGCGGTGGATATGACGGACGAGAAGCTGCGTCTGGCAGAGTCGCTTGGCGCAGCGTACAGCTACAACGCCGCATCAACGAGTGTCCCCAAGGAGCTGCGCGCGAAGGGTGGAGTACACGTAGCGCTGGTGACCTCAGCCGCAAAAGCAGCGTACGACACCGCCTTTGCCTGCCTGCGCCCGTCGGGAATGCTGCTTGCGGTCGGCTTGCCAGCAGAGCATATATGTTTTCCTCCTATTCTGATGGCTGCCAAAGAAGTGCGCATCCAGGCCAGCGCAGTGGGGACAGCGCAAGATCTGCGCGAAGTGCTGGCACTGGCCAGCAAAGGAAGAATTCGCTGCCACGCTGCAACGCGTCCGCTATCTGACGCAAACCTCGTTCTTGGTGAGCTGCGCCACGGACAAGTTTCGGGGCGCATGGTTCTCACCCTACCGTAACCCCCGTTCTTGGTCAGTCCCCAGAATCTCAAGATTTGGATCCCACAAAATTTCGTGTTGACGTTAGTTCGTAAAATGTGATACCGACTATCACAATCTGAGGTGCTTTCAACCGCAGAGCGTGGGATCGAGGCAATGCAGACTCTCCTATCCATGCTCGGGCTTCCAAAAACCAGTCGAGGGCGGCCACCCAGTCCGAAACTGCTGGGTGCGAGGTCATCGTATTGAGACACGAGAGTTCCCGGGATCGACAGCCGGGTCTCGATGCCTCTGAATGAACCAGGAGGAGTTATGAAGCTAACCTGTTCGGCGCTTGGAATCCTTTTTCTTGCGTGTTTGTTCCCTGCCCGCTATGCGACGGCAGCACAAGGGGTGGGAACATCCGCGGACCTTACCGGCACAGTGACCGATCCCACCGGAGCGGGCGTACCGAATGCGAAGATTACGGTGACGGACTCGGAAAAGGGCGTGGAGCGGACCGCAGTGACCGACGAGCACGGTCTGTATCGCGTGTCTGGATTGCCCCCGGCCACGTATAAGGTCAGCGTCGAGCACGCGGGTTTTCAGGCGGAAGTCGCAACTAGCGTCGTCTTAACCGTCGGGCAGACCCTGGTGTTTGACTTTCACCTCAAATTATCGGGAATGACGTCACAAGTAGAAGTCAGTTCTGAGCTGCCCATTGTGGAGACCGAGAGGGGAAGCCAGTCAGATACTCTCACCCAAGACTACATTGCGCAGCTGCCGATTGACCGCCGCGATTACCTCACGTTTACGCTGCTGATGCCCGGCGTCTCGAATTCCACTCGCCTGGCCGATGACCAGGATTTCCGTGTCAAGCAAACGCCGCAGAGTGGACTTTCCTTCTACGGAAGCAATGGCCGGGGAAACGGCGTGACGGTGGACGGAGGAGAAGCCGAAGACGACGCGGGAGGCGTGCGATTGACTGTCAGTCAAGATGACGTGCAGGAATTCCAGGTCAATCGCAGCAACTACGGCGCCGACCAGGGTGGGGCCTTCGGAGGGTCCATTAATATCGTCACGAAGTCCGGCAGCGATGACGTGCATGGAGCTTTGTTCGGCTATTTCCGCAACGATGCGATGGATGGAGCTGACCCATTCGCCCGCAGCCAGGCGCTACTGCCCGGTGGCCCCTTTTCCTTTGCAGCGCAGGGAAAGGCGGTTAAGAATTCGCTAAGCCGTTATCAGTTTGGTGGCTCCTTGGGGGCCCCGATCAAGAAGGGCAAAACCCATTTGTTCATGGCTTTTGAAGGGCTCCGCCAAGACGCCCAAAATGCCGTCTCCCTTTTGACGGACAGTTCTATCTTCGCTGGGCCTACCGCAGCGGCGCCGACAGCCTTTCCGATAGGCGACCCGAGGGCCGCGCAGCAAGGCGTGGTCACGGCTCTGGTCAACGAACCGGGAAATCCCACAGTACCCTGTTTGAACAATCCAAATGGCACGATCACCAGTCTCCCCGCGCAGACTTGTGCCGGCGCCCTGCAACTGGGCCTCACGGTCAGCCCCGTGACAGGTCTGACGGCTGGGCAAAACGCGCTCAACAATTTCCTCATCAATCAGTTTGAAACGAACGGAGGATTGTTCAACTACAACACACGAGAGTATTTGGCGTCCGGCCGTCTGGATCACATTGTAAGCGGTTCGGACCAGTTGGTTCTCAGCTACCGATATGGACACGACCTGGAAGAAAATCCCGATGTGCAATCGTTGACAGGATTCTCAGCAGGCAGCTCGATTCATCTTTATGACGACACGATCATGGGCGGGTGGTATCACCAGTTCAGCCCCACCACACAGAATGAGCTGCGCCTGCAGTGGAACTACGAGCACTTTGACGTCATTCCCAATGAACCCGCCGAGGTAGGCCTGCAGATTTTCGGGTTTGCGAACAATCTGGGTACGAACATCTTTTTGCCTAATCTGACCATCCTCCGCCGCACCGAAATCGGAGACAACTTTGGTGTTACCCGTGGTAATCACAGTCTTAAGTTTGGAGGCGCGGAGCTTCTGCGTGGCAACCACTCGGAGTCTCATACCTTCTTCCCAGGACGCTTCGTATTTGGCAGCCTGCCGGGCGCGATTTTAAGCCCTTGCCTGCTGGGGGGAAATCCAAATCCCTGCGGCTTGGCGACGGGCGGAGCCTTTATGAATTCCCTTCAGGCCTCATCCCTAGGACTTCCGCAAGTCTATCAGCAAGGTTTTGGAAATGCCGATTATCCAGCGTATACACGGCCGTATACGTCTTTGTACTTCCAAGATTCCTGGAAAATGGCGCGCAATTTCACCCTGAACTATGGCGCCAGATACGAAATCGATTCTGAGTACTTGCCTCTGAATACCTACTACAAGGACATTGGGCCTCGCCTGTCCTTTGCATGGGATCCTTTTAACAATCACAAGACCGTGATTCGCGGGGGTTACGGAATTTTCTTCGGCCCCATCGACGCCCAGATTTCCCAAGTGGATTTGAGTCTGGGAGTCCTGAACAAGAACTACAGCACGGTGGAGAACCAGAACAATAAGTCGCAGGTGCCCGACCAGGTTAACAACGTAGTGGCAACTTGCGGCATCGGATTGCCTGGCGTTCCTATCTTCCCAGGAAGCGGAAGCAGCCCCTGTACGCGGTTTATTGCCATCTATGTGGATCCTCTCCCCGGGGTACCCGCGCTGGGCTTGCAAGGCGCTGGAGCAGTCTTTCAGACACTTTTCGCACAAGGCAAGATCCAGTGCACCACGCCGTCCGCAGGCAGCTCCGCGTGCATCACACCGGCGGACGTAGCGCAATTCGGCATCTTTGTGGCAAACAGCCGCCAACTTTCGCCTTTGACCGTGCTCTTCAGCAATCCTCCGAACTTTAAGCCACCTTATTCGCAGCAGGCTTCATTCGGCATTGAACGCGAAATCGCACCTGGTTTCTCTGTTTCATGGAGTGGTATTTATTCGCACACGCTGCGGCTCCCCGTGGCGATTGATACGAACCTGCTCCAGGCGCCAATCACTACCCTGACCCTTGCGAACGGCAAGCCGGCTTCCTATCGAAACTGGAACTCCAGCCCGTCCACCGACCCTGTTTCCCTCGTGCCTAAGCAGTTGGTCGGGGGTGCGGGGGTTGCGCCCTGCGCGGCGAATCCCTTCACCTGTTTTGTCAATCCCCTGATTGTCCAGAACAACCAGTACACGTCTGCCGCTTCTGCTTTGTATGAAGGCGGAATCCTTGAGGTAAAGAAGCGTTTCAGCAGCAACTTCTCACTCTTCGGGAACTACACTTTCAGCAAGGGCTTCGACACTTCCACAGACTTCAACAGTGACTACGGGCCGCAAGATCCTACGAACCTGAGCCTCGACCGCGGTCTCTCGGAGTTTGACGAGCGCCACAAGGTGGTAGTTGCGGGCGTGTTCGACAGCCCGTGGAAGGGAAACATCATGGGGGGCTTCCAGCTGGCGCCAATTTTCACCTACCACAGCGGTCATCCCTTTAACCTGCTAGCTGGCGGCGAGGTCAACGGCAACAACCACACAACCAACGAACGGCCGATTGGGGCTGGCCGCGATACCGGCTTGGGGCCGAGTTATACGAACTTCGACATGCGCCTGAGCTGGAAACATAAAGTAGGCGAGAAGGCAGCTCTATGGCTCACGGCGGAAACCTTCAACATCGCGAACCACACGAATTTTGCCAGCGTGAACAATGAAGTGGGTCCCTTGTTCGGGGTTCTGAACCCGACTTTTAATGTTCATGGAAGTTCCGCTCTGTCGCCGAGCCAGCCGCTGGGCTTCACCTCGGCATTCCCGAAGCGCGAAATCCAATTGGCGCTGCGGCTCACTTTTTAACCTGGCGGAACAATTCGATGTTGAGGCACCTAATATGAATGCGGCGGAGGCCCTTGGCCCCAGCTTCAACATTTTGCCAATCCCCAAGGAATGATCGTGATCGTCGCTCCTGGATCTGTGATTTCCAACCTGGCCCGACATCGTCGGCGGTTTGATGGCGAATCTAAGGAATGCGGATTCGGATCTCGATGCGACGATCACTAGAGTTACTCCAGCCAGTTGATGGGCGTGATGAACACCAAGAAGTTGTTTGATCTGTCCGGGCGCGTAGCCGTCGTCACCGGGGGCTCCATCGGCCTTGGCCGCCAAATGGCGGAAGGCTTGGCAGAGATGGGAGCGAACCTGGTGCTATGCGCCCGCAAGAAGGAGCGTTGCGAGCAAGCCGCGGAAGAACTAGAGCAACTTGGCGTCAAGACTTTGGCTCTTGCGTGCGACGTCAAGAATCCAGAGCACGTTGGCAATGTTGTTCAAGAAACAGTCTCGAAATTCGGCCGCATCGACATTCTCGTCAACAATGCGGGTACGGCCTGGGGCGCTCCCATCGAGGAGATGAAACTGGAGCATTGGAACAAGGTGATCGAGACGAACCTCACCGGCACATTCCTTTTCTCGCAGGCCGCTGGAAAATTCATGCTTTCGCAGCGGAGGGGGAAAATCATTAACATCGCATCGGTGGCGGGAATGCGAGGCGCCCCGCCGGAGTTTCAAGCCATCGGCTATCACGCCAGCAAGGGTGGCGTCATCGCTTTCACCAAGGATTTGGCCTGCAAGTGGGGCATTTACAACATCCAAGTCAATGCCATTGCTCCTGGCTGGTTCCCGACGCACATGTCCGAAGTGGCGATTGAACAAAACCGGGAAACCTTTCTGAAGAAGATCCCTCTTGGCCGCTTCGGCAGCGATCATGACTTAAAGGGGGCTGCCGTGTTTCTTGCATCCGACGCTTCGGATTTTGTTACCGGACATGTATTGGTTGTTGACGGAGGGCAGACCGCCTAACCTAGACGTAATTTGCCATGAACATTCCTCTGACACCGATTCGTTTTCTTCGCTACGCCGTACAACAATTTCCAAAGCGGACCGCCGTGGTGTGCGGGAAACAACGGTTCACCTATAGCCAGTTCGCCGAGCGCGTGAGCAAGCTTGCAGGCTCTTTGCGAAAGGCTGGCGTTCAAACCGGCGACCGCGTCGCTTTCCTGAGCACCAACTGTCACCGCTTGTTGGAGGCCTACTACGGCGTCATCGAGGCGGGCGCCGTCTTGTTGCCGCTCAACATCCGGCTGGCCCCGCAAGAGATTGCTTACATCTTGAAGGATGCCGGGGCGCGCATCCTGTTCTTGCAGAGCCATTTCCTCGAATTAGTCGAATCGCTCCGCTCGAAACTCACTTCCATCAAGAACTTCTATTCCCTTGATGCAGTTGCAGAGCGAGACTGGCTCTCCGCCCCGAATTACGAGACCCTGCTCACCGCCGCGCCTCCCTATGGCGCCGACATCATGCAGGTCGATGAAAACTCTCTGGCCGAGCTTTTCTATACCAGCGGAACTAGCGCCGAACCAAAGGGGGTGATGCTGACGCACCGAAACATCTACTTGCACGCGCTCAACGCTGGCCTAGCTTTGAACACCGATCAAGAAGCCGTGGAATTGCATACCATACCGCTTTTCCATGCCAATGGCTGGGGTGTGGCGCATTTCCTGACGCTCCTCGGGGGCAAGCACGTGATGATTCAAAAGTTTGACCCTCCGGAGGTCTTTCGGCTCATGGAAACAGAGCGGGTGAACTATTGCAGCCTCGTGCCCGCAATGGCCACCGCTTTGGTCAATTGTCCCGAGCGCCAGAAATATGACCTGAGCAGCCTCAAACGAATTAGCATCGGCGGTGCGGCATCGTCTCCCACGTTGGTCCGCGAAGTAGAAGAGAAGCTGGGCTGCACTTGTTTTTCCGGCTACGGCCTGACGGAAACCTCTCCCGTGCTGTCCCTCTCCCCCATGAAACCCGGGCTTCGTTGGGAAGCGGAGCAGCGCTTTGCCGGGCAAGCGATGACCGGGTACGCGATTCCCGGCGTCGAACTCCGCGTCGTCGACGAAAATGACCAGGATGTGCCGCACGATGGGCAGTCGATGGGGGAAATCGTCACCCGCACTGACGGCGTCATGGAAGGTTACTGGCAACAGCCGGAAGCTACTGGCGAGGCGTTGCAAGGTGGCTGGTTTCATACCGGCGACATGGCTACTTGGAACGAAGATGGCTACATCCTCATCGTCGATCGCAAGAAGGACATCATCGTGAGCGGCGGCGAGAACGTTTCTTCGCTCGAAGTGGAAAAAGTTCTTCTTTCGCATCCGGCGGTCCTGGAAGTCGCCGTCTTGCCGGTGCCGCACCTGACCTGGGGAGAAGTCCCGAAGGCTCTGGTGGTGCTGAAGGCAAATGCACGAGCCGACGAAATGGAGCTCATCGAACACTGCCGCTCGCGCCTTGCTCATTACAAGTGCCCGCGTTCTGTCGAATTTCTTGAGTGCCTGCCAAGGACAGGAACAGGCAAAGTGCTGAAACGAGATCTGCGCAAAAAATACTGGCAAGGCCAGGAAACGATTCGGCCCCCATATGATGAACCCCAAGGGCCCGGTAATATGGCAAAGCCCAAGAGCATGTTGCGTGCGGCTGTTAAACGGGCCACGCCAAACCATTGATCAGCCGTGTCGCGACAAGAGGACCTAGATAGAAATGGATCTGAATCTCACGCCCGAAGAGCTCGCCTTTCGCGACGAATTCCGCGCCTGGCTCCAAGTCAACGTTCCCAAGGATTGGGCAGAATGGCGGGAGAAGCCGCTCGAAGAGTCCTTTCCCTACCTGAGGGCCTGGCAGCGCAAGCTGCATCAGGGCGGCTGGGCGGCTGTTTCCTGGCCAAAGGAATACGGCGGCCGCAGCGCCACCTTGATGCAACAGGCCATTTTCTGGGAAGAGATGGCTCGCCTCGAGGCGCCGCCCATGGCCAACGCTCTTGGCTTAGGCCTCATTGGGCCAACGATCATTGCTTATGGGACTGACGCTCAAAAGAACCGCTTCATTCCAAAGATTCTGAGCACGGAAGAAATCTGGTGCCAAGGCTTTTCTGAACCCAGCGCGGGCTCCGATTTGGCGGCGCTGCAAACCGAGGCCCGCTTGGCAGAAGGACATTACGTCGTAAACGGACAGAAGGTGTGGACCAGCTACGGCTGGGTGGGCGATTGGTGCGAGCTCGTGGTCCGCACGGATCGGAATGTTCCCAAGCACCAAGGGCTTACGGTTCTCCTCGTCGATATGAAGTCGCCCGGCGTCGAGGTGCGTCCCCTGCGTCAGATGACCGGCGAGAGTGAATTCAACGAGATTTTCTTTCGCGATGTCCACGTTCCCGTCGAAAACGTTCTTGGAAAAGTGAATGACGGCTGGAATGTCGCCGTCAGCACTCTCATGCACGAGCGGGGAGCTTATGGCGCGCGCTTGATCCTGATCTTCAAGCGCAACATCAACCGCCTGATCGAACTCGCTCGCACGATTCAACGCAATGGGCGGCCAGCGTCCCAGGACCCAATTCTGCGGCAAAAGTTAGCGCAATGTTACGCGGAAGTGGAAATCATGCGCTTGAACCAGTTGCGCGCCTTCAGCCGCATCACGGCCACGGGTGCTCCTGGTCCTGAGGGCTCCATTCAGAAACTATTCTGGAGTGAACTCAACCAGCGCCTCCAGCAACTCGGGCAAGAACTGCTTGGCCCTTATGGCCAGCTTCTTGCGAACGACAATCACTCCGTTGATAAGGGTTTCTGGTCATACGGCTATTTGCGTTCGCGCGGAAATACCATCGAAGCTGGTACTTCCGAAATCCAGCGCAACATCATCGGACACTTCGTTCTTGGGCTGCCCAGAAGCTATTAGAGGCGATGCGATGCAATTTGGATTGAATGAAAGCCAGGAGTTTCTTCGAGACAGCGCCAGGAAATTCTTCGCCGGCGAGTGCCCCATCTCCGAAGTTCGGCGTCTTATGGACACCGATACCGCCTTTGACGTGACACTATGGGCCAAACTTGTAGAGCAGGGTTACACCGGAATCATTTTCCCCGAAGAATTTGGCGGCGTTGGCCTGGGGATCGTAGAGCTGGTCTTATTGATCGAAGAAGCTGGCCGGGCCCTCCTCCCAGGTCCTTTTTTCTCGAGTGTGGTAATGGCGGGGAGCCTTTTGGATGCTCTTGCCACGAAGGAACAAAAAAAGAAATACCTGGCGCCCATCTGCCAAGGAGATGCGCGCGCCACGGTTGCGTTCTTTGAACCCCATGGGACCTGGGACATTTCGGATGTACATTTAACCGCCGTCAATGGAAAACTGAAGGGCGAAAAACTATTTGTACCGGACGCTGCAGTCGCCGACTGGCTTATCGTTGTCGCGCAAAACGGCGTCTTTCTTGTCGATTCGAGAGCGCCAGGAATCCGCGTCGAACCAATGTACGGCATGGATCTCACCCGCAAGCTTTATTCCATTCGGTTGGACGACGTACCCGGTGAAAAGCTAGGCGAGACGGCCGCATTGATGCGGCCTCGCGGCGTCGCAACGGTTGCTCTTGCTGCCGAGATGGTCGGGGGGATGCAACGCACGCTCGATATCACCGTCGAATACGCGAAAACCCGCAAGCAGTTCGGAAAACCCATCGGAATGTTTCAAGCTGTGCAGCATCAGTGCGCCGACATGTATCTCGAAACGGAGAGCGCTCGTTCCGCGGTTTACTACGCGGCTTGGGCCCTGCATCAACACGCTCCAGACGCAGCGGCAGCGGTTTCTATCGCAAAGCTTTACGCGAGCGACGCCAGCCGCACCGTCGGCAACCGTGGAATTCAGGTTCACGGCGGCATGGGCTTCACCTGGGAAAATGATCTTCACCTGTATTACCGGCGCGCCAAAGCTTCTGAGACAGCCTTCGGTGACGCAGCATTTCACCGCGAGCGGCTTGCACGCCTGACCATCGATGCGGAAACGGCTTCCGTGCAGAAGGCTTAGTTTAGCGTAATCGAGGCTAACCAAGAGGGCACCGTCATGAGCGATCTTGTTCAATTCGCGAAGTCAGGAAACATCGGTGTCATCACCATAAACAATCCACCGGTGAACGCGTTGAGCCCGGGCGTCCCGGAAGGAATTTCGGAAGCCATCGATCAGTTGCAAAACGACGCTGGCTTGCGAGCCGCTGTGCTCATCGGAAGCGGAAGCACTTTCATTGCGGGGGCCGATATCAAGGAACTCGCGAAGATGGCCTCGGGAAAGCCGCGCGGAGCCGGGCTGCTTCCCCTTCTTCTGAAGATCGAGGATTGCAGTAAGCCCATGGTGATGGCCATTCACGGCGCCGCTCTCGGCGGCGGCATGGAAGTTGCCATGGCCGGCCATTATCGCGTTGCGATTCGCAGCGCTAAAGTCGGCCAGCCAGAGGTGAAGCTTGGCATTATCCCGGGAGCCGGGGGAACCCAGCGGCTGCCCAGGCTCGCGGGCGTCGCGAAGGCTTTCGAGATGTGTGCCGAAGGAAATCCCGTCACCGCCGAAGAGGCTTTCCAACTGGGCATCCTCGACAAACTTATCGACGGTGACCTGCTGACGGGAGCCATTGCCTTTGCTCAGGAGGTCGCGGAGAAACCCGTGTCGAAAACCCGGGAACGGGACGGCAAGCTCGGCATTCCCGAGCAAAATGTTGCTATTCTCGCGGCGGCGCGAGAGAACAGCCGCAAGAAACTGCGTGGCTTGAAGGCGCCGCTGGCTGCGATGGATGCCGTGGAGGCCGCAACCAAAATGCCCTTCGAGGAAGGCTGCCGAGTAGAGCAGAAACTGTTTAGCGAATGCCTCCTCTCGCCGCAAGCCAAGGCGCTCATGCACGTTTTTTTTGCGGAGCGCGAAGTAGCGAAAATCCCCGACGTCCCAAAAGACACGCCACTGATTCCTATCAAAACAGCCGGGGTGGTCGGTGCAGGAACGATGGGCGGCGGAATTGCGACGGTCTTGGCAAACGCGGGTTTTCCGGTCCTAGTTACGGAAGCCGATCAAGCCGCCCTCGATCGCGGCATGGCGAACATCCAAAAGAATTATGCGAACTCGGTGAAACGCGGCCGCTTCACGCAACAGTTTGTGGACGAACGCCTCAAATTGATTCAGCCGACCTTGCGCCTGGATGGGTTCGCCAACCTAGATTTGGTCATCGAGGCAGTCTTCGAAGGGATGGCGCTAAAGAAAGAAGTCTTCGGGCAGCTCGACAACATTTGCAAGAACGGAACCATTCTCGCCAGCAATACCTCAACGCTCAGTATCGATGAGATAGCCTCCGCCACGGCTCGGCCCCAATTTGTCATCGGTACGCACTTTTTCAGTCCCGCGAGCGTGATGCGGCTCCTGGAAATCGTTCGCGGCAGGGCCACGAGCAAGGAAGTTATTGCCACTTGTATGCAGCTCTCGAAACAGCTTGGCAAGGTCGGCGTTCTGGTTGGCAATTGCCGCGGCTTTGTCGGCAACCGAATGTTCCATCACTATGTGCGCGAATCTGTTTTCCTTCTCGAGGAGGGTGCAACCGTCGAGCAAGTCGACAGCGCGCTCTGTGATTTCGGCATGGCCATGGGACCGCTGGCCGTCGGGGACCTCGCGGGCCTCGATGTCGGCTGGCGCATTCGCAAGGAATATCGTCACCTCGAAAAGCCGGGAATCCGTCAGGCTTTCGCGGGCGACCGCCTTTGTGAAATGGGACGGTTCGGCCAAAAAACTGGGGCCGGTTGGTACAAATACGACGAAACTCGGCGCGCCATCTTAGATCCAGAAGTGAGCGCTCTCGTCCAGAAATGGGCAGCGGAAGCGAAGATTCCGCAGAGCAAGATTGAGCGCGAAGAGATTGTGGATCGCTGCCTCTACGCCTTGGTCAACGAAGGCGCGCGCATCCTCGAAGAAGGCTACGCTTCTCGCGCCGGAGATATTGACATCATCTACATCAATGGCTATGGCTTTCCTGCTCATCGCGGTGGGCCGATGTGGTACGCGGACACCGTCGGGTTGAGAAACGTCTACAATCGCATCCTTGAATTTCACAAACAGCATGGCAAACTCTGGGAGCCGGCGCCCTTGTTGAAGCAACTGGCGGCACAGGAAAAGACATTTGCCGATTACAGCAAGGAGCAGCGTGCGACTGCCTGATGACTTGACGCCCGGGAAGTCTCAAAGCCAGCGCTCAGCGGGATTCGGATTGTGTTTCTTGCATTCGGCGCTTTTCTCCTTCGAGTGAGCAATGGGGCGTCTATTCCTCGTGCGTCATGCGCAAGCGTCGTTTCTTTGCGAAAACTACGACTGCCTTTCCGAACTGGGCGTGACGCAGGCTCGTTTGCTGGGAGAATACTGGGCTCAGCGTAATGTTGTTTTCAGCCGCGTCTGCGCGGGACCAGCTCTGCGCCATCAGCAAACCATGCTGCATGTCGCCGAAGCATATAGAAAAGCGCGACGGCCTTTTCCTGCGCGAGTTATCGTTGCAGAGTTCAACGAATTCCAGGGAGAAGCGGTGCTCTCGCAAAGCCTTCCGCAACTACTGGCAAACAATGCTAGAGTCCGCGAATTGAACGACGCCCTGCAAGGCTCGAACAACCATGCCGCGAAACGCGCGAATTTTCAGCGCCTCTTCGAGGCCGTGATCTCGATGTGGGTCAACGGAGAAATTGCACTGCCAGACGTCGAATCCTGGCCGGAGTTCTGCGAACGAGTAAACCGCGGCCTATCGGCGTTCTTTGGGAAATCCAAGAAAGGGGAAACCGCCGCCATTTTCACTTCAAGCGGTCCCGTCAGTGTTGCGGTGCAGCGCGCATTGCACCTTTCCGCGCCAGATGCACTTCGCATTGCCTGGATGCCTCGCAATTGTTCCTTCAGCGAGTTCCTATTTTCTGGGGATCGTTTCGCGCTCAGTTCCTTTAACGTATTTCCTCATCTCGACGAGGAAGGGCTGCTCACGTACCGGTAGCTCTTCCACACCGAGGAAGATGACTGACTTTCGCGACCAACCCGCTTGCATTCGTCCTGGTGAGGAACTCGACCTCAAAAGACTCGAACCTTTCCTGCGCCGGCATTTCCCAGCAGAGGGAGAGCATTTCAGCGTTTCCCAATTCCCGAGCGGTCATTCGAATCTTACTTATTGCGTGCGACTTGGTCATCGAACAATGGTTTTGCGCCGGCCTCCTTTTGGCAGCAAGGTCAAATCGGCCCACGACATGGGGCGTGAGTTTCACGTTCTCTCACAACTCCACGATGCATATCCGCCGGCGCCCAAGGTTCTTTCCTATTGCGACGATGAATCGGTTGTCGGCGCTCCGTTTTACCTCATGGAGCCCATCACTGGAATCATTCTCCGCCGAGACCCTCCTCCCGGTCTTGCCTTGACACAAGACACAGCCCGGAGACTTTGTGAGTCCTTCATAGACAATCTTGCGCGTTTCCACTCCATAGATTTCGTTGCGATTGGGCTGGCCGATCTTGGCAAGCCGCAGGGCTACCTCGAACGACAGGTTCGCGGCTGGGTCGATCGCTACCATGGCTCAAAGACTCACGATCTTGCCGAAATCGATGAACTCTCTTCGTGGATGCAGCGCAACCTGCCACCTTCGAACTACGCCACCCTCATCCACAACGACTATAAATTTGACAATGTCATTCTCGATTCTGAGGACCTCTCGAAGATCATCGGTGTCCTGGACTGGGAGATGTGCACGCTCGGCGACCCGCTCAGTGACCTGGGAACCGCTTTGGCTTACTGGGTAGAGGCCAGCGACCCGGAGGATTTGCAAAGACTGCGCTGGGGCCCGACTAACTATCCGGGGAGCATGACCCGCAACGAACTCGTGCAGCGTTACACGCACGCGACCGGACGAGACGCTTCGAACATGGTTTTCTATGTAGCTTTTGCGCGCTTCAAAGTGGCGGTCATCGTGCAACAGATCTACTATCGTTACCACCTCGGGCTGACAAAAGATCCGCGTTTTGCGGTTATGCCCGAAGTAGTTCAAACGCTCTTGCGCTGGTCATGGCAGAGCGTGCAATCGGGTGAGATCTAGCGACAAGGCTCGCTTTCTTTGGACCATTCAACAAAGATACGTTCCTTCACAGATGCCCGTCATTTGGAGTACCGCATAATCCATTCAGCCACGCAGCACGGCTTCTCATTGCCTTCGCATTCCACGGTGCACGTAAATACGGCTTCCTGCGCTTCTCCAAGATCACGAAAACTCAGCAGGCTGAAGTGCCCTCGAATCTTTGATCCTTCGTGCACCGGTGCAGGAAAACGCACCCGATTCACTCCGTAGTTGATAGCAAGCCGCGGGCCGTTTCCAATGCGAATCACGCCCTTCAAGAGCCGGCCGATAAGCGAGAGCGTGAGGAACCCGTGTGCAATTGTTCCTTGATAAGGAGATTCTCGCTTGGCCCGCTCCTGGTCGAGATGAATCCACTGCCGGTCTTCGGTCGCTGCAGCGAACTGGTTGATCCGCTCTTGGGTGACGGGAAGCCATTCACTCGTGCCAATTTCCTTTCCGACGTACTCTTTTAGCGCGTCGGGTGTGTCAAGACTGAGCAAGGGCGTCAGCCTCTCCGCTGAGAATCGCTTACACAGGGTCGGAAATTAATGGGTGGGTGGATTGCGTTTTGGGTTTGCTCCACTTCCCAAGCTCCCACTTTGCTATCGACTCAATGTGCACTTCATCCGGTCCGTCCGCCAGCCGCAGGGTACGCACACTAGCCCACGCGCTAGCCAGAAACGTATCGTCCGAAACGCCGGCCCCGCCGTGCGCCTGAATCGCGCGGTCCAGCACTCTCAGCGTGACGTTCGGGGCCACCACCTTGATCATTGCAATTTCCGTCCGCGCTGCCTTGTTTCCCACGATGTCCATCATATGCGCAGCCTTCAGCGTCAGCAGCCTCGCTTGCTCAATTTCCATCCGCGACTTCGCGATGTCCGCTCGAATCGTTCCCTGCTCCGCCAAGGTCTTGCCGAACGCCACGCGCGCTTGCGTCCGCTTGCACATCAACTTCAGCGCCCGCTCGGCGACGCCAATGCACCGCATGCAATGATGAATCCGCCCCGGCCCCAACCGCCCTTGCGCGATTTCAAATCCGCGCCCTTCGCCCAGCAGCAGATTCGACGCCGGCACGCGCACGTTTTCAAACATTATCTCTGCGTGCCCATGCGGCGCGTGGTCGTATCCAAACACGGTTAGCAACCGAATGATCTTGACTCCGGGCGAATCCATCGGCACCAGGATCATCGATTGTTGTTTATGTACTGGAGCGCTCGTGTCTGTCTTCCCCATGAAGATCGCAATCTTGCACCTTGGGTCGCCGCCGCCCGAAGACCACCATTTCCTCCCGTTGATAATATATTCGTCCCCATCGCGAACAATTTTCGCGTTGATGTTTGTCGCATCCGAAGACGCCACGCTTGGCTCCGTCATCGCAAAGCACGAGCGAATCTCTCCCGCCAGCAGCGGCTTCAGCCACCGTTCTTTCTGTTCAGGCGTGCCATATCGCGCCAACACCTCCATGTTTCCTGTATCGGGCGCCGAGCAATTGAAAACCTCCGGCGCCATGGGGCTCCGACCCATGATTTCGCACAGCGGCGCGTATTCGAGGTTTGTTAACCCCGCTCCACCTTCATGATCTGGGAAAAATAGATTCCACAATCCTGCCGCCTGCGCCTTGGGTTTGAGCTCCTCGATGATTCTTGTCGGCTGCCAGCGGCCCCGTTCCTTTTCCTCGTAATAACGCCCCTCGTTCGGATAAATATGCTCGTCCATGAACGCCAGAAGCCGATGTTGCAAATCCACCGTTTTTTCACTGAATTCGAAGTTCACTCCGCGTGACCTCAACTTCGCTAACGCGCTCGGAGAGCGCGGTCTTTGCTGCTTTGCAGATTCTACGTAACGGCTCTGATTTAGCTCCTCATGATTTTTCGCGCGATTATATACAAATGCTTCGTCGTAAGTCACTTTCATGTGTAAGTAGCTATCAAAACTTCGCCAACCTTGCTCACTCTGTTGGTTTACGACAATTTTGCATCGTTTTTTGAAGAAATCCGCGATGGAACTCCTCGTGGCCGCCTGTCGCGGCTGTCCGAGTGAGAGCTTGTCTTCCACGAAAGTGCCAAGATACCTGAAGAGTCCTTGTGAATGGGCTTCCTTCTCATTGCGGCATACGGCTCACTGGACCAAACGAAGAACAAAAGCCTCGCAGGCTTCTATTCTTGGCTGGAGATATTCAGGACGGAGCCAATTTCGATGGGATTTTGCGGGCATTTTTCTGGGACCCTAGTGCCAAGAGGTCCGATACAGGCTCAGTCTTGGCGCAGCGAGATCATAGGGTCAATTTGAGTGGCGCGGTGCGCCGGAATGTAAGTGGCTAGCAGCGTGACTATAGCAAGCAACAAGGAAATCCCTACAAAAGTGAATGGATCAGTCGCTGCCACGCCGAAGAGTAGGCTTCGAATCAGTCGCGTAAGCAGGAAAGCTGCGGCCAAGCCAACCGTCACGCCGGAAAGGGCAAGCGCCATGCCCTGCCGCACGACAAGACTCAGAACGTGGCGCTCGGAAGCGCCCAGAGCGATGCGAATTCCCAATTCTCGAGTTCCCAGATTGACCAGGTAGGTCGTCACGCCGTAAACCCCAATCGTGGCGAGAACCAGCGCGACGCTTGCGAAGACTCCCAGGAGCAGCATGGAAAACCGCCGGCGCGCCAGCGATTCGTCGACGCGCTGCTCCATGGTCCGAACATAGTACATGGGAAGATCCGGGTCGAGGCTCTGCAGCACGGTCTTGGCGGCCGACAGCATGGCAGCTGGATCCATTCGGCCACGGAAAGCTACCGTCATGGCTCGCGTCGGAAATTGCAAGTGTGCAAGGTAGAAAGCGATCCTAGGCTCGGAGTCCAGAGAATCCTGCTTTACACGCCCAACCACGCCAACCACTGTCTGCCATGGGTCCTTCGACTGGAGTTCGACAATATGAATACGCTTGCCAATCGGATCTTGCCCGGGCCAGAGTTGCTCGGCCATGTATTCGTCGACGAGCACGGCAATGGGCTTCGTGGTGTCATCCTGCTCGTTGAAGAACCGTCCACGCCGCAACGGTATTCCCATGGCATCGAAATAGTGTCCGGCAACGATGCGCTCATCCGCATTGAGGAATTTCTCGCCAGGAAGCGGAGTTCGCCCTTCGACAGTAATTGGAGTCCAAGCAAAGGCCTGGCTCAAAGGAAGCGAGGTAACTCCGCCGGCCGCGATTGCCCGAGGCGAATGTTCGAGCCGCTCCCAAAGCTGCCGATAGGTATTCAAGATGGTTGGTTTGTCGTTGTATTTGCCACCGGTCATCGTCAGATCGAACGTGAGCACGCCGCGCGGGTTGAATCCGGGAGGTACACCCTGCAAGCGGGCGAAACTGCGAATTAGAAGACCCGAGCCAATTAGCAGGACGACCGAGAGCGCCAACTCCGAAGCGACCAGTAGCCTCCGAAGATTATTGCCACGGCCCCAGACCAGGCTCATTCCTGTCGAACCACGGCTGGAATGTTTCAAGGCCGAATTCAAATTAATACGCGAAGCGCGCAAAGCTGGAACGACACCGAAAAGAATCCCGGAGAAAACGGAGAGCAACAGCGTAAACAGGAGCACACGACCGTCAATCCCAACGTCCTGCAGCCGCGGAATGCTCTTCGTTCCCAAAATGTGAATCCACCTGACGCTGAATAAGCTGATGAAGACACCCAAAACTCCGCCGCATAGCGAAAGCAGCACGCTCTCCGTCAATAGTTGGCGAACGATGTGCCAGCGGCCGGCCCCCAAAGCGGTGCGCACGGCAATTTCCTGCTGGCGTGCCATAGCTCGCGACAACATAAGGTTGGCTACGTTGGCGCAAGCGATCAGTAAGACAAAACTTACTGACGCAAGTAGCACCCATAAGGAGCGACGGACATCCCCAACGACTTGTTCGAGAAGGGGCACGATACTGAACGTCAGCCCGCCGTTGGGCGGATAGTTCTCCGGAAAGTCGCGGCACAACCGCGCCGTGATGGTATCCATCTCCGCCTGAGCTTGTTGCAGTGAAACTCCCGGCTTCAGCTTACCGACGATGTTGTAATCCTCGTGGTCCCGTACATGCGCGGCGGAGGGCGCGAGCGGCAAAGGGAGAAAAATCTCGGCCTGCTCCGTTCCGTAGAGCAAAGGGAGTACTTCCTGCGGCAAAGAAAAATGTTGCGGAAGGATGCCGACAACTTCATACATTTGACCATTCATGATGATGAATTTGCCGACCATCTGCGGATCGCGGCCGAAACGTCGCGCCCACACTCCGTAAGTGAGAACGGCTGTTGCTGGACGCCCGGGTGAGTCTTCGTCTGGCGTCGGCAGCCGGCCGAGCGCTGGGCGAGCCCCAAGCATTGGAAGAAGAGTCGAGGAGGCGCGCATGACTCCCACCCGTTCGGGCTCACCCTGCCCGGTCAAGTTGTAATTACCGCCAATCGCGATCGCGAGCTGTTCAAACCCGTTATGACCCCCTTTGATGTCGAGATACTGCGCGGTGGAAAACCAATCCCGGGTGATGTTCAGGCCGGGTGAACGATTCCACAGAATCACCAAGCGGTCTGCGTTTTCGTACGACAAAGGGCGGAGCAGAAGCGCGTTTGCAACGCTGAAGATGGAGGCATTCGCACCAATCCCAATCGCCAAAGACAACACTGCGCTTAGGGTAAACCCAGGATTCTTTGCAAATGAGCGAAGAGCAAATCGAGTGTCCAGCATCCACGTGTTCATCGGAACGTCATCCTAACAATGCCAAACTGGTCGTGTCCATCGCGGCTGGAGGTCAATCGACTATCGAGGTCGTATTGTCCAGCTTGAGTTCTTTGTACGAGTCAGCGATGGTTCGGCGGTGAAGAATAGTTGCTGTAGACGGGACAACAACTTCCCAAAGCTCGCCAAGCGCGGCAGAAGCTGTGGGGCTCTCGCCATCGGGAAACTGCTAAGGCTCTTCTGCACTCGAGTCCCACCTGCGTAGACCAAACCTGGGCAAGATCCCGCGCCAGAATGACTGCCGTGCAAAAGCACCAGGAGCGGATTGACTGTCAGTTTTGACAGTTACGCCCAAACCTGGGCTCTCCTAGTCTCTCGCGGCACGAAGCCAAGGTCTCCGCCTTAGAACGAGGAGGAATATTCAATCATGAAGAAGATGGTTATCGCGATTTGCTTCGCAGTGGCTCTGTTTGCGTTTCCTCATGCAGCGCGGGCTCAGTTTCTAGTTGTGGGTTGTCCTGGAGGGTTCCCATTGGCGCCGTTCCCGACGATCAACGATGCCCTGGCAGCTGTCACCGGACCGGGAGCTTTCATCCTGGTAAGCGGGACGTGCAGCGAAAATGTCAACCTCAGCGGTGCTATTAATCTTTCGCTTGCCGGGTCATTCGGACAGCCGGCGAATATTAATGGCAATCTGTCCATCAATAACTCGCAGAATGTTTTCCTGGGCGGGCTTAACATCACGAATCAATTTGGGGATGGAATCGATGTCAGCAGCAGCCGAAGCGTCGTTCTAGATAGCTGCACGAGCAACGGCAATGCTGGGAACGGCCTGACCGTTGGACAAGGTTCGGATGTCGCAATAATTGCGACGGGCGCGTTCAGCAATAACGGAGCGGAAGGAATTTCCGTTGGTGGCAACTCGATTGTGAATATTAGCTCATTCGTAGGCAATACCGAGATTAGTAACAACCAGGGTTCTGCCGTCGGGATTGATCGCTCTGTTTTCGAAGCGTTCGGGACGCATATGGCTGGCAACGGCCAGGTGGCGATTAACAGTCTCGGTGCAGGAAAGACGCTAATCTTCTCGTTTCAAGGCGTGAATCCGACTGTGATAGAGAACAACGCCAAGGGAGCTGTCTCTCTTCAAGAGGGTTCTGAGATCTCCATCGGAAGCGTGCTGCCAGCTGCCCCCAATATCATCCGCAATAATGGTCCGTTCGGTGTGCAAGCGGGATTTGGGAGCCAGGTTACGCTTGTTGGCGCTCTGATCACTGGCCACACTGGGCCGGGCGTGGATGTTTATGCGCACAGCCAGTTCTACGGCACGAGCCAACTCCCGGGCTTGGGCGCAACGCAGATCCAGACGAACGGTACCGCCGGCGATCCGCTGAGCGCCGGTGTTCGCGTGGACGGCAACTCGGAGGTTTTGTTGCGGGGAGTCAACATTTCCCAAAACAACGGTCCGGCGATCCTGGCCTTAGTTAATTCCAGCGTGGATTTTGCCGGAAACACTTTCAGCAGCAACACTGGCGTGATTACCTGTGATTCGACATCCTCAATGGAGAGCGACTTGGACGCATCCGCGAGTAATCCCGCCTCCGGCGTCCGCTGCGGAGTCGCGCACTCACTAGGCAACCGCTCCCTAAGCACGCCTGCACCGGCTGTACCTAACATTACTAATTGGAAGGCAATACATAAGGCATATCAGCAGCGTTCGGCTGCCCAGAAATAGAAATTTCACGGTGGGGCGCGAACACTGAGAAGACGCTCGGAATGGTAAGCGACCACAATCCACGCATGGCCACAGATTGTTCTAGAAAATGCTAGACCGCCGAGACTTTCGCGAACTCCCGTGAGGTCAGCAAACCGGCAAGGTGCAGCGCCAAAGTGACTTCGGAGGTTAGCTGGTTTGCAAGGGGCTGCAACAAGAATCAAACGATCGACAGTAGCATCGCTTTACCAAGACTTGGCTGCAACTTCTGATTATCGACGATCCGCCAGTCTCAGACCGCCCCTTTCGGCAGAGAACCGTACGGTCTAAAATGCGAACAGGCTACAACGCCGACTGCCAGCAGGTCTTCACATGAATTAGCGGGCCACTGAGAGGGACCGACCCGGAGACCACTGGCCCTCGTCCTGACAGAGCAAAAGGGGCATAGAAGATGAAGCCAAAGAACACGATCTGTCTCTGGTTCGACAAAGACGCGCTTGGGGCGGCACGCTTCTACGCCGCCACCTTCCCGGACAGCAAAGTAACCGCTGTTCACAATGCGCCCGGTGACTATCCTAGCGGCAAGGAGGGTGATGTGCTGACGGTGGAGTTCACCGTTCTTGGTATCCCCTGTCTCGGTCTCAACGGCGGCCCGGCGTTCAGACACAGCGAGGCTTTTTCCTTCCAGATCGCGACGGAAAATCAGGAAGAGACGGACCGCTACTGGAACGCGATCGTCCGCAATGGCGGCGCGGAAAGCCAGTGCGGTTGGTGCAAGGACCGCTGGGGCCTCTCCTGGCAGATCACCCCACGCGCGCTAACCGATGCACTTGCGGCGGGCGGAGGTGATGCAAAGCGTGCCTTCGAAGCGATGATGACGATGAAGAAGATCGATATCGCCACAATTGAGGCAGCGCGACGAGGCTGACTTACCCACGACGATACTTGCTATCACGATTTCCACCTGCTGACGCACACATCCGGCATTCGAGGCGATGAGTTCTGCACTGCTGACTACTCGTGAGGTGTCGAAAATCGATCTTGACAGGAGTACCGGCACAAGGAGTACTCTTCCATCGACTATCGATGGGAATGATCCGATCCATGGAACCTGATTTCCTACCAGGCACTCTGGAGATGTTAATTCTCCAGACGCTCAGCCGCGGAGCAAACCACGGCTACGGAATCGCGCAGCACATTCAGCAAATTTCCAAGGACGCCTTGAAAATCGGGGAGGGGTCTCTTTACCCCGCGCTGCAACGGCTGCTCATGAACGACTACGTCATCGCCGAATGGGGCGTTTCCGAAAACAATCGGCGAGCGCGCTTCTACAAGATCACAGCCACCGGCCGCAAACAACTTTCGCAGGAAAAGAGAAAATTTGATGCGCTGCTGGTGGGCATCGCCCGTGTGATGGAGACGCCATGAAGCTCTGGAACAAAATTCGCAATCTGCTGAATCGCGAGGCTTTCGACCGGGATCTTCGGGAAGAGATGCGCATTCATCGAGAAATGGCTGAAGAAAAATTAAATCAATTAGGAACGCCAAAAGAGGAGGCGCACCACGCAGCAATGAAGGCCTTCGGCAACCCGTCATTGGCTCAGGAAACGAGCCGTCTCCAGTGGACGTTTTTCTTTGAGTCGTTTTTCCAGGATGTCGGCTTCGCTATACGTATGCTGCGAAAGTCCCCCGGCTTTGCCGCTGTAGCAGTGCTTACGCTTGCTCTGGGTATCGGCACAAATACAGCCATCTTCAGCGTGATTAACGGCGTGTTGCTTCGCCCGCTTCCCTACAAAGACCCACAGCAGATCGCGGTAATGAAGGAAAACGAATCTCTGCCAAATGTGATAGATATCCAGAGGCAGACCAATGCGTTTTCTGACGGTGGCGCCATCAACGCGCAGCCCATGGACTACACCAGTGGTCCTGAACCCTTGCAAATCCGCGTGGGGCTCGTTAATTCAGGGTTCTTCGAAACTCTCGGAGTTGCGCCGACCATGGGCCGGATTTTCTCGGAGGCGGAAGACGTGCGAGGCGGGCCGCGCGTCGCGGTGGTTAGCTATCAGTTTTGGCAAAGCCATCTAGGCGGCGATCCACACGCCGTAGGCAAACCGATTCTGCTCGGTGGAAACTCCTACGCCATAATCGGTGTGATGCCTAAAACTTTTGTTTCCCCCAGGGAGCATGCCGACGTATTCATTTCCCTCTGGGTCACAGACCCGAAAACTGCTGTGGATCGCGACGTGCATTTCCTGCATACCTACTGGCGGTTGAAGCGGGGTGTCTCTCTTGAGCAAGCCCAGGCGGACATAGCCACAGTTCACAATTCTCTCGCGGAGCAGTTTCCTGCCGTGGAAAAGGAACGGAAAATGCAGCTGACTCCGCTCCGCGAGTCGCTTGTGGGAGATGTGCGTCCGGCGCTGCTCGTACTCTTCGGAGCGGTGGGACTGGTTTTGCTGATCGCCTGCGCGAATTTTGCGAACTTGCTGATCGCGCGAGGATTTGCGCGCCGCCAGGAAATGCTGATCCGTGCAGCGTTGGGAGCCGGCCGCAGCCGCCTCATCCGGAAATCTCTGACGGAGAGTACTCTGTTGTCGTTCTCCGGTGGCGCAGTGGGGTTGCTCTTCGCACACTGGGGCACTTGGATGCTACTGGCGCTCAGGCCCGAGGAGTTGACGTGGCTGAACGGCATCCACATGGATTCGCGGGTTCTCCTGTTTGCCCTCGCGGTTTCAATGTTAACCGGCGTCATCTTTGGCATAGCGCCGGCATTGCTAGCCGCTCGCACAGATGTCGCCGCAGCCCTCAACGAAGGAGGTCGAAGCAAAACCGCAAGCGCAGCAGGCCATCGCATTCGAAGAATCCTGGTGACCACAGAAGTAGCATTTGCTCTTATGCTACTTATGGGAGCCGGCCTCCTCATGAAGGGGTTCTCGCGCTTGCGTTCTGTGAATCCAGGGTTCAATCCCTCCGGCGTCATGACCATGTACCTCCAATTGCCAGCCACACGTTATGCTGAAATTCCCAAGCGGACACGGTTCCGCCGCGACCTGCTGGCTCGCTTGAATTCGCTGCCGGGCGTGCAAGTTGGAATGATCACTGATATTCCGCTTGGTGGAAATTATGTGGAATACGATTTCGTCATCGATGGGCGTCCTCCGATTCCGGAGGGTGATGAGCCCAAGGTACAGACCCTTTCCGTGATGGGTGAGTACTTCCAAGTGATGCAGATTCCGCTGCGCGCGGGTCGCCACTTCACTGAAATGGATCGTGAAGGGCAGCCGTTGGTCGCGATCGCAAACGAGGAATTCGTTAGGCAGTTCTTTCCGGGGCACGACCCGGTCGGTTCGCGCATCCGTTGGGCGCGCGACACCGGGCCGCCGCGCTGGATCACCATCGTCGGCGTGGTCAGCGACGTGAAACATTCAGGCTTAAACCAGCCGACCGATCCTGCCGTTTATACACCCTTCCCACAGGCCGACGAGGCCTGGAAGCGATGGATGACCTTGGCCATCCGGACAGACAGTTCTTTCTCCGGGCTTGTTGAACAAGTGAAAGCACAGGTTTGGAGCCTGGACCGTCAGATTCCCGTAAGCGACGTGCAAACCATGGAACAGCGGATGGCCCTATCTTTTGCGCAGCAGCGGTTCTACATGCTCCTGCTCGGAGCTTTTGCGTCACTCGCGGCGATTTTGGCTGGCGTCGGAATTTATGGCGTGGTGGCCTATACAGCCAGCCAGAGCACGCACGAGATCGGCATACGGATGGCTCTCGGCGGGCAGCGGCGCGATGTTCTGCGATTGATTATGGCCGAGGCTGCAAAAGTTACTTCCGCCGGCATCCTTATCGGAATTGTTGGGGCGCTGGCCCTCACGCGCGCAATGGCCAGCCTGCTCTTTGAGGTAAAGCCGGGCGACCCCGTTATTCTTGCTGCTGTTGCGACCGTTCTGGCGCTGGTCGCGCTTGTCGCGTGCTACATCCCCGCGCGTCGCGCCACCCAAGTCGATCCCATGGTCGCGCTGAGATACGAGTAGTCCATCGCGCAAGTGAGCGACATCATCAATGAAGACTTTCAAATCAGAGTGGTTTTGGTGGTAGAGTCTGACCCCAGAATATGAGGCAAATCTTGAAAGCCGCCTTCTCTAGGCCTCTACGTCAGTGTCCGATCGCTGCTACATTTCTTGCAATGTGCATGGTGGCATGCCTCGCATTTTTCATGGCCGGTATAACAGCGGCACAAGGCGCAAACGTTGCCCTCGCCGGGACGTGGAACGGTGAGCTTGGGGAGGGCGCAGCGAAGCTGCATCTCGTCTTAACGATCACTAAGGCTTCTAGCGGCGAATTCTCCGGAGAACTGAACAGCGTAGATCAGGGCGCGACGCTGCCCATGGACAACATTACCCTGAAAGCCGAGGCGTTCCGCTTTGAGGTCAAGACCGTAGGTGGGGTGTACGAAGGAAAGCTGAACTCGGCAGGAACTGAGATCACCGGGACGTGGACGCAAAGCGGTGTTCCGCCTCAGCCGCTGAAATTTGCGCGCGCGACCGCGGATTCAGCCGCCAAGGAAAAGGTGGCTCAAAACGTGCCCGAAGGACCGAAGGAAAAACCGCTCTCTGTGTTTCTGGATGTCGTTGTGCCGATCGTGCCGACAGCGTTCAAAGCGGATGGAAAATGGCACCTGGTTTATGAGCTGCACCTGAACAATATGGATCGGTGGAACTACCAGCTCACGAAGGTCGAGGCCATCTCCGGAGATTCCACTGCGCGCTCGCTCGTGACGTATACCGGAGCGGGCTTGGACGCCGTGATGCGCAGACCGGGGCAGCCACCGGGCGCGACGGAAAAATCAAAGCTCCCGCCTGGAACAATGGGCGTCGTGTACCTGTGGGCTACGGTGGACATTCAGGAAGCAGTGCCCGCGACGATTCGTCAGCGATTGACCGTGAAGGTGGGAACTTATCCTGAAGAGCAGACCGTTGAGACGGCGGCGATTGCCGTTGGCAAAGGAGCCGTGCCGATTAGCCCGCCCTTACGCGGCGAGCATTGGCTTGCGGCGAACGGGCCGTCAAATACTTCGGGGCACCGGCGGTCCATTGTCCCGATCGATGGCCATGCGGCGATTGCGCAGCGATTCGCTATCGATTGGGTAAAGTTGCGCGACGACGGGAAGACGTTCCAAGGCAACGAGAAAGACAACAAGAACTATCTGGCCTACGGGAATGAGGCGTACGCCGTCGCCGACGGTGTGGTGACCGAGACGAAGGATGGGATACCGGAAAATGTTCCGGGAATTGATTCCCGCGCTGTGCCCATCACGCTAGAAACCGTGGGCGGAAACCACGTGATCCTCGACATTGGCGCGGGGCGCTTCGCGTTCTATGCGCATTTGCAGCCGGGTTCGCTGCGCGTGAAGCTCGGTGACAGGGTGCGGCGCGGTCAAGTCGTTGGTCTCGTTGGAAACTCTGGAAATTCGACTGAGCCGCATCTTCACTTCCATATTGAGAACGGCAGTTCGCCGCTGGGAGCCGAGGGAATGCCCTATTCTCTTGCGTCGTTTGAGGTCGTCGGGCGGGGGGAGGGCTGGAAGCCCTCAGATGCCAAGGGACCCGCGGAAGTGCATAAGAACGAAATCCCGACGGAGAACGAAGTGGTGAATTTCTCGGGAAACCAGTAGAACGCCGGGCAGTTTTGCTCTCAGTCCGAGTTGGTCCGGACCGCAGAAATTTCGGCCAACTGCTCGCGAACCTTTCTCCTCTCAAGTGGAATCCTTGGCCGGGCAATAAGTCCCGATCTGTTTGAATGTATAGGTCGAGGCAAGGTGCGCTTGGTGTACAAAAGCTGAACTCAGCGAGCAGCTGATTCAAAGACACCCAGGAGGCTCCT
>Ga0126381_100000360_pt1 | contig 49011 bp, 45 predicted proteins | sample PanSoiMetPlot_28_FD_96465 | JGI IMG/M metagenome (GOLD analysis project Ga0126381, IMG submission 96465) | Tropical forest soil microbial communities from Panama - MetaG Plot_28 | ecosystem: Environmental > Terrestrial > Soil > Tropical forest > Bulk soil | place: Panama | collected 2016-02-17 | reverse complement strand
GCAGAGTCCCGTTATCCGGTTCGGCAGCGCGGCGGAGATTCTGTTGGAATGGGGAATGCCGACGAACGGCTCCCATTACCGACGGCTTCAGGACGCTTTCCGTCGGGTTTTTGCCAGCACGATTTTCTTCGGAACGAAAGACGAACTCAGGGAAGGCGAAGTATGGGACTGCGGCCGGGGTCATTTCTTTGACCAGATGAGGTTGTGGTTCGGGAAAGAGAATTTCACAGGCAGGCGAAAGCCGGAAAACATCGTGACGCTTGCATCGGCTTTTTGGGAGGAACTAAGGAACCACCCGATACCGGTCGATACGGAGGTGGTTCGCGCGCTTGCCAATAACCCCGGCTGTCTCGACCTCTATACATGGCTTACGTGGCGCTGCTTCCAGGCGAGGGACGCACAACGGGTTCCCCTGTTCGGGCCGAATGGTCTGGCATGCCAACTCGGCGTCCAGGATTATGCTCGTCAGCGAAAGTTCCGGGAGCGCGTTCGGGAATGGCTGGAACTGGTCCGGCTCTGCTGGCCGGAGTGTCCCGCTGTGGTCACTAAGAATGGAGCTTTCCTCCAGGTAGAGCCGGGGATTTCGGTGGTTCCGCGGGCTTGTGGGGTTGGAACGATTCTCTGAAGTCGAGGAAGACGTATGGTTCCAAATCCGATCGCTTGGAGCCACAAACTCAGTTTTCGGACCATACGAGATGCAGTTATCGCCGGAATCGCCTCCCGATGCAGTGATCCGATTCTGGATGGCAGCCCTTTCGGAAGCCGTAACTAGCTACTTTCCGGTGCAAAATGAGGTCGTTTTCGCAAAGGATGGCGGGGACTGCGAGCGGAGGATCAAAACAGAATAACGTAATTCTGTTTTGGATCGTCTTCCTACCATGATCCGAATGAAGCATCAGCAACCGAGCCTGTGGGAGACATTTTTCGCCGAAGAGGTGGCGGATTTGTGGGAGCCCTGGATGCGCGCGGTGGATGAACTGCTGGAGGACGACGAGTTGGTGACCGGAATTTATGATGCCCAAGGACAGCGGCACGCCCAAAGCCGCACCCGCGGACGGCATCAGACGCCCGCCGAGGTCGTGTTGCGGATGCTCATTCTCAAGCATGTTCGGAACTGGAGCTACGAGATCCTGGAGAGAGAAGTGCGCGCTAACGTGGTTTATCGAAACTTCTGCCGGATCGGAATGGAAAAGGTGCCGGACGCGAAGACTTTGGTGCGGTTGGGACAAGCCATTGGACCGGAAGCGCTGCGCAACCTGCATGACCGACTGGTGGCGATTGCCCAGGAACGCAAAGTGATCCATGGCCGCAGGATGCGCGTCGACACCACCGTGGTGGAATCCAACATTCATTACCCCACCGACAGCGGGCTGTTAAACGATGGGGCGCGCGTATTGACCCGAACGATGAAGAAGATCGAGCAGAAAGCCGGCGGGTTGAAGAAAGCGATTCGTGACCGGAAGCGAAGCGTTACCAGGCGCGTGATCGCCATCTCCCACGCCTTGCGTCATAAAGGTCAGGCTGGCGAGGAGAAGCGCAAAAGAGAGTACCGGGAACTGATCCACGTAACGCGGCAGATTCTCGGGGATGCGCGAAGAGTTCTCAAGGAAGTCAGCGATCTGTCACGACGCCGGCGCAGCCGAGTGAAAGGGTTGTGCGAGTTCCTCGAAACGATGGCGGATAGGGTGCGTCGCGTGGTGGGGCAGACGAAAGTGCGCATCTTCGGAGGCGTGACGAAATCGCCAGACAAGATCGTTAGCTTATTCGAGCCGCACACGGAAATCATTCGCAAGGGCAAGGCCGGAAAACCGAATGAGTTCGGGAAGTTGGTTCAGTTGCAGGAAGCAGAGAACCAAATCATTACTCACTATGAGGTCTACGACCAACGTCCGGCGGACCAACGGCTACTCATCCCCGCAGTGGAAGCGCATCAGCGCAAACTAGGCCGCGCACCTGGATTGGTTGCTGCGGACGCAGGTTACTACTCGCGCGTCAATGAAGAGACGGCGCACGAAATGGGCGTAGCGTATGTGTCGATTCCCAACAGGAGCATCAAGAGTGAGGAGCGGCGAAAGCTGCAAAAACGTCCATGGTTCAAGAAGGGTCAGAAATGGCGAACGGGATGCGAAGGCCGAATCAGTGTCTTGAAACGACGTCATGGGCTTTCGCGTTGTCGCTATCACGGCGAGAAAGGAATGCGCCGCTGGGTTGGTCTTGGAGTGATCGCAGACAACCTGATCAACATCGGCAAACGCCTGGTCTCGGCATCGGCGTAAGAACTCACCGCCCACCGACGGATGGGTTCGGATTGAGCGAATCCGACCATTCCCAAGTCAACTAAAACCCGCCGACAACGGCATCGCGCCGTCAAAACACGTCATTTTGCACCGGAAAGTAGCTATAGCTAACGTACGCATCATCTCGTAGGGGAACGGGACGAAATCGAGCGCCACGGTGAACTTGATTGAAGCGCTGACGATCGTCAAGTTTTCTGGTTCTCGCGCCAGTTCCACTGCTGATCCCCGGCGCATCCTTCGGCCACTTGAAGCAAATGCGCCACTGGCTGTTGATCCGGATCGAATACTGGCCCTTGCGGTTCCCGTTCAGGGTCTCCAGCCGGTTGGTCTGCGTCCGCCTCAGATCGATCAAAAAAAACCGGCCCGTCCTCCCCTTAACCTACGCTGAGCGAAAAAGGATTCGGATCTCCATAACACACAAACGACGCCCAAAGCGCCGGGGCCTTTTCCTGGCTCCGCAGCATCAATTGCGCTTGCCGGAGCGCTGCGCTGCGCCCTTCACCACGTTTCAGCCGGCGATAAAATTCGCCCATCAGTTCCTGCGTTTCTTCGTCGGGAATCCTCCACAAACTCATGATGAGCGTGCTGGCTCCCGCCTGCATGGCAGCACGTTGTAACCCGTAAACACCATCTTCGATTTTGATCTCGCCGATTCCCGTTTCGCATGCGGAAAGGACCACCATTTCGGTGCCCCAGAGATCCATGCCCGTAATGTCCTGAGCCGTGAGAATGCCATCTTCCGCCTCCGCCGGCAGAGTTGGCCGGCATGCGGCGCAGCAATTCGCTCCGGCGAGCGCAAGTCCTGACCACAACAACGGATTTGACGGAGTCGCCATCGACCCTTCTGAAACTGGCGCTTTGCTCTCGCCCCGCTCAAAGAAGCCGTGCGTCGCAATGTGTAACACAAGCGGTGACCGCAAGCTCTTTACGACTCCGTCCAGCGCATCTCTTCCCGTTACCGCAGCGACCTTTAATAAGCGCGCCACCTGCTCGCCTTCGATCGCGGTTCCCGGCAGTCGTTCAAAATACCCATGATGATCCGGGCACTCGGCGGATGAGACCGGGTCGCCGGAAAAGAAATCGAAATCAGGATCGGCGACGACGGCCGGCGGCCCGCATTCCCGGTGATTCGAGGCCCGAAAGCGCAACAGATCACGCCCGCTGGTGAGATAGCTAAACTCAAATTCGTCGATAAGGAACCGGCCATCCGCTGCAGGCAGCGCCCCGAACGGCAAACGGCTAAGCGTTCCGTCTGCGGCGAGGAAAATTTTCGTTGCTCCTCCCGACCTTTCGATAATCGGATCGAAAATGAGCTTCCGAAGTGCGATCCCAGCCTGGCTCTGGTCCAGTGACGGTGCCTCTGAAACCTCTGCATCGTCATCGAGTCGAAGTGAATCGTTCTGAAACTCTGTGATCAGCCGGTTGATATCGGCTGCCGCCCCAAGATCAACCAAAACGGGCGAGGTCTGCCCCGTCGGAGACAGAATGAATGCAAGGTAACGAAGCTCTTTCCAGACAGCGGCTGATGCATCGAACTCATTGACTAAGACGATCTCAACAAGCATGCTCGCAACAGGCAAAGCGGCGCTCACGGAAACGCAGGTTGCACTCGCCAGTTCCTGCTCTAAGTTCATCTCCGGAATCTTTTGTGCCAGTTCTTTTTCAAGCTCCTCTTTGCCCATGTACAAATGCGCAATTCGCTCCGGCTCGGTGCCATTCCTTTCCTGGCGGCCGATCTGAAGTTGTAAGTCTCTCAATTGCGTGAGCTGCTGAACCAACTCTGGGTATTTACCGCACAGGAGTGCATCGCGCTGGACGGCCAGTGCTTCGAATGCGATACCTTTTCGCTGCAGGGTTACGTCGAAGGCAATCCGCACCGCCTCGGCCGTCTCCGGCAGTTTTCGCAACACAAGCGAAAGCAGGACGTGATGCCGTCGCCGCACCATGTCCAGGTATTGCCTGCGCTGAATTTCCGACCCCGTCGTGAACGCTTCGCCAAGAAAGCGGTTGCCGATAACGTGGGCCTCCTGCAGCAGCGTTAAAGCCTCCTCGGAACGCCCACAACTGAAACAGACAGTTCCCAGCGCGGCTAAGCAATCCGCCAGTTGGGGGCGCTGCCGATTTGCCTGACTTCTTTCAATTCGTACAGCCTCTTTGAAATACTCTTCCGCCTTCGCAAAACCGCCTCGGTCATGATGCCAGTGCCCCAGGTTCAGCAACGTAGTGGCATGCGAGGTGTGATCCCCGAGGCCTGCCGCGCGCTCGACTTCCGCCACTTTCTCCAGAAACAACAATCGCAAGCCATCAGGATCGCCAAGCCGCTCAAAAAACTCGTTCGTCGTATCGTCGATGGTCGGAGCTTGCGAATCTTCCATGAAATCGATGAGCAGTTCGATCAGACCCGAACTGGAGAGCATGGGCAGCAACATCACGAGATTGTGCAGGCATACGGCATATTCCGAACTTGCGCGGCCCCACTTTTGCTGAATGATTCGCAACGCCCCCAGTGTCATCTTTTCAGCCTCTGCGTATCTACCGAGTTCAGTGAGACTCACTCCGAGATTCTGAATGCACTGTAAGTACGCAACATGGTTCTCGGTAAGAGTGCGCTCCAGAATACCGGCGGCCTGTCGTGACGCAGCTTCCGCTTTGTCGTGCCAGCCCAGTTCGGCGTAAACCTTCGCCAGGCTGGCCAGGCTCGTCCCGTAATTCGGGTGAAGTTCGCCGAAAGCCTCTTTCGTGATCTGCGCGGCCTCCTGGTACAACCGAGCCGCCTCGGCCAGACGGCCCTTTGCCTTGTTCCAGGTTGCCATGGCATCGAGTTTCACCCCATAGTGTGTATCCTTCGTTTGGTGGGCGGCCCGATGCCGTTCCATGGCTGCTTCGAGGTAGGGCCCGGCGGAATCATAGTCGGCCAAGCCCATATAGATGAGACCAAGGCTGAACTGGATATCCACGCCGTTCGCCGGAGACTCGTTTTGAATCGACCGCGACACGGCCCAGGCTTCCTTCAAGAGCGGCAGGGCTCGCGTGTACTCGCGGTTGACGCGATACAGCCCTCCGAGATTTGCTAACAGTGTTGCGCGAAGCTGCCGCGTGCCTTCCTGTGTCGGATCAAGCTGATTGCAGACACCCAGTGCGTCTTCGCCGGCCGTAATCGCAAGTGGCAGTTGGTCCTGAAATCGGTGGATGCTGGCGAGATTGCTTAACGTTGCCGCGCGCCAGTACGAAGGCGAATCCGAAAGCAACGTCAGGGCCTCCTCAACCGCGGTCAGAGCTTCGCGGTAACGTCCGGCGCTTACATGCGCAGAGGCCAGCAGATTCAGTGTTTCAATTAGTCCGTCGCGGGCTTTCGGCATAAAGCATCTTTTCGCTGTAGCTCCGCGATTTGCTCGTACACCGGAATTGCCGCATTTACATTACCGGTCTCTCGATGAATCGCCGCCAAAGTATTCAGCGCCGCGATCAGATCCCGGCGATATTGTTGCCGGTGCAGATCGAGCATCATAGGCATCAAATCGACGGACCCTTGCAAAAGATCGAAGGCCATTCCGTGAAACGGGTCAGCGAAGCGCGTCTGGATCGCTCGGGCTTCCTTGAGACACTCTTGCGCGTGGTTGAAATCGTCAGGACGGGCATTGATCTGTTCGCATGACTGCTCTGCGCGTTCCAATTCGATGATTGCGAGTCCGCAAGACGTCAGGAACCTTTCCGCGGTGTGGCACGCACTCGCGCTGGCTTCAAAGCTCTTCCGATCCCGGTGGATCTCCGCTGTGCACAGCGCACACCGCGCGCTGGGAAGCGGGTCTTCCTCGCCATCGTAAATATTCTGAGCTCGTTCCAGCAGGGAAAGCGCTTCCCCGAACATTCCGCTGTCTTTGTGCAAACGGGCAAAACCGTAGAGACTCTGAGCAAGAGCCGGGTGACGTTCGCCCAAGGCCTCCTCCCTGATACCCAGGGCCGAACTGTAAAACATGCTCACCTGGTTTGCGCGTCCCATCGTGTTGTAGATGATCTCGATGTCAGGCCTGTGTTCGATCTTATGGAGATGATTCAGGTTGCCCAGCTCATAAAGAGCTGTGGCAACGTCCGGGTGAGACGCACCCAACGTCTGCTGTTGTGCTTCTGCCAGCATCATGTAGTTCATGTCAGCCTCAGCGAACTCTTCCTGAAGTTCATGATGCTTTCCCATATGAGCGTAACGAGGTCGCTTTACGCGCCACATGAGGCCGGAAATGGAAGCTTGTACTTGAGATTCCGGATCGGCTGCCCTGGTGTCGCGCGCTTCTTCAGACTTCGGTTCCGGCGTGGGGGCCGATTCTCGCGGCGGTTTCATAAATTTCCTCCAATTCAACAGGCGTATTCTCGTTGGAGAAAGCAAGGTTCATCGAACCCGGCTGGCAAATGCGCCGGACCCGCGTTCACCCCGAAGTTGTTTCGTTCACCAGTTCCAGAACGCCCCCCTCCAGCTGATCTGAGGGGGAGCCGGCGCCGCGGAAGAGAACTCGCGGCTTTCGTCCTAACAGGCGGTCGAGAATGGATCGTTTCACTCGTGCCACTTTAAAGAGTGGTGAGAGGCCGCGCACAGCCACGAAATGCGTAATGTCGCCAGCCTGTGATCGTATCTGTAACCCTGCATCGATATCCGCGAGGTTTGAGACAACGCCTGATGTCGCGGCGGACAGTTGCATCTTCGAATCGCCGGAATTGGAGATGAGTATCGTGGCGCTCTCTGCCTTCACTGTGCTGACAACCAGTGTCCAGGAATGTTGCCACTGGTTCGACTGGATGAGGTTCACCAGTTGATTCCCCACCGGCCCCAAATTTTCGATTTCATGAACAATGCAGCCCTGGGCGTGAAAGATGAAAGAGCCGGAGCTATTGAAATGAATATCGAGGGACGCGTGGCCTATCGGCACTTCTGGGAGCGCGATCGGATTTGCCGACGCGTGGTTTGCCGTCGAAACGCTTGACTGCGAAGCGTGTCTGAAGTCGAGCGGGGCATGACTTTGTCGATCGGAGAACATCACGCCGAGTTCCTTCAGGGATGTCTGCCTCTGAAAATAGCCGCCCCTGAAAATGCCTATGTCGCCAATTCGAACATCGGCGCTTGGCAGCCAGGTTGCCCAGTAAGAAAATTTTGCGCGGATACCCTTGATATAAGCATCACTCGGCGAAGCCATAATCGCGAAAGCCTTCCTTAGCTATCGAATTGTACTGCCGGCTCATGGGCACTTGCAATGCAGTACACCTCACTGCGAGGGCGCTGCCCTCGCGCTCCCGGGATTGACGCTTTAAGCGTCAAATGCGTCGGAAACTCTGACCTGTAGTCCGCAAAAATTCCGTTCCCGCCCAGTTGGCAGCCGCATAACGTCGCGTAACGTGTAAAGTTAGGCGTTCATGCCGCGCTCCATTTTTCAACTGTTGACGCACAGCTTCAACACGCTGTTCTGGCTCGCCTGCGATCTCCTCCGTCTCCTCGTGCTCGTTTCCCGGTCTCGCCGCGCACTGGCTGCCGAGAATCTTTTCCTGCGCAAACAACTCGCTCTGTTCCAGTAGCGCAGGGTGAAACCACACCGGGCCCATGATTCGACCAGACTGATCATGCTCATTCTGGGCCGCATGTTCTCCTGGCGTGGCGCCTTGGTGACCGTCCAGCCGGATACCTTCATCCGCTGGCACCGCAAGGGATTCCGCCTCTTCTGGCGTTGGAAATCCCGGCCTTTGGGCAGACCGCAAATCCCCAGGGATCTCCGCCGACTTATCTGCGAGATGGCCGCAGAGAATCCGACCTGGGGAGAAGAACGCATCGCCAACGAGCTGAATCTGAAGCTAACCATCCGGGTGTCCCCGCGCACCGTCGGCAAGTACCTCCATAGAAACGGTCCCGTGCGGACGCCCGACCCGAAACAGCGATGGCTGACATTGGTCCGCAACCATGCCAAAGTCACGATAGCCTGCGACTTCTTCGTAGTGATTACAGCCACCTTCCGCACCCTCTACGTCCTCGTCGTCATGGAGATCGGATCCCGCCGGATTCTGCATCACAACGTCGCGGCTCATCCCACAGCGGAATGGACGCTGCAGCAGTTCCGAGAAGCTCTGCCGGGCGGTCATCTATATCGCTTCCTCATCCACGATCGCGACAGCATCTTCTCGGAACACGTCGACCAAGGTCTGGCGGATCTGGGTGTACGAGTTCTGCGGACGCCAGTACGAGCCCCGAAAGCCAACTCCGTATGCGAACGACTGGGCGGGAGTCTTCGTCGCGAATGTCTGGACTTTCTGATTCCCTTCAACGAACGCCATCTGCAAATGGCGGTTCGGAATTGGGCGATCCACTATAACCGCGGAAGGCCCCATTCGGCGTTAGGCCCGGGTCTGCCCGAGCCCGCGCCGTACCAGGTCCCGTCCAACCAGCAGCGACACAGTCTGCCCGTCGGATACCGGGTTGTGAAGAGATCCGTGCTCGGCGGATTGCATCATGAATATGGGCTGGTGAAGGAGGCTGCGTAGCGACAGATCTTTTTGCGGACCACAGCTCCCCACATTCACGGCGAACTACTCAAGCTCGGCATCAACATCGGCGAGACCAGCGTCAGCGAGTATATGGTCCGGCACCGCAAGCCTCCGTCGCAGACCTGGAGGACGTTCCTCGACAATCACCTGAAAACGATGGTCTCGGTGGATTTCTTTGTCGTGCCCACGATCCGCTTCCAGATCCTGTACGTGTTTCTGAATCGATCAGCTCGATCACTGCTCATTCCGGTTCGGCGGGCGACGCCCATCGATTGACGGCAGTGCGGTCCTTTTGGAGGGCGACAAAATCAAAGGCGGGGCTGGACCATACCTGTTTACGGCGCGCGTTGTTCACGGCGAGCATTGACTTTACTGGAAGCGACTAATAAGGTGGGGGTTTGAATGAAGGAGGCTCATCGGTTATGAAATGGTCCCTCGCCCTTCTGTTTTCTCTACCGCTGGCGGCATCCACTGTTCGCATTGTGCAGACCAACAGCGCTGGTGACAACGTTTCAATCATCGACCCCGCCACGAACAAAGTAGTGGGTATCATCAGGGGCATCGAAGTAAACCACGGCGCTGCTGTCGCTCCCGATGGAAGCCGCTATTACATCAGTAACGAAGCGCAGAGCACACTGGACGTGGTGGATACAAAAACCCTAAGAGTGATGCACAGCATTCTGCTGAGCGGTCACCCTAACAACATCGCGATCAGCAAGGATGGAGAGCGCGTCTATGTCTCCATTGCGAGGGCGCCCGGCGCAGTGGATGTCATTGACACCGCCGCCCTCGAGAAGGTTAAAAGCATCCCCGTCAAAGGCGCGGTCCACAACACCTATGTAACCCCTGACGGCAAGTGGGTCGTTTCCGGTTCCATTGCTTCGAAAACGATCACGGTGATCTCTCAGACGTCAGAGACACCCGAATGGTCCCTCGAGATGGACCGGGGAATTCGCCCGATGGCTTTCGTCACGAATTCCGATGGTTCAACGAAGTGGATACTCGTCCAGCTTTCGAATTTCAACGGATTCGCTGTCGTCGATTTCGCGATGCGCAAAGAAATCAGCCGCATAACTCTTCCGGATCTGCCTCCGGGAAAATCTACCTACGCATTCGGCGGCAGTGAATCACACGGCATGGCGGTCACTTCCGATCAAAAGATGCTCGTGGTCAACAGCCGGCTGAATAGTTCGGTTTATTTTTACTCGCTTCCGGATCTGAAACTGCAAGGCAGCGTCGAAGTCGGCAAGTCCCCGGACTGGGTGACGCTCACGCCGGACGGAAAAACTGCCTATGTCGCCTGTGCCGCGTCCGACTACGTATCGGTGGTCGATCTGGCCAGGAAACGGGAAATCGCAAAAATCCCGGTGGGGCAGGTCCCAAAGCGTAACATCACTGCGCTGATCCCCTAAGAAGATTTCCTGCGCGGAGATCCACGGGACACGTTGAGCGTTCTACTTTTTCGCGCCGCTTATCCAGGCGGCAATCGCCTGCCAATCCGGGTCGTTCTTTGATTCAAACTGGCGGCCCCCGCTGTGGAACTCGTCCCCGCCCGCTTGCTTCGCCAGCGGATGAATCAGCAGTATGCTGCGCTCCGGATTCCCCGGAGTGACCAGTTTCGAAATCATTTGAAAGTTCAATCGTGATTGTTCTTCGGTAAAGGCCTTAGTATGAGGTCCCCACGCCTGGAGCCTGAAGGCATTGTTTGATTCCGAGTGACAGACCACGCACCGCGCATGCCCCTCGCGCGGCTTTGAGAAGATCGGCTCAACGCGTGTCCTGTAGACCTGAAAGTCGAGCGACTGCGCAGCGGCGATAAAGGAGACTCCGGCCAGAGCCACTGCCGTTACGAAACACAGCATGTCCGAATGACGCATCGAAAGCTCCTTATCGCTTGTCCAAGCGCATCATACTATACCGGTTGGGGAAGCGCCCGCGACCTCTGAAATCGGCCGCTGAGCCGGATGAATCGATGAATGCATAGCTCAAAACTACGACAGGCAGCGATTTCGGCCCCTCCTCGTCCGAAGCAAAATAGCGGCCGAGCATTGGCTGAGAATACCGTATCGTCAAAATATCCGTAACAGACTGATAGACCAAAGTTCGCCGGTCCATAGCGACGGTGGCGGGTTCTCCTCGGGCCAGCCATTGACAAGCGCGAATCGCGTAGGGTCCGAAAACCCAACCTTGTTGATCTGAAGTGAGTTTCGGAACTCACCGGTCAGCCCGTATCGATAATGAGTACGCGCAACTCAATAATGATCGCGTGCCGAAGTCTGATCCCCACATGCGATAACAACTGAAAGCGTGCCCGCCCCGGAGAGGCGGGCACGCCAGGTATCCGGATCAAGCGTCCGGATCGTCGCCGTTTTCGGGCTCATCGCTCCGCGCCGCGCGATCCAGTTTCAGGATCGATTCGAGTCGGCACTCGAAGGCTTTGTGCTTCACGCCGTCCTTGTCGTACTCGCGGCTGCGCAGTTCGCCCTCGACCTGGACGTGCGCGCCCTTCTTCAGGCTGGCGGCAAATTCGGTGAGTCTTCCGAAAGCGATGCAGCGGTGCCATTCGGTCCGCGACTTCCATTCGTTATCTGCGTTCTTCCAGGAACGCTTCGTGGCCACCGAGAGGACGGTGAACGTCGAGCCGTTGTTGCCGGTTTTCGTTTCGGCGTCGGCGCCGGTGAATCCGATGAGAGTGAGTCTGTTGAGGTACATGATGTTTTTCTCCTTATCTGCCCGTGTGTTCTGGGGCACGAGGAGCTGAGCGGCCCCTGCTCCCAAGGCAAGGAGCCGCTTTTCCGGGGGAGACCGGCACGGGGGAACCGGAACCGGAACGGCGCCGAAGGCGAAGCAGAGACTCTGCAGCCCGCCGGGCGCGGGAATTGGCCCGAAGCAGTGCCCAGGACCGGAGGGTAGATCAGGGCACAATCAGGTCACACCAGATCACGGCAATCTCAGTGGTTCACGTCTGTCATAACGCGCAACGGGCGATCTGATTCGAGGTGCAGCGTGTCGCATTCCAGCTTTGAGAGGGCAAACGAGCCATGGCGAACTGAAGTCAGAAGCAACTGAGAACTCGCACAAGGTGAAGGGTACAAGAACTGGTGAGACGCTGCTGTTTCGATGCAGCGACTTCAGCTGCATGAGAGCACTCACTCGAACGAGCCGGCGAAGTTCCAGCGCGAAAGTTCGATACTTAGCGACGCACACCGAAGTACGGGCCTGGCGGAATCTTCCAGGGATTGGAACAACAGTCTGAACAAGACTTGCGCGGACTTCGCCTCCATTGTGGGAGGTGGTTCCGAAACGTTTTGAACAAGAATGGACCCTGGGACTCCGCAACTAATTGCAACGGACCGACTTACCAAGGCGGACCGCCTGCCATAAGGCAGGCGGTCACGATTCCTGCAACACATTGAAAATAATGCGTTTATGGTGGGCGCTTCGGGACTTGAACCCAAGGCCTCCTGCTTGTAAGTTCAACAGTCAAGCCCTATATTGCTGATTCTTTTAGCGGGCGGACCTCGTTTCTGCGGCGTCTTCGTGTTTCTACGGCGCTTATTGCACAACATTCTGCACAACAATTTCTCTTGGCGCCCCGAGCGCGTGTGAGTTGGACGGCGGGGGTTTCGGTTCCCACGAATGGCCGTGCGCACCTGATCCGTACCAACAGCATTCCCGCCCAGACGACGGCAGACTAACCCAGAGAGTCGCAATGCTCAAACATGCGGGAGTGTGTGTCCGCGAGCTCTTTCAGGACAGTTTGTTCGACGTGCCGATCTCGGCATCCGCCGTACAAACGGCTAGCAGGATCGAACGGGTGCGGCGTCGGCGCGAAGAGAACGATCAGGATATTTCGTTCGGGGCACGGCCGTTCATCCTCTGCGGCCTTCCGATCAGACGATTACCCCCAGAGACCCTCAGGTATTCTCGCCGCAACGGCCGTTTCTTTCTTGAGATCGTAGGGCATCCGAATTTTGGAGTTCCCTTCGGACAGGACCGACTTGTTCTGCTGTGGCTCGCGACCGCCGCGGTCCGGCAGCAGAGTCCCGTTGTCCGGTTCGGCAGTGCGTCGGAGATTCTGTTGGAGTGGGGAATGCCGACGAACGGCTCCCATTACCGACGACTTCAGGACGCCTTCCGGCGGGTCTTTGCCAGCACCATTTTCTTCGGAGCGAAGGACGAACGCCGGGAAGGCGAAGTATGGGACTGCGGCCGAGGTCATTTCTTCGACCAGATGAGGTTGTGGTTCAGGAACGAGAATTTCACAGGCAGGCGAAAGCCGGAGAACATCGTGACGCTTGCGCCGGCTTTCTGGGAGGAACTAAGGAACCACCCAATACCGGTCGATACGGAGGTGGTTCGCGCGCTTGCGAATAACCCCGGCTGTCTCGACCTCTATACATGGCTTACGTGGCGCTGCTTCCAGGCAAGGGACACACAACGGATTCCTCTGTTCGGGCCGAATGGTCTGGCATGCCAACTCGGCGTTCAGGATTATGCTCGTGAGCGAAAGTTCCGGGAGCGGGTCCGGGAATGGCTGGAATTGGTTCGGCTCTGCTGGCCGGAGTGTCCCGCCGTGGTCACTAAGAACGGAGCTTTTCTCCAGGTAGAGCCAGCGGTTTCGGTTACTACGCGGACCCGTAGTCGGGTTGGAACGATTTTCTGAAATCGGCAAGCAGGTATTGGTCCGCCTTGCGCGTCGAGGCAAACCTCGCCGTTTGCGGAACATGGCGAATTGACTGCGGATTCAAATCGGGGAGACACCGATGTTAAAGCGCAATCATTTGGATCTCGAACGCTTACTGCACGATCGGAAGGCCAGCGTCTCTTCGCTCCAATCGGCGTTCGGAATTATCCCGGAATGCCGTTCGGCCTCCATACGGAATGACGTTCACCTTCAGCGGAATCCGCACACGCATAGCTGAATCTTCTGTGGCAAATCTGGGCAGTTATATCGATACGCAGGTGGCGGGTTCGCTATGCGCCGAGCGCATGCGTCAAATCTTCGATCAAATCGGATGAGTCTTCAATCCCGACAGAGAGGCGAATCAGGCTCTCGCAGATCCCCATACGATCGAGGATCTCCACCGGTACCGACGCATGCGTCATGGTTCGGGGATGTTCGATCAGCGATTCCACCCCGCCCAGCGACTCCGCAAGAATAAACAGCCGGCAACGGCTCAGCGCGCGAAGAGCTGCCTCGCGGCCGCCGCGAACCCAGAACGAAAACGTGCCGCCATAACCGGTCATCTGTTTCCGTCCGAGTTCATATTGCGGATGCGATTCGAGACCAGGATGCAGCACGCTTTCCACCGCCGGATGCCGCTCCAGCCAGCGCGCGATCGCCAGAGCATTTCGATTATGCTCTTCCATTCGCAACGCGAGCGTGCGGATCCCTCTCAGCACCAGAAAACAGTCCTGCGGAGCCGCGCACGTGCCGAGAGCATTCTGCAGGTACGCGACACGTTCCGCGAGATCGGCGCTGGAGACGATCAGAGCGCCGCCCACAACATCGGAATGCCCGTTGATGTACTTGGTGGTGGAATGGACCACGATGTCGATGTCAAACTCCAGCGGCCGCTGAAAGTAGGGTGACAGAAATGTGTTGTCGCAGATGGTAATCAAGCCATTCTTCCGCGCGATCGCTGAGATCTCTCCCAAATCCACCAAGTTCATCAGCGGGTTCGTCGGACTTTCGATCCAGATTCCCCGCGTGCAATTGTTAATCGCCGCAGCCGTTATCGCCGAATCTCGCAGATCGACAAATCGCGGTCGGACGCCTCTCGGCGCGAAGATGCTGGTCAACAGACGGTAGGTCCCGCCGTAAAGATCGCTTTGCACGAGGATTTCGTCGCCCGGCGCGAAGAGCATCAAAACGGTAGTCTCCGCCGCCATCCCCGTCGCGAACGCGAAACCGCGCGTCCCGCCCTCGAGCGCGGCCAGACAGCTCTCCAGTGCCTGCCGCGTGGGATTTCCGCTGCGCGAGTAATCGAACTCCCGCGGTTTGCCCGGCGCTTCGAACGCGAACGTCGAGGTCTGAACGATCGGTGTGATCACCGCGCCCCAGACCGGGTCCGGTTGCTGCCCCGCATGAATCGCGAGGGTTCGAAATTGCGCCAAAACTTACCGGCCCGACCGCGTCAGAGCTATGGCAAACTCGATGCGCCTAGAATATTTCATATGTCGATAGAGTTTATAGACATTTTGCTTGACAGTCAACGGGATCGGCTTCTATACTCGGTCTTTGGAGGACTCGGGCGCGCATCCCGCCTGTGAGCCTCATCCCTGCGCGGTAGCCCCCTCGCCGCGCCAAAGCAGTTCCTTCGCCAGGTTCGCGAAGCCCAGCAAAGTCGAAGGAGACTGTTCGTGAAAACCGCCGTTTCTCTATTCCTTTTTTCCATCCTTGTTTTGGCGCAATCCTTCCAGGGCAGTCTGCGCGGACGCGTTGTAGACCCCAACGGAGCCGCAACGCCCGCGGCGAAGATCACACTGACAGACGAAGCGACGTCCGGCGCGCGATCCACCATCAGCAACGATCAGGGCGTCTACGACTTCTTCGCCATCGTACCCGCAACCTACACGGTGGAAGTCGAAGCCCCGGGCTTCCGCCGGCTGGAACGCAAGGGCGTGGTCGTCTCCACACAGGCCAACGTCACGCTCGATCTCTCGCTCGAAATCGGCCAGATCAGTTCACAGGTGAATGTAACGGCCGAAGCGCCTTCGCTCGACGCCGCCGATGCGACGACAGGGCAGTTGATCGACAACCAGAAAATCACCGACCTCCCCTTGCTGGGCCGCAATCCGTATTTCGAAGGTCAGCTCGCGCAGGGCGTCGTCTATGCGGCCAATCCCGAGTTCCACCGGATGCAGGATCAGAACGGCAATTCGCAGGTCTCGATCGCGGGCGGCCCTCTTCGCACCAACAACTACCTCATCGACGGCATCTCCATCACCGATTCGAACAACCGCGCGGTGATCGTCCCTTCCCCCGAAGCCGTGCAGGAACTGAAGCTCCAGACCAGCGAATACGACGCCGAAGTGAGCCGAACCGGCGGCGGCACGTTTAACGTCCTGATCAACTCAGGCACGAATGCGCTGCACGGGAGCGCGGTCGGCCACATACGGGAAACCGACTGGCTTGCGAACAACTTCTTCGCCAATCTGCACGGTCAGCCGCGGCCCGATTCGCCGTTCAAGGATTTCGCATTCTCATTGGGCGGACCGGTCGTGATCCCTCACCTCTACAACGGCCGCAATCGTACATTCTTCTTCGCCAGCTACGAAGCCTATCGCGAGACGGATGGTTCCACCACAACGCTCGCCGTCCCCACGGCGCTCGAAGTCAAAGGCGATTTTTCCCGAACCTTCAACAAAAACGGATCTCAGCAAATCATCTACGACCCGCTCAGTACGAATCTCTCGACCGGCGCGCGAACTCCGTTCCCCGGTAACGTGATTCCGCTCAGCGCGCAGAATCCCGTCGGCCAGGCGCTCGCCTCCTACTATCCGACCGCCGCAGCTTCGTATTACGCTCAGCAGAACTACAATTTCACCGGCAGCTATCCCAATCGCGGCGATCAGGCGCTGTTCAAACTCGACCACGAGTTCGCCAACTGGATCCGCGCCTCCGGTTCCTACATCCACCAGAAGACCTTCGAGGTCGATTACCCCGAGAACATTTTTCCGAACGCCGGAACGCCCAACCAGATCTTCTGCTGCGATCGCAAGATCGACGCCGTAGCGGGCAACGCCACGCTCACGCCGAATGCGACGACCGTAATCACGGCGCGCTGGGGTTTCAACCGCTTCTACAGCAAGAGCACCCCGCAGAGTCTGGGCTTCGATCTCTCCTCGCTTGGACTGCCGCAATCGCTCGTCAACGCCACCCCGAATCCGGCGTTCCCCGCGATCACGATGAGCGACTACGCCAGCTTCGGCGGCGGAACCACCAACCAGGACGTTTTCTATTCCCGCAGTTTCAATGTGACGGCCGCGCATTACATCGGCCGTCACACGCTGCGAGCCGGCTTCGATTTCCGAACCATCCACGACTTCGGAACGCCCGCGTCAGGCCCATCGAGCTTCACCTTCTCGAGCGCATTTACGCAGGCGAACCCGCTCGTCTCGAACGGTCTTTCCGGAAGCAGTCTCGCCTCTCTTCTCCTCGGTTATCCGGCGAGCGGATCGCAGAGTGTGGTGTCTCAGTTCGATGACTACATCCGCTACTATGGCGGATTCATTCAGGACGATTTCCGGCTCACTCCGAAGCTGACCCTGAATTTCGGACTCCGCCTGGAGCACGAATCGGGCCTGAGTGAAGAACAGAACAGGCTGATTGTTGGCTTCAACGGTTCCGCAGCCAGCCCGCTTGCTCAGCCCGATTTTCCCCTGACGGGCGGTGTCGAATATGCAGGCGTCGGCGGAAATCCCACGCACACCGGCAACCCGCTCTCCGTAAAGTTCGCGCCGCGCGCCGGTTTCGCGTATTCGGTCACCCCGAAGACCGTCATTCGCGGCGGCTACGGCATCTATTGGGCCCCCACGTTCTTCAGCTACCAGAATGCGATCGGCTATTCGCAAACCACCAGCATCGTGGCTTCGACAAACGGCAACTACACGCCGGCCGTATCGCTTTCGAATCCTTATCCCAACGGCTTGTTGCAGCCCACAGGAAACGCGCTCGGACTCGCCTCGGGAGTCGGTCAGGCGATCGGCATCTTCTCGCCGACTGCAAGTTCCGCCGGATACTCGCAGCACTATTCAATCGAAGTGCAGCAGGAGCTTCCGCAGCATTTCGTGGTGAGCGCCGGTGTACTCGGCTCGCACAATCTTCATCTGCTCGAAAACGGCATCAACATCGACCAGTTGAATCCGTCGTACTTCTCGCTCGGCGCTTCGACGCTGACCCAGGCCGTCCCGAATCCGCTGTATGGAAACGGTGGCGTCGGCACGGTGGGAACTCCGACCGTAAGCCGTCTCCAGCTTCTGCTGCCGTACCCGCAATTCACTTCGGTGTCCGTCTCGAATTCGAATACCGCTTCAAGCGTCTACTACTCCTTCTACATCCGCGCCGAACGACGTTTCTCCCAGGGCATCGGCGTGCTCGCATCGTACACCTGGTCACGCAGCGAGGACAACATCACCGGACTCAACACCGCGGGCTCCAGCAATATCGCGGCGGTCACCGGACCGCAGAACGGTTATAACCCGAATGCTGAGTGGAGTCTTTCCACGCAGGACGTCCCCAACCGCTTCACGATGTCGGCCACCTATGACCTGCCCTTCGGCAAAGGCAAAAAGTTCCTCAACGGGAGCACGGTGCTCGACTGGATCGCGGGAAGCTGGTCCCTGAATACCCTCGGAATCGTGCAGAGCGGTTTTCCGCTCGCGATCACCCAGGCCAATGCGAACAGCGTCGTCGGCGCCAGTTATCAGCGACCCAATGCCACGGGCGTTTCACCGCTCACGCAGGGCTCCATCGATGCCCGCCTCACCGGCTGGCTGAATCCCGCTGCCTTCTCGGTCACGCCTGCTCTGGGCTTCGGGAATATCAGCCGCTTTATCGACGTCCGTGGCCCCGGACTCTTTAACATTGACTTCTCGATTTTCAAGAGCTTCACCATTCGCGAGCGTTTGAAAGCGCAGTTCCGCGCCGAGGCTCTCAACCTCACCAACACGCCGTACTTCGGAAATCCAGGCACGGTCGTGACCAGCACCGCCTCGTTCGGACAGATCACGAGCCAGATCAACTACGCGCGCCTCGTTCAGCTCGGATTCCGGGCTACTTTTTAGCTATTGAAATATAGATAGGAAAAGTAGACAATATGAAAAAGGACTTCGTGAAGTACCTCCTGAAACTCATCCTCGGGGTCAGTCTGTCGGCTCTGTTCTGGTTCGGTCTGAAGGCGCACGGCGAAACCAACCTGGTCAAGCCAGTTGTCGTGAAGGAGCAGGGATACGTCCCGTTCGCCGACGCGCCCATCAACTACCGTTCGGAAGATCTCAACGACCCGATCGCAAAAATGCAGAAGGAACTCGATCGCGGCGCAGTCACATTGGAATACGACTCCCGCCACGGATATTTGCAGTCGGTTCTGCGAGCCCTGAGAATTTCGCCCGCCTCGCAGACTCTGGTGTTCTCGAAAACCAGTTTCCAGTATCCGCGCATCAGTCCCGAAAGGCCCCGCGCGCTCTATTTCAACGATGACGTCTACGTCGGCCAGGTCGATAACGGCAGGCTTCTCGAATTCGTCTCCTTCGACCCGCTGCAGGGGGCGATCTTCTACGTGATGGATGAGCGCCGCGCCGAGCATCCGCGCTTCGAGCGATCGGAACTCGACTGCATTCAGTGCCACGTCGCCGCTACGACAAAGAACGTGCCCGGCGTAATGCTACGCTCCGTCTACACGGGCGTCTCTGGCGTGCAGGCGCCGAAAACGCCCGCCTACATCACGGGCCACGAGAGTCCGATCAAAGAGCGCTGGGGCGGATGGTACGTCACGGGTCGTCCCGGCAAGCTCGCCCAGCTAGGCAATTCGATCTACCCGGCGCAGGACGAACAGATCCCTGCGGAACTCTCCGGAACAATCGACACCAGCGCCTATCTCACCGGCTATAGCGACATCGTGGCGCATCTGGTCTTAGCGCATCAGACCCAGATGCACAACCTGATCACGCAGACCAACTACCAAACGCGCCTCGCGCTGGCAAAGTCGGGCGGAGAAGTGAGCGATGCCCGCCGCGCCTTCGAGCGCCCCGCCGAGCAGCTCGTCCGCTATCTCCTCTTCGCCAACGAAGCGCCGCTCGATTCACCGATCGCCGGAACCTCTGGCTTTGCAGAAGAGTTCGCCGCGCGCGGACCGCGCGATCCACAGGGCCGCTCGCTCCGCGACTTCGATCTGACGAAGCGCATTTTCCGCTATCCCTGCAGTTATCTCATTTACTCGGAATCGTTCGATGCCATTCCGGAACCGGCCAAAAGCTACGTATATCGGCGTCTTCTCGAAGTTCTCACCAACCAGGACCAGTCGCCCGACTTCGCCGCGCTTTCGGCTGAGGACCGCCGCGCCGTCCTCGAAATCCTGCTCGCCACCAAGCTCACTCTCCCAGGCGGCTGGAAACACAGTGCGCAACAAATTTTGACCGCCTCTCGCGGCAATCAATGAATCACCAACACAGAAGGGAAACACAGATGAATACTGTCCTACGACAACTTTCCGGCGTAGCCGCAATTGCCTTCGGCATGAGCGCGGCCACTGCCATGGCGCAAAATCTCGACGGCCGCTGGGATGCGACCACAGTCCAGGGCGGCGTGAGCATTCCCTTTCGACTGGATCTATCCGGAGAAGGAGATCACCTTGTTGGCACGCTCTATAACGGAGGCGGCGATAAGGAAACCACCACCAGTGCGAGCCTGAAGGACGGCAAGCTCATACTGAACTTCGAGCACTACCTGACCGCGATCGATGCCGACGTAAAAGGACAGGAACTCGACGGCAAAATCGTAGTGTCGCGGCGCGGCCGAAACACGGTTGAGGATGGCGCAAATCCCACCCCGAAGCCAGACGCCGGAAGCCCGTTCCGCGCCGTTCGCTATGTTGCTCCGGCGCCGATTGACCTGGCGAACGTCCCGTCCATCGACGGCCAGTGGGAGATTCCGCATGAATCCAACAAGGGAGAAAAAGCCTGGCGGCTGATCGTGAAGCAGACCGGGGCGGATGTCGAGACCACCATCCTCCGGGTCGATGGCGATACCGGCGGAGCTTACGGCCGCTGGCAGAACGGCAAGTTCGTCGCCAGCCACTTCGACGGCGCCCGTCCGGGCCTGATCGTTCTGACGCCTCAGGCGGACGGCACTCTTCAGGTGGATCTCAATGCGGGACAGCGCACGGGCGTGCTCACTGCATATCGTCCCGAAGTCGCGCGCGCGAAGGGTCTCCCCGAGCCGTCGAATTACCAAACCCACACCACTGTGCGCGATCCCAACGAGACCTTCGCCTGGAGCTTCCCCGATACCCGCGGCAAGGTCACGTCGAACGACGATCCGAAGTTTAAGGGCAAGGTCGTGCTGGCGATCGTGACCGGCACTTGGTGCCCGAACTGCCACGACGAAGCCAAGTACTTGGTCGAGCTATATGCCAAATATCATGACCGCGGACTCGAAATCGTCGCGCTCGATTTTGAAGAGCCCGACCAACAGTCGTCACTGAAACGCGTAAACGCGTTCATCAAGCAGTACCACGTGCCCTACACGTATGTAATCGCCGGCGCTCCTGAAGATATGTGGGACAAAATCCCGCAGGCCGTGAACCTGAACACCTGGCCAGCGACCTTCTTCGTGGGGCGCGACGGCAAAGTGAAGGCGACGCACGCCGGGTTCGCGGGTCCGGCCAGTGGTGAATTCAATGCTCAGTTGAAGACCGAGTTCACTTCCACGATTGAGCGCCTGCTCGGCGAAAATGGCGCACAGAAGACGGAATGATCATCGCGCTTCTGTTGCTCGCGGCATCGGCCCAGACGTCGAAAGACCTCTGGGCCGATGCGGCTTCACATCTCACATGGGCGGCGGCGGATAACGGCTCAGGCGTGACGAACGCTCAGGCGGAATACTATTGCCGCACGCTTTCTCTCGGGGGTTACAAGGATTGGCGGCTGCCCGCCATCGACGAACTCAATACCCTCTATGGCGCCGAGCTGAACGATCGGGGACAGCACCTGCGCGGTCCCATTGTGCTCACAGGCTGGCAGTGGAGTTCCTCCGTCGGCAAGTATCCGGGAGAGTATTGGGCGCTGGATTTCGGCGATGGAGCCAGAGCATCCGTCGTCGCAGGAGACTCGGGCCTGAACCGCGCGCTCTGCGTGCGCGCGTCCGACTGAAACAACGCCTGCATGCAATAGGATTTTAGATGAGGACTCATTTTCGCTGTTGTTGTTGCCGCTGAAAAGTCCGGGCGCATTCCGCTCGGCGGGTTTCTCTGTCAACCATCCAACCAAACAAAGGAGAAGAGTCCATGGCAGCAGCAGCAATCAACGAGGAATTCCACACTCGCTATTACTTTCGTCTGAACTCCCAAATCATCGGCGCCGAAACCGATTTCGATCCTGCCCTGGTGGTTCTCGCGCTGCAGACGCAGTCGGATACCACGATCGTCTACAGGTTCGATCAGGAAAAGAGCGAATTTCAAGCGATCGCCGCTCATTCCAGTGTGCGCGCGGCCATTCGCGATGCCGGCGTGACCCTGACCCCGACTGTGAGCCAATGGCTGTTCACGCTCACCGGCGCGCAGCAGGGTTCCGCAAGAACGGACGAACGTTTCGAACGCTTCCCCGAACGCCTCCAGCACGGCGTCGATCAGGTGCTCGCGGTTCCGTTGCGTAACAGAGAGCGCGTTCTCGGTCTGCTCACGCTCGGCCGCCGCAATCAGGAAGAGTTCTCTTTCGAGATCGTCGATATCGCGCAGCGCACGGGCCGCCTGCTTGCTGCGGTTCTGGAACGCGATGATCTCGAGCAGCGCCTTCGGGAGCGTAAAGTCGTCGAACGCGCCAAAGGAATTCTGCAGCGACGGCGCGGCCTCACTGAGGAGGACTCTTACCTGCTCCTTCGCGGCATGAGCCGCCGCCGGCGCATCCCCATGTTTCAGGTTGCTTCTGAGATTGTCGATCAGGGCCGCTCGCGTTTTGCGGTGGGCGCCTGATACCTAAAGTGCTCCTCGTCGTCGCCCATCCGGACGAGTTCGTATTCGTCGCCAAGATCTGGGGGATCGCGAAAGAGCGCAAGGGAACCATCGATCAGTTCGTCATCACCGGCTGGGCGGGAGGCAATCGGTATTCCGCGCTCGACGAACGTTGTTGCAGCGCCAACTTCGCGGACGATTTCAACGGCGAGACCAGTCTGCCCGAAATCCGACGGCATGAAATGCTTCCGCGGACATGGTGCTCGGCATCCGGCATCGTCATTTCCTGAATCACCCCGGCGGCGGTTACCGCGGCCTCGCCGAAAACTTCCATCAGTGGAACACCGAAGAGGTCATGCAGTCGAACAGCGATCTGATGGACGTGAGCGATGCTACTCAACGCAGTCCAGATTTTGCAGCCGTTGCGCGAAAATGTCCGAGGGTTTTGAACAAGGATGGACGGCAAAGCTCCGCAACTGATTGCAACGGAACCAACTTGGTAAGGCAGACCACCTGCTATAAGCGCAGTCGTTCATGATCCATTTAAGTTATTGAAATTAATATGTTTATGGTGGGCGCTTCGGGATTTGAACCCAAGGCCTCCTGCTTGTAAGTTCAACAGTCACGGGCTATATTGCTGATTCTTTTAGCGGTCTGGCCTCGTTTCGGCGGCGTCTTCGTGTTTCTACGGCGCTTATTGCACAACATTCTGCACAACAATTTCTTCAGTTGTTCCGACCGCGTGTCAGTTGGAGTCCGGAGGTTTCGGTTTGCGGTGATGGCCGTGCGCACCTGATCCGCACCAACAGCATTCTCGCCCACACGGCAGCGGTCTAAACCAGAGAGTCGCAATGCTGAAACATGCGGGAGCGTGCGTCCGCGACCTCTTTCAGGACAGCTTGTTCGATGCGCCGGTCTCGGTAGCCGCCGTACAAACGGCCAGCAGGATCGAACTGGTGCGTCGTCGGCGCCAAGAAAGCGATCAGGATATTTCGTTCGGGGCACGCCCGTTCATCCTTTGCGGTCTTCCGATCCGACGACTATCTCCAGAGACCCTCAGGTATTCTCGCCGCAACGGCCGCTTCTTTCTTGAGATCGTGGGGCATCCGGACTATGGAGTTCCGTTCGGACAGGATCGTCTTGTTCTGCTGTGGCTCGCGACCGCTGCTGTCCGGCGGCAGAGTCCCGTTATCCGGTTCGGCAGCGCGGCGGAGATTCTGTTGGAATGGGGAATGCCGACGAACGGCTCCCATTACCGACGGCTTCAGGACGCTTTCCGTCGGGTTTTTGCTTGCACGATTTTCTTCGGAACGAAAGAAGAACTCAGGGAAGGCGAAGTATGGGACTGCGGCCGGGGGCATTTCTTTGACCAGATGAGGTTGTGGTTCGGGAAAGAGAATTTCACAGGCAGGCGAAAGCCGGAAAACATCGTGACGCTTGCACCGGCGTTCTGGGAGGAACTAAGGAACCACCCAATACCGGTTGATACGGAGGTGGTTCGCGCGCTTGCCAATAACCCCGGCTGTCTCGACCTCTATACATGGCTTACGTGGCGCTGCTTCCAGGCGAGGGACACACAACGGATTCCCCTGTTCGGGCCGAATGGTCTGGCATGCCAACTCGGCGTCCAGGATTATGCTCGTGAGCGCAAGTTCCGGGAGCGTGTCCGGGAATGGCTGGAATTGGTCCGGCTCTGCTGGCCGCAATGTCCTGCGGCGGTCACGAAAAATGGAGCTTTCCTCCAGGTGGAGCCGGCGATTTCCGTGGCAACGCGGACTTGTGTGGCAGGCACGATTCCCTGAAGCCAGGGATGACGTATGGTTTCGAAAAATCCAATTGCCTGGCGACACAAGGCTCGAGTTTTCGACCCTACGGGGTCTATGCGCTCTCGCACGTGAGTCAGGCTTCGCAGTTTAGAATAGGAGTGCCAGGGAGCTATGGAGAACGTTTCGATTCACTGGGCGCGCGATCTTACAACTTCCACGCGGAGCGTGATTGAAGGGTTACTCGGCCGCAATTTGCGTGACGACGAAGAGGTGAGCGTCATGGCGCTCCGTTCCCATCCAGCGCCATCGGGAGATGAGCGGCGTCTGAGCGCGGAACATTTGAGAGGCGCTCTGGATCGACTTGCTGAGAAAGCCGGAGACGTCAGCGGCGATGAGTTTGATTCCGCCGTTGATGAAGCGATGAATCAGATCCGCCCACGGCGGAAATGAGAATTGTTCTCGACACTAACATTCTTGCTCGTGCGAACCCGCGCTCGAAAAGCGTGGCGCGTGTTCTTTTGTTGACCATCCTGGAATCAACAGAGCACGTGTTAGTCTTATCGCCGTTTTTGTTGCGCGAAACGGAGCGAGTGTTGAACTATCCCCGATTGCAACGCCTCTGGCCGCTGACACCATTCGATATCGAGCAATACACACAGGCTCTTCAGGATTTCGCGGAGTTGGTTACTCCACAGAGTGGCGGAAGGCTCGTTCCCAACGATCAAGAGGATGATCCTGTATTGGAAACAGCATTACATGGGCGGGTGCATGTACTCTGTACGCTCGACAGGCATTTCCATCACCCGGCGGTTCTCGAGAGTTGTCGCAAGCAACGTATTGAGGTGTTGACGGATGTTGAACTGCTTATCCGTCTGCGCGAAACAGGAGATTGACGTAGGCTGTGGGTAGCAGCCAAGACGCATCGACGCTCAGGCCCCGTCAACTTATCGTGGGGCGACGATCCACGACGTTCAACCCGGCGGTTGATGGATTTTGAAGCGGAAAATCGCATTTGGAGGCCCCGCTCGCAATCGTCGTATGGTCAAAGAACTCATGCGGCGATGCCGTAATACTTCAGTAGGCCGCCGAGACGCTCATGGCAGCGTAATCGACTCCCCGGCTTCTCCTGGACGAGCTTCTTCGGTGGGAAGAGGAGGATGTTACCTCTTCCCTGGTGGTTTCTTTCCTCATGAAAGTGATCGATAAATTCAGTCAATGCCCGTCGCAGGGAGGTTTCTCCAAACAGGATCAGTTTCGATAAGCACTCACCCTTTACGGACCGCACCCAGCGCTCGGCATAAGCATTCAGATTCGGACTCCGCGGCGGGAGTTGAATCGGTTCGACACCGCCAGTCGTCAATGTCTCCCGGAACAGGAAACAGAACTTCGTGTCTCGGTCATGCAACACGTACCGACGCTGATCCAGAAATCCCCACGACTCACCGGTAGCATTCCGCGCCATCTGCGGCATCCATGCCTGATCCGGGCGCCTCGGATCCCGGCCAGGCTGACACGCCGGCTTTCAAGATGAATGAAGAACAACACGTAATACGTGACCAGGCCCCGCCATCTGAGGACCTCAATTGTAAAGAAGTCCGTCCCGGCCATCACCGCCAGATGCGATTGAATGAATTGCTTCCAGGTCGTAGTTTGGCTGCGTTTCGGAGCGGGAGGGATGCCATGCCGTTTCAGGATGTTCCCAACGGTCTGATCCGTGACGGTGTGGACGAGATTGGACAGTGCTCCGACAATCCGGTCATAGCCCCCACCCGGAATTCTCTCGCGCCATTTTGATGATCAACTCCTGAAGTTCAGGCTGGATCGGCGGTCTGCCGAGATAGCTGCGGTGTCGGGATCCATCGAACTTCTTTGCAATCAGCTTCCGGTACCACGCCAGAATCGTGTCCGGTTTAGCAACGCAGGCTACCTGCCCGAGTACTTTCCGGCTGAGGCGTTTTCCAATCTCGGCGAGCGTATACCTTTCCGGATCGGACAGCCGCTGCCGGGTCGGCAGGTGTGCCCGCAAGATTCGGTTCTCGGCCGCCAGATATTCGTTCTTCAGGAGCAGTTCCTGATTGATCCGGCCGGTAACATACGCCAGCAGTCGCGCCCAGGGGGTCTCTTTCATATCGAGCGCTTATAATACTGTGCTTTCGTGCTTTCTCGATTGTCATCCCCGGTTTAGAATGCCCGCAATTTCCCCGGTTTTGTAGTTGAGGCCATTGGCGGGGACGTGGTATGCCACTCTACAGCAGTTTCTAAATATGGCTTGGCCGGGCGACGGATGAAGCGGTAGCGTACGACTGCGCCAAATGCTCATGCTTTCTCTGAGAGAGAACCCGTCAGCCGCGGTGTTCTTGTTGTGGGACCCCGGTACGCAGCCCAATTGCCGACTTTGCGACTTAACCAACGCCCAGCACGTCCGGCCGTAGTGGCTCATGGGATCGCGGGCGAGTTCGTGAACAGGGGCAGGTGTTACCTCGTGCTCGGATCGGTCCGGCCCGGGTGCCAGACTGGCGTGTTTATCCAATGTTCGAGTTCCGTTGGCGGCGCAGGAGGGTTGGCTATCGACTAATCCGAAGGTTGTTCCCGCCAGAACAGGACTACTGCCCCCGCGCTTTCTGCTTCGGCGTCAACGTAGTCGTGTGCGCCGACATCGAATTCCAAGCCCCCAACGACGTCAAAACCGGGCAAACTGCTGACATCTTATTCCGGGGCTAACATTCTCGATTGCTTTCGGATATTTTGACCATACGAGGTACGAAGCAACCAGTAATCGGTAGCGAAGTGAATGGTGCCAGTTTCGCAGCAGGCGCTGTCGCGCGGGGGGAAATCTTCAGAATTTTGGCTCACTGACGTAAATTAATGCAGATCTATTTCTTTGACGTAGAGACGCCTGGATATGCTCACATCTGGAAGATATTGGCGTGTTAGCCTTCTGGACTGGCGCGGCCGCTTTTCCAACAATACGGATGAAACCATAAACTACCCCCCGCCGAGTCTATCGGATTTTCCGATCCGACGGGGCGATCGCGCTGATGTTGTCAGTAATCATTGATTCGAGGCGAGGGGATGCTGCATCCATTCTCCGCCGAAATTTTCTGGAACGCCGACAGAAGTTGATTGTGCAGGAGGCCGTTATTCGCAAGGAGGTGCGCGCAGGAAATATCGGCGGGCCTTCCGAGCATGTCTGAAGTTCGCCCCCCGGCCTCCTGCACCAGAATCAAGCCCGCCGCGTAATCCCAGGGCTTTAAGCCGAAGCCCCAAAGAGCATCCAGCCGCCCGCAGGCGACGTAGGCGAGATCCAGGGCAGCCGATCCCGTTCTGCGAACGCCATGCGAAGCGCAATCCAGATATTGGTAGTAATAAATGTTGCCGCTGGATTCGCGCGCATGGGCCGGGAAGACCGTCCCCAGCATGCTCTCAGAAATCTGAGCTACGGGCGACACCCGCATCGGAAGACGATTGAGGTGCGCCCCGTCGCCTTTTCTTGCCGAAAAACACTCGTTCCGAACGGGATCTGAAATGACGCCTAAAACGGGTTCACCCGCTTTAACCAAGGCAATCGAAACTGCGAAGAACGGAAATTTATGAACGAAGTTTGCTGTTCCGTCGAGCGGATCGATATACCAGCAGTAATCTGAGGAACCCCGAACGCTGGCGCCTTCCTCTCCGATAATGGAGTGATTCGGAAAGTTGCGGCTGAGCCGTTCGACGATCAGCTTTTCACAACTTCGGTCCGCTTCAGTGACGACGTCGAAGCGGTCCTTGCTTTCCCCTTGCACAAATCGGGTGAATTGATTCTTAAGCAGCACGCTGGCGTCTTGGGAAACTTCGAGCGCCGCATCAAGCCACTTGTTCATCTATGAGGCGCCATGTTGGTATACCGGCCAACCGAGATATGTTTGGAACGCTTCAGTCATCACCGAAGCGCAATGGGCACCCGTCATGGCCGCGTGATGCTCGAAGCCGTTGCGGCAGATATATCTCATGAGTTTCGGCAGGTTCGGAACCTCGACCACCGCGCGACTGCCAAACGTGGCGAGGGAGTCGTTCGTAAACAAACCCTCGCCCACGTAGGCGCGAATGTTTCCGTTCACGTCGTCGGTGCTCACGCGCCCGAAGGTGACGGGGCCCGCCGGCGTTCGGCCTGCAACGGCTCCGTATGTGTTCTCTTCTCCCAGAGTCGTGCCGAGGATCGGCGCCGTTCCGATTTTGATGTCCGGCAGAAAGCTCTTGGCCCAGTTGCCGCAGTGGAAGAAGACGCATTTATTGCGATCCCCGCCGTAGTTGTTGTTCCAGTCCACCAAAGCGCTGGGGAGGCCGGAAGCAAGCTGCAGCGCGTACATGCCGACAACGCCCGCGATATCGACCTCGCATGCGCTCGGCATGAGCCGGTCGCTCATCATGCTCATGATCGTGCAGACGTTGACGCCGAAATTCTGCTGCATCGAACTCCAGCACTGAATCGCTGACGCATGGAGATCGTTCTGATCCATCCACTCCAGAAGCGCCACCGCGAGTTTCGCCATACGGGACAGCGAAGACCCCGGTACCTGCGCGGCTGCCGCGTATCCACAGATCTCGTCGATTCTGCCGCGAACACGATCGTCGCCGTCACTGATGCGGTTGGCGCGGCCGAAGAGGTCGGAGAGGTCCATGGTGCTGACTGAGATTCCCGCGGACTGGAGTATCTTCTCGCTGTACCTCGTAGTGTTGAACGCGTTCGGCCGGGCGCCGACCGCGCCAATCCGGGCGCGGCGCATGGAATTCACAACACGGCACTGCGCGATAAAACCCTTCAGGTCGGCCCGAAACTCGTCTGACAAAGGCAGGACGGTGTGGTTCTCCGTCAGGCTGTAGGAAATGCCGTACTGCCGAAGATTGTTGCAGACCGAAATCTTTCCGCAGAAGGCATCGCGGCGCCGTTCGACGGTCAGCTGATCGAGGTCGTCCGGGTAAGCCTGCACCAGGACGGGCGCGTTCAGACCTGCAAGCTTCAGAGTGTCGGCGACTCCCTTTTCATCGCCGAAGTTGGGAAGACTGACGAGCACTCCCTGGATTCGGTCCTGATGCCGGCGAAAGAGGTCGGAGCATCGTTTGGCGTGCTCCCAGGTTTCGACCGCGCCCAGTTTCGTCGTGTCTTCGGCGAGGATAACGGGCTCGATGTCCAGTTTCTGAAAAAGCTGGAGGATATCGCGCCGTGCTTCAGAGACGAGCACGTCGGGAAAAAAATCCCGATTGCCGATGATCACTCCCAATGTTGTTTTTGCCATCTGATTCTCCGGAAAGGCTACTGTTTCTTGCTGAAAACGCCGTACTGATCCGCGTTCGCGCCCGTGATCAACTCACAATCGATGGATTGCTTTTCGGGACCGCCGGTCGAGCCGCTGGTCAGGAATTTATTCGCCTGATCCACCGCGAGCTTGGCGATCATCCCCGCGGGCTGGAGAACGGTCGCATTGATCTCGCCCGCCTTGATCGCGGCGACCGCGTCGGGACTGCCGTCCAGACCGACCACGACCGTGTTTTTCAAACCAGCAGCTTTGATCGCTGCCGCCGCGCCGAGCGCCATCGTGTCGTTGCCGGCTATCACTCCGCGGATGTCTTTGTTTCCCTGGATGATGGTTTCCATCTTTTGGAACGCTTCGGTCTGGCTCCAGTTGGCGCTTTGCTGGGCGACCATCCTGAGCCCGTCGAATTTATCGAGGATATCGTGATACCCGCGGGTGCGAATGGTGGCGTTGGTGTCCGATTCCTTTCCGAGCAACTCGACGTAATTGCCTTTTTCGCCGAGGAGGCGAGCGAATTCAGTTGCGCCCAGCGTTGCCCCCTGGTAATTGTTGGAAACGATCTGTGAGGCTGCGATCCCGTTGGTAGAAATCTCGCGATCGATGAGGAACGAAGGAACGCCGGCGTTCTTTGCCTTTTGAACGGCGGCGACCGAGGCTTCCGCCCCTGCGTTATCCAGCACGATTGCGGCGGCGCCATTGGCGATCGCGCTGTCGACCAGCTGATCCTGCTTGTGCGCGTCGTCATCGTGCGAAGTGACCGAGACTGTATATCCCAGTTCCTTCGCGCGCGCCGCCGCCGCATCGGCCTCGGCTTTGAAAAACGGGTTATCCAGAGAAGGCGTGATAATCGCGATCAGTTTCGTTTTGGGTTTAGACGGTCCGCAACTGAGAGCCATGAGCCCGAGCAGGGCAAGGCAGCTGCATGGAATGATAATTCTCTTCACCTGGTTAGGTCCTTTGGGCGGACGGATCTTCGCCGCGCGTATTTTTGTTGCATCTGATCGAGGAGGACGGCGGCGACGATTACGAATCCTTTGATGACCATCTGCCAGAACTCGGACACTCCGAGCAGAACGAGCCCGTCCGCGAGCACGCCGATTACGAACGCCCCCAGAATTGTGCCGCCGACGCTGCCGCGCCCGCCCATGAGCGATGTTCCGCCGAGCACGACGGCCGCGATTGCATTCAATTCGAAGGTTTCGCCTGTCGCGGGATGCGCGGCGGCCAACTGCGCCGCGATGATCAGACCGACAATCGCGGCGCAGAAGCCCGATATTATGTAGACCGAAAATTTGATACTTCCGACACGAACACCGGAGAGCTCAGCCGCCCTTTCGTTCCCGCCCACCGCATAGACACGCCGGCCGAACGGAGTCTTGCCCGCGGTCACTGCTCCAATGACGGCGACTGCAATCATGATCAGGATCGGCGCGGGAATTCCCAGTACGGCGCCCACACCGATCGAGGTAAAGCCGGTGTTGCCAAGATCCGGTCTGCCGGACAGTTGCGGAAACGTTGCGCCGTTGGAGAGTAGCATTGCCGCGCCCCGCGCTATGTACAGCGTGCCTAGCGTTGCGATGAACGGCGGGACGCGCAACTGCGCGACAAGGGCGCCGTTCAGGGCGCCTACAACCGTACCGGATAGAAGAGCAATGACGACTACAAGCCACGTGTGGAAGTAAACAACGTCTCCCAGGGAGCGCAACACCAGGCCGTCGTGGATGAGCTTTCCCGCGACGATTCCGGCGAAACCAACGACAGACCCGACTGAAAGATCGATGCCGCCGCTCAGGATGACAAACGTCATTCCAACTGCGAGCACGGCATTGATGGCAACGTGCTTTACGAGAATGGTGAGGTTCGCCGCAGAAACGAAACTGGGAGTGCTGAAGGCAAATGCGACAAGAAGTATCGCAAGAACGATCGCCGCGCGCAGGCGGAACACCAAAGCTGCTGCGGATGTGCGGGGACGGGATGTCGTTCGTGCCCACGTCGCCGCGCTGCGTTCTTCATCCTTGTGAGTGACTGCCATCTAGCTCGCCGCCGCCGTCAACTCTTCGCCCGAGACCGAAACCGCGTTGAACTCTCCGGTGACTGCGCCTCGTGACATAACCAGAATCCGGTCCGACACCGAACGCACTTCTTCCAGTTCCGAGCAGACATAAATGATCCCCATGCCTTCCGAAGCCAACTGCCGGACCGCGGAATAGATGTCGGCCTTTGCCGATACATCGACGCCTCGTGTGGGCTCATCGAGAAGAAGAACCTGCGGCGATGTGAGCAGGCACTTCGCAAGAACGACCTTCTGCTGATTCCCCCCGCTCAGAGCCTGGATACTCGCGCCGATGCCGGGAGTCTTGATGCGGAGACGGGAAATCATGGCGTCGCTTGCCGCTGCTTCTTTTTCTCTGGAAAGAAAAACTCCGGAGCGCTGTGCGGGCAGGCTGGCGAGCGTCATATTTGCGCCGACGCTGAGAGTCGGGATCAATCCTCCGGTCTGCCTGTCCTCCGGGACCATCGCAATGCCGGACTCGATTCTCTGCGACGCGGTCAGCCGATCGATGCGCGTCGCGTTGAGCCAAACGCCACCGCTCAGGCCAGGCCGCAACGCCATAAGGGACTCCAGAAGTTCAGTGCGGCCCGCGCCCATCAGACCATAAATCCCCAGCACCTCACCAGCGCGGAGTGAAAAAGAAACCCGATTCAGAATGGGCCGGGCGGTTTCGTTGTAAAGAATGAGGTTCTCAGCGCGCAGCAGCTCTCGATCCGATTTGCTGGGCGACCGCGTTCCTGCCGCGGGCAGCGAGCGGCCGGTCATTCGGTCCACGATCCATCGCGAATCGATGTCGCTGGAGAGCGCCTCGCCCGCGATTCGTCCGTCTCTCAACACGGTGATGTCGTCGGAGATTTTGAGTAATTCTTCCAACCGGTGTGAAATGTAAACGATCGCAACTCCTCGGCTCTTCAGATCGCCGATGAGCCGGAACAGAACGCCGATCTCGGAAGCACTTAAAGCCGATGTGGGTTCATCCATCATCAGGACCTTCACTTCATGCGCGAGAGCGCGAGCGATCTCCACGATCTGCTGTTGCCCGAGCGGGAGTTCTCCCACCAGCGCATTCGGGTCGATCGGATGATCGAGTAACTGAAGCAGTTCCCGAGTTCTGCGTTCCTGCGCACGCTCCTTCAGGAGGCCGCGCGACGCTAGCTCATAACCGAGAAAAATGTTGTCCGAAACGCTCAGATTTGGGCAAAGATTCAGTTCCTGATGAATGATCCCGATGCCGCGCGCGGTCGCATCGCGAACCGATGCGAAGACGGTTTCCGTCCCGTCAAGCCTCAGCGTGCCTGCGCTGGGCTGCTCCACGCCCGCCAGTATCTTCACCAGCGTCGATTTGCCCGCGCCGTTCTCGCCAATGAGGGCGCGAACTCTGCCACGATCGATTCGAATGCTGGCGTCGTCGAGCGCGACGGTGCCGGGATAGATCTTGGTGATCTTCCGCGCTTCGAGAACCGGCTGGGGTTCGTTGTTCATGGATGGCTCGTGTCGATTAAGAGCTGGACCGGAATCGCGTCGCGCACCGGCGGCTGCCACGGTGCCTGCGCGGCGAATGCCGCGACGAAGTCGATGGTGCGTCCCTTCATTGGCTGGGATCCGACCGAGTTCAGTACCGACTTCAGAACAAGGTCGTTCAGCGCATTTCCCACGTCGGCGTACTGAAGCTGTGTGCCGAAGTTCGTGAATGGAACCAGGCCAGTGGCATCACGGACCGCCGTGCCGCGGAGCACAGGCCCGATTTCGAGCGAGACATCGGGTTTGCCGTCGAGAGGCGCGACATCGACGTCAATCGTTCGCACGCGTGATGCGGAGTTTTCGGCGAGCGTCACGGCGCGTCCACGCATAACGAAATACCACGCGCCCGAACCCTCGCGATGACCGTATTTTTGCCCGGCTGTATCGATCGAGACTGCCAGCGCGTCAAGAAGAGTTCGTGCGTCAACCGCGGACTTCAGCATGGCGGGTACGAGGCGCGAGGACCAGATCGAGGATGCGTACGCGGCGGGCGCGAGGTCCTGCGCGCGAGTCTGGGAATCGTCACCGATGGGCCGAATGGTCCACGGAGCGGAGCATGCAGTCAGGCTCACTGCTATTCCCAATGTCGCGATCCGCTTCAGGAAACCCTCCTGATCTTCTTGCCGGAAATCGGGACCGTTTTCTGTCCGGCGTCGGATTTCCCTTGTTCCGGTCTGTCGTTGAGAAGTCGCTGGGCGGTTCCGAGATCAGTGATGAGCACATTCAGCAGCTTTCCGACGATAGCCGCTCGAATGGCGGACGTTTTTCGCTTGCCTCCAGCCACGCCCACGACGCGTCGGGCGCGAGTGAGTTGATTGAGACCGATACTGATGACGCGTTCGTCGAGGTCCGTTACGACCGGTTTGCCGGACTCATCGAAAAAGCGGAGACAGATGTCTCCCACAGCGCCCCGAGAAGCGAGTGTCCGCAACTCTTTCGGAGAGAAAACGTTGCCGCTGGATGCCAGGGCTTTGGATGGCTCGAGGGACCCGATTCCCACGAGAGCAAGGGTGATGGAATCGAACAACTCGATCGCATGGCTCACGAAGGGATCGCGCAACAGAATGCGTTTCGCCTCGGCAGTTCCGACAACTCCGGGAGCGGGCAGGAGTGTGGCGGTTGCGCCGATAAGAGTCGCCAGGCGTCGAGTCAGCGTCGTCGCATGAAAGGAGGCGTTGGGATTTCCTACGCCGCCCAGAATCTGCACAACCTGCTCCGTTTTCGAGCGAGGATTCGGATGCAGGCAATCGACCATCGAAAGTAAGGAGGCGCTCCAGGACGAGATTCCGATCACGTCGTTCGGCTTGAGAGTCGTCTCAAGATAGAAGGCCGCGGCCGCGCCCAGATCACGGGCGATCTGGTCCTCGTCTTCCAGACAATCCACGACGATGGCATCCTGAAGGCCATATGCTGTTTCGAGCGCGTCTTCGACTTCAGTGTGCGAGCCCGACGGCAGGCTCACCGTGATGCGGACAATGCCTTCCTGCTCGGCTTTCTTGAGCAGCCGCGAGACGGTGGACTGATGGATATCGAGCCGCTCGCAGATTTGAGTCTGGTTCAAACCTCGCGTATAGTACATCCGCGCCACCTTCGCCATCAATCGCAGTTCGTCGATTCGCGCCATAAGCTCTTATCTTGATTGGCCGGTGGCCAGCCGATCCCTCGCGTGATTGGCGCTGCGCGACCGGGCGAGCGCATCATACCAGCCGGCCAGCAGTTCTTGGCGGCGTGCGGCCCGCATCGACGGCGTGAACCGATCGATTTGGCCTCGCAATTCCTGAAGTTCATCGAGGGAGTTCCACTGTCCTACAGCGAGACCTGCCAGCCAGGCCGCGCCACGCGCTGAGAGATCCGATGATGCGCTGCGCAGAATCGTGCAATCGCTGATATCGGCTTGAAATTGCATCAGGACGTCGTTGGCGCTCGCGCCCCCGTCTGTGAGAAGTTCGGGGAGTTCCCGATGCATGTCTTTCTTCATGCCGATCAGGACGTCGTTTACCTGATACGCAATCGATTCCAGGGCCGCCCGGGCGGCGTGTTCGGCCGTAGATGCGCCGGTCAGACCCGTGATGACGCCGCGGGCCAGCGGATCCCAATGAGGCGCGCCGAGACCGGCGAACGCGGGAACGATGTAGACGCCGCCCGAATCGGAAAGGGAACCCGCAACAGCGGCTGTAGCGGCTGTCGTTTCGTGGCGCAGGAATCGCGACATCCAATCGAGCGTGGCTCCGCTGTTTGTGATATTGCCTTCGAGCGCATAGCTGATGGCGCCATTCAATCCCCACGCGATCGTGGAGGAGAGCCCGTGATGCGATGTCAGCACGCCATCGGTGAGCGACATTAGTGAAGAACCTGTGCCGTAGGTCGCCTTCACGGCGCCCGGTTGGAACGCGGCATGGCCGAACAACGCGGCGTGCGAATCGCCGGCCAGCGCTGCGATCGGAATGCCGGCCGGTATCGGGTCGCAGGCCGCTGTTTCCGCAAAGATGCCCGAAGACGGCCGGATTTCAGGAAGACAAGCGGCGGGAACGCCAAAGACATTCAGAAGTTGCCCGTCCCACTGCGCGCGCGAGAGATTCATGAGTTGCGTCCTCGATGCGTTGCTCACGTCGGTTGCGTGAACGGCGCCTCGCGTCAGGTTCCACAACAGCCAGCTATCGACGGTTCCCACGAGGATTTCGCCGTCCCGTGCGCGCCGGCGGCCGTCCTCTGTGTGATGGAGCAGCCATTCGGCCTTTGCCGCGGAGAACAGGGGATCGATTCCCAGCCCGGAGAGTTCCCGGATCAGAGCAGCGTATTCGCTTTCGAGAAGCTCGCGGCATCTACCGGTGGTTCGCCGGCACTGCCAAATGATGCAGGGGCCAACGGGCATTGCGGTCCGCCGGTCCCACGCGACGACGGACTCACGCTGGTTCGAGATTCCGATTGCGCCGATTGTCGCGCCAGACGTTTTTTCAAGACACTCTGCGATGACCTCGTTTACGGAACGCCAGAGTTCATTCGCCTCCTGCTCGACCCAACCCGGGGCGGGATACGAAATGGAAACCCGCCGCGAGGCCCGCGCGACGACTTCGCCAGCCTTGGAAATCAACAGCGCCTTGGTGTTGGTTGTGCCCTGATCAATGGCGAGAATCAGCCGTTCGTGTTTCAGAAAGATGTCCTTCCACCAGATTCAAGCCATCAGAGTCAATGCCGCGTCCCGAATGTGGCGAGGAGTGAGACCGAAGTGTTCCATCAGAAACTCGGCTGATCCGGTAGGCGCGAATTCGGCGGGAACTCCTAAAATGCGCATCCTCACGGGCGCGGTCTGGACCACGACTTCCGCGACCGCGCCGCCGAGGCCTCCAATAGTCGTGTGTTCTTCCACCGTTACGATGGGTCCTCGTCTCGCTGCGAGAACGATGGCGTCGCGATCGATGGGCCGGACCGTCGGCATATTCAACACCGCAGCCCGCACTCCACGCTCCTGAAGGGCTTCGGCGGCATCGAGCGCGCGGCAAACCATCGTGCCATTGGCAATCAGGGTGATGTCCTCGCCGGTACGGAGTTCGACAGCCTTGCCAGGCTGAAAATTGTAGTCCTGGGGATGGACGGCGGGGACGGGCATGCGGCTCAATCGCAGGAACACGGGCCCGTCGAATGCTGCCGCGAATCGCACTGCCGATGCGGTTTCGGCCGGGTCGGCGGGAACAATGACGGTCATGTTGGCGATCGCACGGGTCCAGGCCAGATCTTCAATGGAATGATGGGTGGGGCCAAGCTCGCCGTAGGCCACTCCACTCGACATACCGCAAAGCTTCACATTGTGGCGGCTGTAGCCGAGGTCGGCTTTGATCTGCTCGAGCGCGCGGCCTGTAAGAAAGCAGGATGCGCCGCAGACAAAGGGAATCAGGCCTCCGTTCGCGAGGCCCGCGCTGACGCCCACCATGTTTTGTTCGGCGATCCCCACGTTGACGAGCCGGTCGGGGAAACGGCTGCGAAAGGCTTTCAGATTGGAGGATCCGATGGAATCGTTGGCAACCGCGACGATTCGGGAATCGTCCTCGGCGAGCGCGCAAAGGGCTTCGGAGAAGGCGGAGCGGCAATCGAATTTTTGGGTCATTGTCTATTGCCTTTCCAAAGCCCTGTCAATTTCGGCGAGAGCCTGCTTGAGTTCTGCATCGGTTGGGACCCTGTGATGCCATTCCACGTTGTCTTCCATGAACGACACGCCGCGGCCCTTGTGGGTGTGCGCAATTACGCAGTTCGGGCGCCCGGGGACAAAGGGTACAGACGCAAAGGTTTCTACAAGCTCTCCCATGTCATGCCCGTCGATTTCGCGCACGGACCATCCGAAGGCGCGCCACCGATCCGCCAGCGGGTCGAGAGACATCGTGCGCTCGGTTTCGTCGCCCTGCTGGAGCCGGTTGCGGTCTACAATTACGGTCAGATTGTCGAGCCCGAAGTGCGCGCCAGCCATGGCCGCCTCCCAGTTGCTGCCCTCCTGGAGTTCTCCGTCGCCGGTCAGAACGAAAGTTTTCCACGCCGCGGTGGTAATTTTGGCCGCTTTCGCCATACCGACGGCGATGGGCAATCCGTGACCGAGCGGCCCGGTGTTGGCCTCCACACCCGGAACTTTGTTGCGATCAGGATGCCCGTTGAGTTGCGACAACGGTTTGGCGTACGTTGCCAGGCTTTCGCGGCTGATGAAGCCTGCCTCGGCCAGCACCGCGTACAAGGCCGCCGAGCAATGGCCCTTGCTCAGGACAAAGCGGTCGCGCTCGGGCCAGCAGGGATTCGCGGGATCGATTCGGAGGACTCCGACGTAGAGAGCGGTTAGGATATCCGCCGCGGACATGTCGCCGCCAGGATGCCCCAGTCGAGCGGCGTGGACCATTCGCAGCGCTTGTTTCCGCACGGTGCCGGCAATTGTCATGAGTGCGGATACATCTGCGCTGGCATATTTAAGCGACATCGAATCTCCATGCTACAGCAGGTTTCAACAGAAGGTCAACAAAGCCAGCGCTCATTGACAAACTCGCGGGCGAATGATATCTTCCTCGGAGAATAATATATTGTTACTGCATAAATATGCAACAAATGATCCTTAAAACAAGGGCTTACGCAGCCGCCGTAGCCTCGTTTCTCGCGGCCGCCGGTGTCGTATTCGCACAGGGGGGGCGCGGCGGCCCCCCGATTGTCTCGCCAGAGGTCGGCGCGGATCGACGCGTCACATTCCGGTTGCGGGCCCCGAATGCGACTGCGGTGACCCTGAACGGGGAGTGGAAGGGCGGGAGCAACGTCGCGATGACGAAAGATGACTCCGGCGTTTGGTCGGTCGTTACAGACCCGATCGCTCCCGAATCCTGGTTCTATAGTTTCAGCGTCGATGGCGTCCGGCTGAACGACCCCTCGAATCCACGGAATAACGTCTTGTTCGTTCCGGGCGCGGAATCTGCCGACTTAGCGATTGCCGATATCCCTCATGGAGACCTGCGGCAGGTCTGGTACGCCTCGCCGACCATGAAGGAACAGCGGCGGATGCTGGTCTACACGCCGCCGGGATACGACAAGTCGAAAATGGCGTACCCGGTGCTCTATCTCCTTCACGGCTGGGGCGGTGATGAAGAAGAGTGGACAAACGCCGGCTACGTGCCACAAATCATGGATCATCTTCTGGCAGACAAGAAGATCAAACCGATGCTTGTGGTGATGCCGAACGGTCACCCGAACCAGCAGGCGGCGCCTCATGTGGCGCCCACCGACGCCGGGACTGCGCTGCCCACGCCCCAGGTATCGGAAATGCACACGCGACTGAGTGCGCAGGGAATGTTGGACGACGTCATTCCCTTTATCGAGGCAAATTACCGCGTCAAGCCGGATCGCGAAAATCGGGCAATCGCTGGTTTGTCCATGGGCGGGGAACAGGCGAGTTACATCGGGCTGAATCATCTGGATAAGTTCGCGTGGATCGGCACGTTCAGCGGCGCCTTCGTGATGCTCCCTGGCCGTACGGCGCCGGGCAGAGGTGACACCTCGGTCGGTGGCTCGGTCCTCGATCAGAACTTTTCGAAGCTGAGCGCCGCCGACAACTCGAAGATTCATCTGCTCTATGTTTCGTGCGGCACGGACGATAGCCTGATCAAAGCCAACCGGGACTTCAAGGAATGGCTGAAATCCCGGAACGTCAAATTTGTCGATGTCGAAACACCGGGTTACGCTCACGTCTGGAGATACTGGCGCGTGAGCCTGATCGATTTTACTCCCCGGCTTTTCCGTTGATACATGAAAATATCGAAAGTCCTCAGCATTGGAGTGAGTTTCCTCGCCCTGACAGGCTCAGTTTGGGCGCAGTTCGGGCAAGTCAATCCCGCCTCGCTGCGAAAACCGCGGCCTCGGGTAATTGCTACGTCTGACGGAGAAGTCGATGACCGCTGCTCTATGGTTCGATTTCTCCTCTACGCGAATGAGTTTGAGATCGAAGGTCTGATCCACAGCAGTTCGAGGTTTCACTGGCTTGGCAACACGTGGTCCGGCGTCGAATGGATCAATTCTCAAATCGACCAGTACGCACGAGTCTACCCCCACCTTCGCGAGAACGCCGATGGTTACCCGACTCCGGATGAACTGCACGACAAGGTGTATGTCGGCAACATCGACAATGTGGGCTCGATGGACAAAGATTCCCCGGGCTCCGACCACATCGTGCAGGTTCTTTTAGACGATAAGCCCGGCCCCGTTTATCTTCAGGCTTGGGGCGGAACCAATACGATTGCGCGGGCGCTCTGGAAAATTCAGCATGAGCATCCCGACCAGGTCGAAAAGGTCAATAAGAAGGCGATCGTCTACATCATCCTCGATCAGGACAGCACATTTCGGGAATACATCGAACCAAACTGGCCGAAGCTTCAGGTCATTGGCAGTTTCCGGCAGTTCGCTGTTCTCGCGTATAGCTGGGGGAACCTGATTCCCTATCCGCAGAAGGCGTTCTTCGAGCGCCCGTGGATGGAGGGCAACATCACCGTGAATCATGGGGCGCTTACTTCCGCGTACGAGCCACTGAATGGCGCGTTCCGCTCGGAGGGCGATTCACCCTCTTATATGTACGAGATCGAGGTGGGGTTGAGGAGCCTCGAAAATCCGAGCTATGGCGGATGGGGCGGCCGATTCGTCGAGGAGAAGCCCGGCGTCACGAACGTTTGGAAAGACAGCGAGGACGATGGCGATCTGTTCAAACCCATCTGGCGTTGGGCCGAAGCCTTTCAGAACGACTTCGCGGCGCGCGCGGACTGGAGCGTCAAATCCTATCGAGAGGCCAACCATCCTCCGATTCCGAGACTCGCCGGACCCATGGATGTTGAGGTCGAGCCGGGTCAGACGCTGAATCTGGATCTCAGCGGCTCCGGCGACCCCGACAGCGACAAACTGAATTTCAAGTGGTGGGAATATCGCGAGGCATCCACCTACAAGGGAAAGGTGGCGATTACGGATGCGGGTAGCGCCGTTGCGACCGCCAGGATACCAGCCGACGCGAAGCACGGTGACACGATGCATATCATCGGCGAGGTAACGGATTCAGGAAGACCTGCGCTTACCCGATACGTGCGCGTCATCGCGAAGGTGAGGTAGGACTGTCATGAGATTTCTTAAATCGACCGTGTTGCTGCTGGCCGCATCTTTGGGGATGAACGCCGCGAATTTCTCGGGGAAGTGGGCCCTCTCCACCGGCGGGCGGGGTGGTCCCACAATCTTTATCCTCAACCAGGTAGGCGACGACGTATCCGGACACATTGTTGGGCAAAGGGTTGACCCCGGTTCGGGCGCGCCGCAAAACCAGGAAGTCCTGGACGGGAAAGTAAATGGGGACGTGATTACGTTTTACATCTGGACCGGCAGTGACGTTCCCGCCAAACGGATGTACAAGGGCACGATGTCGGGAGATGAAATCAAGTTTGAGATCACCGGCGGACCGGCTGCGCGGGGCGGAGGCGGGGCTGGAAGAGGCCAGGCAACTCCTGCCGCTCCGCCGGTAGCGAAACGAATCAAGTAAGGTGCGTGTGAAGAACATTCGAATAGCAATTTCCGCGCTTGCGATACCGTGCGCCGTAGTCTTCGCAGCTTCGGCACAGCAGCGGACTAACGCTGCTGCCAAGCCGCGAGTCGTCATAACCGCCGATCCGGAACTCGACGATCAGGACACCCTGATCCGCGCAATCCTATACAGTACCGATCTTCAGATCGAGGGACTGGTCTATGCCAGCAGCGGCGTCCACTGGAAAGGTGACGGCAAAGGCACAACGCAATACATGGCCGGTCGCGAATACACTCGTATGGGCCTTTGTCCCTGCACCTCCTGGCGCTGGGGGCAGGACGAGCACTTCATCGACGACATCGTTGACGCGTACGCCAAATCCTATGCCAGCCTGAAGGTTCATAATCGCAATTACCCGTCGCCGGCGTACCTGAAATCGAAAATCAAGTGGGGCAACGTCGAATTCGACAGCGATTACTCGAAGGACACCGACGGCTCCAACCTGATTAAAGCGCTCCTGCTCGACGATCAAGAGGGGCCAGTCTTCGTAACCGCGCAGGGCGGCCAAAGCACGATCGCGCGGGCCCTGAAATCCATTTACGATCAGTACTCGAAAACGCCTCAGTGGGAGGCGATTCGCGACAAGGTTTCTCTGAAGCTGGTCATCATCCCGTGGGGAGATCAGGACGGCACCTACGCCCGTTATATTCGTCCGAACTGGCCGGAAGTGACAAACTGGCAGCTCGCCATGATCGAGTACGGCTACGGCATACGCAACGGCCTTGCGCCTGAGAATCAGGTATACATCAGTGCTGACTGGACAAAGGAAAATGTTTCGAGCCGTGGTGCGCTGGGCGCGCTTTATCGAGTTTGGGGCGATGGCAAGCAGATGGCGAAGGGCGACCGGACGGATTACTTCGGGCTCTCAGGCCTTACCTCGGATCAACTGCGAGACATGGGGTACATGGTTTGGACACCCCCGCAGGAGAAGGGTTCCTTCATCAGCGAGGGAGACACCCCTACTTTTATGAATCTGCTGGACAACGGTCTCCGCGCGTACGAGAACGGGTACTGGGGAGGCTGGGGTGGAATCCGTCGACCTGCGAACGCGCCCGCCCCAGGCCGTGGCGGCGCGCTGCTAACGCCCGCCAGTCCCGACGATCCGGGCATAGCACCAGGTTTAGCTCCGGCCGGAAGTACTGCGAATGCGCCGAAGCCTGTTGAACCGGTCGCGGGTGGACAAGGACAGAATGCAGGCCGTGGCCGCGGGGGCATGCTGACTGGGAGAGGCGGCCAGACAACCTCACCACAGACCGCAGCGGTGAATGCGCGGTTTTTCGCGGCAGCGCAGAACGATTTCGCAGCTCGGCTGAAATGGTCCGTCACGCCGAAATTCAGCGATGCGAACCACGCGCCTCAGGTGACGATCATGGGGCCGCTCGAGGTGTCAGCCCAGCTTGGCACCACTGTGCGGCTTCATGCGGAAGTGTCAGACCCGGATCGGAATGCCGTCAAGTCCACCTGGTGGCAATACAATGCGGCTGGCACTTACCCCGGCGATATCACGTTCTCCGATCCGGAGAAACTCACCACCTCCTTCCGGGTGCCAGGCGATGCACAGACCGGCCAGACTATTCACGTCATTCTCGAGGCTACAGACAACGGCGCGCCGCCGCTGACTCGTTACCAGCGGGTGATAGTTCGGGTTCACTAGTTAGGTTCCGCCGATCTCCACTCGCCGGGTGTCTGGTTCGACGAACGCTTCGAGCGCGGCTGCCATGCCGCCGAGTCGCAGTTTGTCGCAGCGATCGTTCTAACTCAATCAGGTTCATATTTGACTCTTGTTCGCTCAGGCGAGGCGAGCGGGAATGAAGTCCGGTTCCGGGAGATTAGGAACGAGAAACGCGCATCCCGAATTCTTACCTGCCCGCCGCACATGTTCAGCGATTCAGGCAGGCGGCGTGTGGCTCCGCCGCCTGATTTGGAGGAGACGCCGAGCGACGAATCATACGGGCTTGCGAACAGAAGCAAGGTTCTACCCATTCGTGTTGAAGATCGAGGGGCAGGTGAGGAGACAACCGCCCCGTTGGATGATGGTTCGCCTCAACCGGACCATATTTCGCGCATCAAACAGTCGCTTCTGACGGAGGAGGAAGAACCGGTTTCGCTCCGGGACATCCGAAGAGGCTATGAAGTAGCGCCCGGACAGTATGTGACGTTCGAACAGCCCGAGCTGCAGCGCCTCCGTCGCGCGACCTCCTCGACGATGGAGATTGTTCGCTCTGTACGTCTCGCTGAAATCGATCCGGTTTTCTTCGAAACATCCTATTACGTTGCGCCCGAGCCGCTGGGGGACCGGGCGTACGGAATGCTTTACAGCGCGTTGCGCGAAACCGGCTATGTTGCCCTGGCGACCGTGGCCATGCGCGGTCGGGACCATGTTGTCCTGATCAGACCCGGTCACCGAGGGCTGCTTGCACATACGATGTTCTACGTCAATGAGGTCAAGCCGGAGAGCGAGTATCCGGCAAAGACCGATGTTTCTACACCGAAGGAAGTCGAACTGGCCAGGACTTTTGTCGCGGCTCTTGCCGGACCGTTTGCGCCCGAGGAATTTCAGGACAGTCACAACAAGGCTATTCAGGAGCTCATTTCGGAAAAGTTGGATCGGGGCGAAGTGGCGGGGACAGGAACAAGACCCGCATCGGAGACAGTCGCGCCTGCGGCTCCGGTGACCGACATCATGGACGCGCTTCGGAGAAGTCTCGAACTCAGGAAACCGGCGGTGGCGGAAACCAAATCCGCTCAGCCGGCCAAAGCGGGCCGGTCGAAGCGGACAACTCGCAAGCGGGCCTGAGCCGCGCCGGAAACAGCTCACAGATCGAATGGTCCGTGTTGGCCCAGCCGGTTGGAACTACAAAGATTGGGCTGGCATTGTCTATCCGGCCAAACGCCCGAAGGACTTCAGCGAGCCCGGATTTCTGGCCCGGTACTTTGACATGCTGGAGATTAACAGCTCGTTCTATGGGCCGCCGCGCCCGTCTTCATCTGAAAAGTGGGCAAAGGCAGTCGCTCACAACAGAACCTTCCGCTTTACAGCGAAGCTTTGGCGCGGTTTTACTCACGAGCGCAAGGCCACCGCTCAGGACGAACGCCTGTTTAAGGAAGGCATGGCGCCGCTTGCCACGCATGGATTGCTCGGCGCGGTCTTGATGCAGTTTCCCATCTCGTTTCAGAACAACCCGGAGAATCTCGCCTATGTCGCGGAACTTCGCCGGAAGTTCGCCGAATATCCGCTGGTGATCGAAGTAAGGCATCGAAGCTGGGACAACGCCAGCGTTCTGGAGGTCCTTGCCGGACTTGAGATTGGGATTTGCAATATCGATCAGCCCCTGCTCGGGAAAGCGCTCAGACCAGCCGCACACGTCACTTCGTCGGCTGGATATGTCCGTCTTCATGGCCGAAATTACCGGAACTGGTTCACGGAGAATAAGACGGTCAATGAGCGTTATGACTATTTGTATTCCGCCGAGGAACTCCAGCCTTGGGCGGACAGAATCAAAGAAATCGAATCTCATTCGAGAGACGTTTACGCTGTGACAAACAATCACAACCTGGGGAAAGCCGCGGCGAACGGAGCGGTCCTGGCGAGTATGGTCAGCGGAAGGCCGATCAAGGCTCCGCCGGAATGGGCGCAGTATTACCCCGATTTGAAGGACTGAACGGCCCCGCCTTCAAGGATGAATTCCGGTGCTGCTCGTGGTGAACTACCGCGCAAAGCGGCGAATCAGGATGGCCAAAGCGAAGATTGGTAGGATGACAGCGGCCGTAACCAACAACAACGTTCCCAATAGGAACAGCCAATCCCTTCCATGCTGCCGCTGCGGTTGAGCGAGATAGCTATTGATCAAAAGATAATTGCGTCTGTTTGCCTTGAACGCTATATCAAACACATCGCCCAGGAACGGAACGGCCCCGGCGATGCCTTCGATGGCGATGTTGAGCATCATCCGTACTACACCGATGCGCGGTATACCAAGCTGCAGCGCCCGCTTAACGATGTAAAACGAGACCAGCGCATCAATGAGATCGCCAATGCCGGGAATCAATCCGACAATGCCGGCGAGCCCGAAGCGAAATCCACCGGGAAGGACGAACGCGTAGTCGAGCCATCTCGCCACCGCCTCAACATCGGCGATTCGTCGATCGACTAATTCTCCCTGTACAGCGTCTGAATCCTGATAGTTCCACGTTGAAAGAGCGTGAGGCATTTGTTCACCCGCAGTCTGGACAGCAAGTCGCCGACCATCCACCTTGTAGACGGTCAATAGAGCGACCCGCGCAGTAGAAAACCGAGGGGCGGCCTAGACCGCCCCTCCTTTTCGGATGGACTTCTTCGCCGATGCTTTAGCGGTATTTCTTCGGGACGGAGTCTTTCGACCCGCACACTTGGCATGTTGCCTTTTTGCCTTCGCGTAACGGGCTGCCGCCCTTATCAACGGGTCCGTCGGGTCCAGCTTCTCATCGGAGTAACCGGAGCGAAGCAATCCGAGTTCGATCAGCATTCGGACCAACTGCAGTTCGGTCGCTTCCTCTGCCTTCTTATATAGGGCCATTTCGGCGGCGTCCGGTTCCCGCGAGTCGTCCGTCTTGATGTCATGCCGTTCGGCGAGTGCCGCCCAATCCTCGTATTCGAGGCGCTCGATTGCGGCGAACACCAGCATTTGATAATCGTCGCGGGTAAGTGTTGGCGGGATCCGGGTAAGCACCGAATCGAGAAGCTGGCGATTTGATTCTCGGTTCTGAAGCCGCTCCTCTTCCCATCGTGCTCTTTCCTGTTCACGCGCCCGATCGGCTCTCTCGTCTTCGGCAGTGCGCGCCGGTGCGGCGTGGGCTTCACCGACTGGCTCAGCGTAACGCCGTTCGGGTGGTTCGATTTCGGTGTGATGCTGCTGCGGGAGTGCCGTCTCGCCGGAATCACTGCCGCCGCAATCACCGCGCGTGATCTGCACTAGCGCTTTGTTCTTCTGCTCACGAACCAGGTGGGCGTCAAGCTTAGAGCGAAAGCACTGGCCGTCGAGGCACTTGTCATCCTGCGGGAAGTCATCGAACAGGGCGGCGTTTGCGCCTGTGCGCTTCGAACAGGTCACGCAGGGGCCGATGCCGGGAACCAGTTCTGCGTCGGCCCGGTCAAATGCGGCATCCGCCAGGCTGAGCATCAGGTTGTCGCGAATCCATTGCGCCAGTTCTCGAACTGAAATCGCGTGCTTCTCCCGCGTGCGCCAATCCTCCCGAAACGCAGCCTCAAGCGCCTCATATTGCTGCTCCTGAGGCAAACGGGCGATTAACACCGCGTGCCCTGCCGTGATCTGGTTCGCCTGAAACACTTCAGCGGCTTCTGGAATCAGTTCTGCCATGCGCAACCGGCCATAAATGTGGTTCACTGAACGGCCCGTCTTCAGAGCCAGTGAAGCCACGTCGTAACGGGGCTCCGAAGCCTCCAGCAGCGCCCTGTAGGCCATCGCTTCTTCGTAAGGATGCACATCTTCGCGGATGGCGTTCTCTACCAACTGAAGCGTTAGCGCCTCCGCGTCGGTCAGTCCGACCACGCGGACGGGTACCGCGAAAAGGTCCGCCATCTGCGCCGCGCGAAATCTTCGGGCGCCTGCCACTACTTCGAAGAATTCTGTCGCTGTCGGCCGCACAATGATCGGAACTAATATGCCCTGAGCGCGGATACTTTGCGCAAGTTCCTGCAACTTCGCTGGATCGAAGCTCCGTCGGGGATTAGTGGGCGACTCCTTCAGTTGATCGATAGCAAGGCTCCGAAAATCGGCCGTTACAGTTTGGGTGTACATATTCGTCTGGTGTCCTTTCATTAGTGAAATGGGTTAAAGGGTTGGTGTTGAGCGCGACGGTCCTTCCTGACCTGCCGCGATGGCCGCCAGGATCTGAACCGCCGTGGTCTGAATGAACTGAAGCGATTCGGAAAGGGTGGCTTTGTCGCCTCGCCAAAGCTGGATGTAATCGCTGGCGGCGGTGCCAGTCTCGAGTCCGATTGCGTGGCAGACCACGAACGCGACGGCCTCGGCTTCCGTCTCACGAATCGTCGTCGTCGTTTCCTTTCGTCGGGCGCCTCGGTGCAACAATTCGTGGGCTGTCTCGTGGGCCAACACGTTGAGCGTTTCAGCGGACGACATTTCAGGCAACAGAACGATGCATCCGCCGCGAGAAATTCCCTTTGCGGGTGCGATGTCGGCGGAGTATTCAAGCCTGATCCCGTTGCTGGCAACAAACTCCGCCAGTCGTTCCGTATAGTGCTTCGGGTCGCCTTTTACGGTTGCGAACTCGGGAAGTTCTGCCCCGTCGGTGTCCGCCACATCGAAAACGTACGCAGTGCGGAAGCCGAAGGCGCGGGTGTGTTCGTCCTCCGATTCCTCATCGTTTGACTTCTTCTTGAAGACCATTGGAGCGAAAATGGCGATGCCCTTCGCACCTTTGCGCACGTGACGACCGAGTTTCCGCCACGCATGAAAGCCTGCAACGTGGGAAGCACCCGGACGTTGAAGCGCGATTAACAGGCAGTTGTTCCAGCTATACCGGTGAAATCGGGACATTACGCTCAGGTAATTCACCAGCGCTTCGCTCTTTCCGCTCTCCAGAGCTGCGGCGAGCTTGTTCAGCCCTTCTTCTGCCAGCTGCCTGGCTTGACTGTTTCTGCCTCGTTCGGTCTCTGCGTGAGATGTTTCATGTGAAACAACCTGTTTTGTTTCAGTGATTTGCATTTGCTCCTGCCTTTCTCTCAGCGCGATGTTCGCGCGCGCCTGTGCCTCCCGCGTGAGCAACAGCGTCGGGGGGCCTCGGTCAAGGCCGCGGCATGCCGCGCCCGGAGGGTCGGAGCGATAGCGAAGAGCCTTTACCGGGGTACGCGCTGTTGCCGCTTCACGGCGAAGCAGGAGAAGGTTTCAACCGTGACAGGTCTTCGGGGAGAAATCGAATCAGGTTCACACCCATTCACAGCGGAAGACCAGAAGGCGTTTTTCGCGAAATTGGAAACGCTCTGGCCGCAGGCAGAACCGTCCGACGGTGAGGGACATCCGGTACATCTACCGAGTGCCGCAGGCCACCCTGCCCGGCATCATGGAGCAGAGCGGCGGGCAATCGCCATTCGAGGCACGCGCGTTCCGAGAGCTTCTGCTTGTGGCATCCGAGATCGCCGGCGGGGAATTCGTTATCAACTGAGAAAAAGCGTGCCCGCCCCCGGAGAGGCGGACACGCCGATAGCCCGGATCAGACGTCCGGATAGTCGCCGGTTTCGGGCTCGTCGCGACGCGCTGCACGATCGAGCTTCAGGATCGATTCGAGTCGGCAATCGAAGACTTTGTGCTTCACGCCGTCCTTGTCGTACTCGCGGCTGCGCAGTTCGCCCTCGACCTGGACGTGTGCGCCCTTTTTCAGGCTGGCGGCAAATTCGCCAAGTTTTCCGAAAGCGACGCAGCGATGCCATTCGGTCCGCGACTCCCATTCGCCGTCGGCGTTCTTCCAGGAACGCTTCGTTGCCACCGAGAGGACGGTGAATATCGAACCGTTGTTGGCGGTTTTCGTTTCGGCGTCGCCGCCGGTGAATCCGATGAGAGTGAGTCTGTTGAGGTACATGATGTTTTTCTCCTATCTGCCCGTGTGTCCTGGGGCACGAAGAGCCGAGCGGCCCCCGCTCCCAAGGCAAGGAGTCGCTTTTTCGGGGGGACCGGCACGGGGTGTGACTTGAACCATCGTTTGGCCGCGGTGGCCAACCGATGCTTCTTGGGAAGAGGTCTGCATCGGGTTGCTCCGACTCGGACAGCCTGCCTAAGCGGCAGCCCCCTGAGTGGATTCGG
>Ga0126381_100000359_pt1 | contig 49012 bp, 30 predicted proteins | sample PanSoiMetPlot_28_FD_96465 | JGI IMG/M metagenome (GOLD analysis project Ga0126381, IMG submission 96465) | Tropical forest soil microbial communities from Panama - MetaG Plot_28 | ecosystem: Environmental > Terrestrial > Soil > Tropical forest > Bulk soil | place: Panama | collected 2016-02-17 | reverse complement strand
GCCTTGGCACGCATGCGCTGCACGGCGTCCATGACGTCGCTCTGCTGCGCCAGAAAGGCGTTTCCAAGGTCGGTAGTCCACTTGATGTCGTCAGCCAGTCGCTTGACGGCATCGGGAGTGGCCGCCATCGCCTGAACGCTGGGATCCCAGGGTTGCTTGGCCACAGCATCAACCAGGGCCTTATCCTTCAGGTCCTTGTGCTGGCCGAGCCATTGCTGAAGCTGGACGATCTCCAAGGGGTAAGTGGAGGCCATGAGGGTCTGGCTTAACAGGGGATCAGGGTACAAAGCAATCGGAGCGACCAGGGAATCGAGCTGTTCGGGCGGGAGCTTGGCGGCGGCCTGTTGAGCGTTGTCTGCCTGCTGCTGCGCCGCGACAAATGAGGCTTCTCCCGGAACCATGACCGCTGCGCAAATGGCCGCGACGATGCTTCGAGTTGCCTGTTTCCACCTTTTCCCGTGCGAGGCTCTTATTTTCATAATTGACGTTCCTTTGCACGGGCCTTTCGCCCGTCAATGCCGGGAATTCGATAAAACGGAAAGATCAACGAACTGATAGGTTTGCGGGTCGAGGCGGCGGTGCCTTAGCGAGCCTCGATGCGCTCACTGGAGAGAAGTGTAGGAGCCGGGAAGACGCGGCGAAACTGTGCAAAGTACCAGTTTTTCGTGGAGCGCGCAGGGAGGTGGCAATTCGTGAATCAGGGATGCTGGTTGGAGTTGGACTCCGGACCCGAGGCTGTTCGAGCCTGCATTTCGTAGCGCGAGAGATTGCCGCGAAGCGCGTTGACAAGTTCGCTGTTCTGCTGTTTTTCGGCAAGGTCGAGCGCCTGCCGGGCCACGTCGATCGCGCGCTGGTAGCTGCCGGTCTCGGAGTACACGGCGGCAAGCATCTGGAGAATCGCCGGTTCGCGGCTGCCTGTGATTTTGGCGGCCGCCTCGAATTGCGGCAGAGCCTCCGGAAATCGGTTGGTGGCTGCAAACGCCCGCCCGAGGTTGTAGTGGCACTCAGGGTTTCCAGGAGCAAGCGACGCGGCCTGCTGCAGCTCAACAATGGCTTCGTCGAGCTTGCCCTCACGCGCAAGAATCACGCCATAGATGTTGTGGCCATCCGGGTTTTTGGGCGCAATCTGCATGCCGAGCGTGAGCTGTTCCATGGCTTGCTGGCGATGGCCGGTGACTTCGAGCAAATGGCCAAGATTGATGTGTGCCGTACCGTTGTCGGGGTCGAGCTCGATCGCCTTCCGAATATGTGTTCCTGCCTCGTCGAATCGACCGGCCTCAGCCAGTGCGCTGCCGAAATTGTTGTGCGTCTGCGAGCTGTCGTTATTCATGGAGAGCGACTTCTCATAGGCAGCGATGGCATCGCTGGTCTTGCCGGTTGCCGCGAGCGCAACTCCCATGTTGTTGTAAGGACGGGCATCGGATGGGTCTTTATCGGCAGCGACTTTCCAGGCCGGAATCGCTTCTGCGTACTTGTGCGCGTCCTGCAACTGCTGGGCAACGTCGAATTCGCGATAAAAATCGATCGCAGGAGTATCGATGTGGTCCAGTCCCTCCGAGCCAAGATTCACGAACTCAGGAATATTGACTGCGCGGTTGGCGGCCGTCGCGTTCTCAACCACAATCGGCGGGCTGGCGTGACCCTGGTCGTCGATGTGGGTGAGATAGAGGTGGGTGTACTGTGAAGGACTCTTTGAAGAGAAGGCAAGCCAGTGCCCGTTGGGATTGAAGGTGTGCCACGAGTTCATTACCGGCAGGTTCGACTCAAGCGGGCGAGCTTCGCCGCCCTCAAATGGCACGATGTAGAGCTTGCTGTCGGGGCGCATCAGCAGGCCGTTTTTGCATTGGACGAAGACGATCCACTTGCCGTCGGGCGAGACCTTGGGGAAGTTGTTGCTCATCCCGTTTTCCGACGCGCCGATGATGCGCTCGGGAGTACCGCCCTTTCCATCGTTAAATGGGATCTTGTAGAGGTCGTACTGGATCTGTGTCTCATTGGGATCGTTGGCGTAGGTGGATCGCTTGTAGCCCGGCGGGTATGGATCTCGAGCCACCGCGCGCGAGAAGATGAGGTACTTGCCGTCCGGGCTCCAGAATGCGGAGGTCTGAACGTAATTTGGATCGTCCGCGCCCGGCAGCGGTTGCAGCTTGCCCGTCTCTTTGCTGTACCAGGCCAGCACGCCACGTGTCGGATAGAAGACCTGGCCGAAGCCATAGTTCTCATAGAAGCCGTTGTAGAGGCGATCCAGCACACGGGTGCCGTGCGCGTGCGGCACGTCGATGGAGTTGACCACATATTTGCCATCTGGCGACAACTGACTCATGAAGCCGAAACGCTTCTGCGAGTGTTCCTCAGAGAAGGCGCTCCAGCGCACCAGGTAATCGTTGCTGATGGTGCTGATTTTCTTGAGCGGCACCAGTGCATAGAGACCCTTGTCGTTGGCCGGGCCATCGACATCGATGCCCAGCGTCTTGCCGTCGCGCGAGAACGAGTGGCAGTTGCCGCAGGTCGGAAGGTTGGTCATCACCACCTTGCTCTCGGTTTGGTTGATGTAGCGCAGATTCCAGCGGATTTTGGGCAGGACGGAGTCGGGCAGAGGCTTGATGACGCCGCGCTGCTCGGTCTCGGGATTCGGAGGTATGAGAGGCACGTCGCGGTAGAAAAGGGGCGCGCCGACGGGATCCTTGGATGTAGAGATGATCGCTTCGGCATGTGATACCGGCTCACGGGATCGTTGACTTGGGTATCCGCTGATGACTACCCTGGCCGGCTGCCCAACGGAGCGCCTCTTGATCTCCTCCCAGGTTTTTGGGTCGGGGCGCCAGGTGTGGTCCTCAGCCTGCTCGATAGTGAGCGTGGGCGGAACGTAGCCGGTGAGCGTTTCGTCGAGGGGGCCGAGCTGCATCTTTTCGCCGGCTGACAAGGCCTGAATCGGGCGGACTTTCTCTCCGAAGAGGATTTCGATTCGCCAGACCGTTACCGTCGGATTGTCGTCGCGCCAGGCGAACTGGGGCGGAATGATGTCGGGGGGAAAGATGGTGTTGTTGAGGGGAACGTCGATGCTGATGCCGGAGGTACTTGCTTCCATCGGGACCGGTTTCAGGTACGCGGGGACGGCAACAGGTTCCCTGGCGCCCTTTGCAGCGACCTCGACCAACAGACCCGAACCGGCAATCAGAAGGATTGCCGCGGTTCCCATCAACACTCGTTGCATGGAGTCGATTCTTGAGGAACGGACAACGGGGGGCTGTGACCTAGCTCACATGTGTGGGGTGAGTGAGCGCGGATTGCGTTCCTGATTCCCCACCAGACTTCGTCGTGAATGGGGCACCCGAATCAGGCTACTTGGTGCTGGCCGAGGCTGGCGCTGTCTCGGTCACTTTCAGGATCTGGTCGGCTGGGACGTCTTGGAGCGTCTGCACGATGCCGCTCGGCCAGGTAATTTCGACCGTTCGAGCGACCGCCTCAGCCCCAAGACCGAAATGAACCGGGCCGAGCGAGGATGATGCGTAGCCGACGCTGGACGTCTGGTGGTTGTACTGTGTTCCGGCCTTCGTCACCACCTTGATGCGCGCGCCGATCCCGTCACGGTTGCTTTTCGTGCCACGCAGTGCGATCTCGAGCCAGTGATTGTGGCCCGGGCTGCGGTTCATCCACAGCTCGGCGTTGTCGTCCATTGAGGTGACAACGACGTCGACGCGGCCGTCTCCGTCGAAATCACCGAAAGCGGCGCCGCGGTGCCGGGCGGCGGTACTGTCAATGAATCCAGCCTCTTCAGTCAGCGCCTGCCACTTTCCGCTGGCTCCGAGATTCCGGAAAACTGAGTTCGGCTGTTTAGGCCTGGCGCCGGGCGGCCGCGTTGCAGAGACATGCCCACGCGATACGAACAGGTCCTTCCACCCGTCGTTGTCGAAGTCGTAAAGGCCGGGGGCATAGCCTGCCATGCCGAGACTCTGCACGCCGATTCCACTGTTGGCAGTGACTTCGACAAAGTCACCCTTTTCTGAGTTCTGCAGGAGCGGAAAGGTCTGCTTGTTCAGGGCAACATAAGCAATATCCGGATAGCCGTCGTTGTTGAAGTCGCGAAAGTCCAGGCCCATTCCGGAGATGAAGGCGCCTTCTTCGGGAAGAGCAGCATTGGTCTGGAACGCGACCTCCTCGAACTTGTCGCCCAGGTTGTGAAACAGGAAGTTGTATTCAGAGTCGTTGGTGACAAAGAGGTCCGGCTTGCCATCGAGGTCGTAGTCAGCGACGCCAACGCCCATTCCTTTGCCGACATGGTCGCGGATACCCCATTCCTTTGAGACGTCCTTGAAGGTGCCGTCGCCTTGGTTGATGTAGAGCTGATCGGGCGTGCCCTTGTAGAAGCGCGGATGGCAGTATTCGGGGATAGACTCGATCACGCAGAGCGGCTTGTCGGAGTAGCTCCACTGCATGTAGTTGACGACGAACAGGTCGAGCAACCCGTCGTTGTTCACATCGACCCACGCAGCTGCGACCGACCAGAGGGGACCATATTCAGGGTCGACTCGATTGTCGAGACCGGCCTTCTTCGTCACGTCAGTGAACGTGCCATCTCCATTGTTGTGATAGAGCGTGTTGCCGTGTACACCGGTGACAAAAATATCGGGATGGCCGTCGTTGTCGTAATCTCCGGTCGCCACCCCTACGTCAAACCCTGTGCCTTTCAGTCCAGCCTGCTCCGTTACGTCGGTAAAGACGCCATTACCGTCGTTGCGATAAAGGCGGTCCCAGTACTTCGGGCCATCCTTCTTCTTGGTTGCGAGCGGAGCGCCGTTGGCGAAGAAGATGTCGGGGCGGCCGTCTCCGTTGTAGTCGAAAACCGCGACGCCGCCAGCCATCGTTTCAGGTGCATTTCGTGCCGGACTCTCGTCGCCGTTGAGGCGGAAAGGCAGACGCTTGAGTTCGAATGATATCGGAGCGGAAGGTTGTTGCTGGCCCGTTGAGCAGAGGATGAGAACGAGGCCGCCCAGGAGGACTGCAGAGAACGAGCGCACGGGTGCGCAGACGAGGCATAAGGAGTTGAGCGGACTGCGCATACAGAAAGACAGTGGTAAATTGACGGGATTGTACTATCCCGCATCATCAACACAACAGCACTTTTTTGATTCCCCAACCGAAATCAACCGCCGCGATTCGATTCGATGAAAAAGATGCGTAGAAGAACCGCCGAACGTGCGGGCGAAGGAAGCAGAACTGTAACTGGTCCGGGTAGAATTGCACGAGTCAAAAATGCGCGTCTGTGCGTCACCGGAATAGGAAGCTAAATGGATTTTGCAAGGCATGCGGCAAATTCGCCCCAATCCGCAGAAGGTCACAATTCCATGAGCAGTTGTCATCAGTTTGATCGAGGCCCCTTGACATCGAAAGGCAATTTTTGCGGGTGGTGTGCGGTTGCGTTGTTGGCTATCGGAGTGTGCGCAGCGCAGGGACAGGCGCCATCGGCGTCGCAACCTGCTCCGGCGGCGAAACCACCGGCATCTGAAGCTGCTCCGGATGCGGGTGCGCAGGTTCCAACGCTTAGTTCGAATACGAATGAGGTCACGCTCGACCTGGTAGTGAAGGACAAAAAGCACAGGCCTGTTCTTGATCTAAAAGCCGAAGATCTCGTGGTTACCGACAACGATGTTCCGGTCAAACTGAACGGGTTTCACCTTGTGAGTGGAAATGCTGTTGCCGATTCGGATCATCTTGTGACGCTCGTATTCGACCATTTCACGGGTCCGCCTGCAAAGATCGCAGAGGTCATTGCGCTGAAAATCCTCAAAATGCTGCCTTCGAAGGGATATTCCTGCGCGGTTTTGGATATTCCGGGGCGGCTACGCCTGATCCAGGGCTTCACCAACCACGATCCTGCTGCCGACGCCGTGAAGATCATCACCGAAAAGGCAGCCGCGGATCGAACCCAGAAGATTGAGTTGACGTATACCGGCGGAGTTATCCACAGGAATGAACAGGCAGATCCCGCGGTAACTAAGGCTGTGGAAGAGGCCGAAAAATACATGATTGCAGTGGCGCGAACCGGGGCCGATCCGGCCGGAACGCATGTGGACTTGAAGACCCGCGCTCAATATCAGGCCTTAATGGAGGCACTTCAGGACTCTCAGAAGGAGATGCAGGACCACCATACATTTCCGAATCTGGCTGGACTTTTGGCCCTGATCCGCTCGCAGCAGAAGTTTCCGGAGAGAAAGTCCCTCATCTACTTCACCCAAAACATGCGGATGGACTCTGCCGGCAAGGAGATGGTGAAGATCGTCACGGGTGCAGCGGGCCAGGCTGGAGTGAGCATTTATATCGTCGATCTGGATGCAATGAACAGCCAGGGGCGATATCAAATGGTGAATGCGCTTCTCAATGGCCAGAAACCGTACAATCCTGCACCGATTACGATCGGCTCGGGCCCTGGCGGTTCTGAGACGGTAATCCCGATGCAACAGGAAGGTCCGGCAGGGGTTCAGGGTGCTCCCACCGGACAGGGGCCGAGCTGGGGGGCGGCGCAGACCATCGCACAGATGACGGACTTTCAGAGAAACGGCTTCGACTTCAGAGACATCGAGGCGCCGAAGAATCCGCTGGCCGACCTGGCGAAGGACACCGGAGGTCTGTACATCGACGCACAGGACAGTGTGAAGAGGCCTCTTCAACAGATGCTGCAGGATATGACGACGTTCTACCAGGCGTCTTACATTCCTCCGATTCAGGATTACGATGGCTCCTTCCGGACCATTGCGGTGAAGCCGGCCAACGCCCAACTCGATATCAAAACGAAAACCGGCTATTTTGCTCTGGCGCCGGGCGCGGAGGCGGGAATCCGGCCATTCGAAGTGCCTCTCCTCAACTTGTTCAATCAGTCGAATATGCCGCAGGATGTGAAGTTCCACGCGGCGGTTTTGCAATTTGGCGAATTGCCTGAAGGAAACACGGGCACGGTTGCGATCGATGTGCCGATCTCGGGGCTCGAGACCAACAAGGACACGCACACGAATCTCTTCACCGCGCATGTATCGATCGTGGCCGAGATCAAGGACAAGAACGGTACCGTTGTCGAGCACTTCGGAGAGAACATCTCGAAACGCGGAGCGGGGGAATCGCTGGAGTCCGATCCGACGTCAAGCATCATCCTGCAGCGGCACTTCCTGGCGATTCCTGGACAGTATCTTCTGGAAGCCGCTGTCTACGACGAACTCGGGCTGAAGTATGGAGCGCAACGGATTGTCTTCGAGATTCCGCAGAAACAGATGACACCCTCGCTGAGCTCGATCGTGCTCGTCAAGAAGGTCGATACGATCAATGACGACAACGACGATCCGCTCGAGCCCATGCGGTACGAGAAAGGGAAGATTACGCCAAATCTCTCAGGGTTTGTTCCGGCAGGAGAGAAAGGTCTTTCGCTCTTCTTCATCCTGCATCCAGATCCACAATCGAAGGAGCCCGTGACGCTGGAGATGGAGGCGAGCCGGAATGGGAGCCCAGGGCGGCGAACCCCGTTGGCGCTGAATCTGAAAGATCCTGACGGAAATGTTCCATACATGGCGAGTTTCAAGGGAGCGAACCTGGCGCCCGGCGACTACAACGTAAAGGCATTCATGACCCAGGGCGGAAAGACGGCGGTACAGGCGGTATCATTCAAAGTCCCGGGAGCAGAGGCATTCGCGGGAGGAACCACCGCCGAGGAACATGGCGGTGGCGGCCCGGTTGGAGACCTGACCGCATCGAGCGAGGCGAGCGATAGCTACTCGGGCGGGCTACTTGCAATCACCGCGATTACGAATCCAATCGCGCCTCCGGCATCGGAAGAGCTCGAAAACCTGATTGCTGCCGCACGAAACCACGCTGTCGGATACGCGGAGACGCTGCCCAATTTCATGTGTATCGAGGTGACAAATCGCTCCGCAGATGCGAGCGGGGCCGGGAACTGGAAGCACCGCGATACCATTGCTGAACTGTTGCGATTCCGCGACAAGACCGAGACGCACACCATGCTTGAGATCAATGGCCAGGCCAGCAGCGCGGACCGCGATGCTCTGCTGAAACAAAAGGGCAGTACCTTGTCCGGTGGAGAGTTCGGCGGAGTGTTGAAGGCAGTTTTTGATCCTTCCGCAAAAGCCGATTTCAAATGGAAGGAAACCGATGCGCTGGGCTCGGGCACGGTGCAGGTATTCGACTACCACGTGGCGAAGGAGAATTCGATGTATTCGGTCGTTGGATCCAATGGCCGGCAACTGACAGTTGCCTTCCGCGGCCAGGTATTCATCGACCCTTCCACTCGCGACGTCCGGCGTATAAGTCTTGAAGCGGTGGATCTGCCGAAAGACTTTCCGACGCAAGGTTCCGTACTGGGTGTTGACTATGACTATGTCGCAATCAATGGGCACGACTACCTTATGCCGGTCAGCGCAGAGGTACGCGTGCGGCAAAGCCATCACCAGGCTGTGCTGAACACAATTGAGTTTCGCGACTATCGCAAGTACGGTTCGGCCATGAAAATCGTGGACTACAAGGAAGTGGAAAAACAGAAGTAGCAGCTTGACAAGAGGAGATTGTTTGGCCTGGCAAAGCCATGCCGGCAGATTCCGCTGCTGCTTTATCCTAGATCTATGGGATCCGTTTCAGTTTTCATATTCGCGTTGGCGCTTGGAACCGCAAGCGCGCAGACAGCTAAGCCGGCGCCGATGACCGAAGCGGACGATTACATGCGCAGGGGCATCGCCGCCCAGCAGCAGCACGATCTGAATGCAGCGATTGATGATTATCGCAAGGCGTTGGCGATCAATCCAGCGCTCGCGGAAGCTCGCGCGAACCTGGGCGCTGCATTGTCGGCGGTGGGTCGATTTGACGAGGCGATCCAGGAGGATAAGAAAGCGTTGGCATCTGCCCCTGGGAACATCGGGGTGCGCATGAATCTGGGGCTTGCGTATTACAAGAAGGGCGACATGGAGAATGCGCACACTGCGTTCGCAACTGTGCATGCTGCCCGCCCGCAGGACGTGGCTGCCGCCGTACTGCTCGGATATACCGACATCAAGATGGGAAAGTCGAACGAGGCAGCCGCCATGTTGACGCCGCTTGAAGGCGGGCACGAGAGCAATATGGACCTCGAGTATGTGTTAGCCTTTGCGCTAATTGATTCCGGCGAGGAGACGGCAGGATTGCCGCGCATGGAAAAGGTGGCAAAGACGACGCGGTCGGCCGATGCCTGGTTCATCGCGGGGTCGGCGCGACTGCGACGGCGTGAGTTTCATGAAGCACGGGCCGATCTCGACGCGGCCATCGACCTGCACGGGGATTTTCCGGGGCTCTACACGATGGCGGGCCAGGCGCGCGATGCCCTTGGCGACACCGAGGCGGCTCAGCCGGCCTTTGAGCAGGCGCTGAAACAGGATCCGAAGGATTTCACGGCAAACCTCTATCTGGGCACCATGCGCCTGAAGCAGAGAGACCTCGAAAGCGCGCGCCCGATGCTTGAGCTTGCGTTGCAATTGCAACCGGCAAATTCGATGGCGCGATTGCAGATGGCAAAGCTGAATGGCATGACGGGCAAGTATGCCGAGGCCGCGACGACTCTGGAAGAACTGGAGAAGGCTGATCCCAACTGGATCGATCCGCACATTGAGCTTGCTGCGATCTACTACAAACTGCACCGCCCTGACGATGGAAAGCGGGAACGCGATATCGTGCAACGGATCGAGGCCAGGCAACAGAACGCCGGGCCGCCCAAGCAATGAGTGCTATTTCTTAGGCGCTGTTGTCTCTGCGGGCTCGGTGACCTTCAGAATCTGATCGGCAGCCACATTTTCGAGTGTCTGCACAATCCCGCTGGGCCAATGGATCTCCACAGTCGTGGTCTGTGTCTCTCTGCCGAGGCCAAAGTGTACAGGCCCGAGTGACGAGGAAGCGTAGCAAACGCTGGATGTCTGGTGATTGTATTGCGTGCCCGTTTTTGTCACTACCTTGATCCGGGCGCCAATGCCGTCGCGATTCGACCTGACTCCGCGCAAGGCAATGTCGAGCCAGTGACCGGCGTTGGGCGTGCGATTCATCCACAACTCCGCCGGCTGATCGAGGCTTGTGGCGACAATGTCGATTCGGCCATCGCCATCGAAGTCGCCGAAAGCGCATCCACGATGACGCGCAGCGGTCGAATCGACGAAGCCTGCCTCCGCGGTTAGCGCCTGCCATTTTCCGCTTGCGCCCAGATTGCGGAAGACGACGTTGGGCTCGGCGAATTTGAACCCGGGCGGCCACACGGATGTAACCTGCCCGCGCGTGACAAAAAGATCCTTCCAGCCGTCGTTGTCGAAGTCGTAGAAGCCCGGACCAAAGCCCGACATGCCAAGGCTGAGTGCGCGCATTCCGCTGGGCGCTGTGGCCTCGATGAAGTCTCCCTTGCCGGTATTGAGGTAGATCGGAAATGTCTGGCTCTTGAGCGCAACGTACACGATGTCGGGATAGCCGTCGTTGTTCACATCGCGGAAGTCGGTTCCCATGCCGGAGATGAATGCTGCGTCTTCAGCGAGCGCGACATTCGTCTGGAAGGCGACTTCTTCGAACTTGGTGCCGAGATTGTGAAAGAGGAAAGCGTATTCGGCGTCGTTGGTGACGAAGAGGTCGGGCTTGCCGTCAAGATCGTAGTCGGCTAATCCCACACCCATTCCCTTGCCGACATGATCGCGGATACCCCACTCCTTTGAGACGTCCTTGAACGTGCCATCGCCCTGGTTCAGAAAAAGCTGGTTGGGCAGGCCTTTGTAGTAGCGCGGATGGCAATATTCGGCGACGCCCTCGATCACACACTTGGGAATATTCGAGTACGTCCACTGCAAATAGTTCACGACGAAGAGATCGAGCAGGCCATCGTTGTTCACGTCGACCCATACGGCAGCTACTGCCCAAAGCGGGCCATATTCAGGATCGTTCCATTTGTCGAGGCCTGCTTTTTTCGTTACGTCGGTGAATGTTCCATCACCGTTGTTGTGGTAGAGGGTGCTGCGGTGCACTCCGGCGACAAAGATATCCGGGTGCCCGTCGTTGTCGTAGTCGCCGATAGCGACGCCAACATCAAACCCGCCGCCTCTCAGTCCGGCCTGTTCCGTGACGTCGGTAAACGTGCCGTCGCCATTGTTGCGCAAGAGGCGGTTGTAGTACCTCGGTGCTGTCTTTTTAAGTGTGGCGATGTCCGCGCCATTCGTGAAGAAGATGTCGGGACGGCCATCCCCGTTGTAATCGAAAACCGCAACTCCGCCGGCCATGGTTTCGGGAACATTCTTGGCGGGGCTCTGGTTGCTGTCGAGACGGAACGGGAGTTTCTTCAATTCGAATCGAATCGCCGGCGAAGACGCCGTCGAACCCGCAGGTTGTTGAGACTCGAGCGGGCTTTTGAGCGCCAGAATCAGAAGCGTGAGCGCGATGAGATGGATGATGCCGAAAGCTGACCTGCGCATGCAGAAGAAAGGGGCGGCAGTGAGCCTCCCCCTGAGGAAATTGTACTATTTCATGCGCAGGTGGCGCGGCGGTCGCGCTGTTCTATCCTGATACCGATGCATTTTGTTTCAATACTGAGCGTCGGTTTGCTGGTGCAGTCGGCCGGGCAGAGTGCGGTTCAGCCGCCTGGCGTTGATGCCGAGTCGGCGCTTCGCGAGGGAACAGTCGCCCAGCAGCGCGGCGATATGAAAACTGCCATTGAAGACTTCAGAAAGGCCCTGCTGCTCAGGCCGGATATGGTCGAAGCGCACGCTAATCTCGGCGCTGCGCTTGCTGCAGTCGGCCAGGTTGACGAGGCCATTGAAGAAGACTCTCGCGCGCTCGACACGAATCCGCACGACGAGGCGGTTAGGAGAAACCTGGCGAAAGCGTATTACCAGAAAGGCGACCTGAACAACGCCCGAGTTCAGCTCGAGGCGCTCCACGCTGCTCATCCCACAGACCTGCAGACAGCGATCTTGCTGGCGTATTCCTATAACAAGCTGGGCAGGGAAGCGGACGCAGTTGCCCTTCTGGCTCCACTAGAACCAGGACACGAAGACGATCTCGATTTTGAGTACGTGTACGCCTATGCGCTGATCGCTTCGGGCCAGCAGGATGTTGGCTTGCCGAAGATGGAGAAGCTGGCCGAGGCAAAGAACAGCGCGGAAGCCTGGCTCGTTGCCGGCTCTGCGCGTTTCTACCGGAAGGAAATGCAGCTCGCCCAGGCAGATCTGGATGCCGCCCTCAAAATAAACCCGAAGCTGCCGGGCGCGTATACCCTTGATGGCCAAGCCCGGTACGGTCACGGCGACACAGATGGTGCTGTCCGTGCCTTCCAGGCGGCTCTACGAGACGATCCCAGAGACTTCATGGCAACTCTATACCTTGGCACGATCCGGCTCGAGCAAAGAAACCTGGATGAAGCACAGCCGCTGCTGGAACTTGCGCTGCAATTGCGCCCCAATTGGCCATTTGCCCGCCTTCAGATGGCGAAGCTGAATGATCTCCGGGATCGTCTGCCGGAAGCTGAACGAATTCTCGAGGATTTGGAAAGGACCGATCCCGAATGGCTGGACCCGCACATCGCGCTTGCGGCGATCTACTACAAGCTGAAGCGGCCCGCCGATGGAGACAGGGAACGCGAGATCGTCCGGAGAATTGAGACGGAACAACAGCAGAAGGAGACAAAGAGGCACTGACCTGGCCGGTCATGACGGTAGGACCAGGGGATAGATTCCTAAGGTCGATGAAAATGAAAGGGGCGACCATTCGGTCGCCCCTTTCCGTGCTACTCCGACTTTTGAATCAGAAGTAGTACTTGGCTGCGAACTGCAACCAGCGGAATCCGACCTTGTTCTGAGGGATACCGGTGGTGCTTGTGTTCGTGTTATAGGTCAGCTGAGAAGCAGTGCTGAGCCCGTTGAACAGCAGGCTGTTGTCAGAGTTGCCCGCCAGTCCGAACTGCGCGTTCGGGTGGTTGAGCCAGTTGGTCGCCGAGATACGAACCTCGACGCGCTGGGCATCGTTAACTCTGAATGCTTTGAAGATCGCCAGGTCGCTGCCGAAGTAGTGCGGGTTGCGGATGTACGGCCAGATGGTTTGACCGTTCTGTCCCCACGCACTGTCTGTCGGCGGCAGAGGAGCCGCAAAGCAGTTGGGGTTGAAATACTGGTTCTTCAGCAATCCCTTGCGAGGATCGCAGACGAGCACAGGCTGGAGGCCGTTTTCAGGCTGGGTGGTACCCTCCCAGGTGTTGTAGCCGATGTTGTAGGTCGTGTTGCCCACGAGAACCGGCGCATTCGTCTTGGAGTTGACTGCGTACGTGTTCACCGGCATCGGCATTGTGATCGCCGTGTTGTGAGTCGCACCCGTCGAATCATGGAACTGCTGGTAATTCATGTTCATGTTCGGCGTATTTGACTGGTAGGGCGATCCGTCCTGGAATGTCGTGTAGTTGGAGATCTGCCAGCCGTTGATCAACTCGCCAAGTGCCCAGTTGTTGTGGACGAACTTGGGGAGCTTATAACTGAAGGACAGGTTGAAGACCTTGGTGTGGTCATACGCGAGCGGACCATAGTTCGAGTCGAGGTTGAACGGATTGATCACCGTACCATTGCCGTTTCCGTTGGAAGTGGAACCGTCGCGGGTACCGAGGACCTTGCCGAAGGTGAAGTTAGTGAACATGAAGAGGTTGCCGGACTGCTTCTGCGCAGACACCTGCAACGAGTTGTAGTTCGCGTAACCACCGTGTGTGTGGATCCAGATGCTCTGGTAGTTGTTCAGCGCGCGCCAATCGTTTCCGCTGACTGCGTTCGCAGCGGCGCCGGCAGGCGTGATATTCGCCGGAGTGATCGGAGCGATGTTCTCGTACAGGCTGGTCTTCGGATCGACGGTAAAGAACGAGCCGAGGGCAATCGGGTTCTGGTCTGAGATATGGCCGTTGTTTCCGTTGAGGAGCTGATTGCGGCTCATACTGCCCACATACGAAATCTCAGCAACGGTATGGCTAGGCAACGCCTGTGCAATGCCGAAGCTGTAGGTATTCGCATAAGGCACCTTGTCGTCACCCTTCTTGTCTACGTCGATGGTGGTGCCGACCTGGTTCACGCCGGTGGGAACAGCGATCTGTTTGGTTCCTGCACAGTTCGTGTTCAAGCCCCCGGTGATCGACGTGCACACAAGACCACCCTGGATACCGGCGCCGTAGAAGCCGTTGACCCCGGCGCTTCCTGTGGCATAGGAGAACGAGCCGAGAGGACCGTTCATAGCCGCGCTGCCGTCATTCGACGAGACCTGGTAGCGGTAGGTGCCGAAGCCGGCGCGAACCACTGTCTTGCCTGTGCCGAAGACGTCGTAGGCGGCGCCCAGACGTGGGTTGTAGAAGAAGAGTTTGCTCGCCCAGCCCGAGTTCGGGATGGTGGAGTCAATCTGGTGCCATTTGATTCCGGTGTCAGCAGGCGGGTTCGGCGTGTTGACGTAGCTTGCCTGATCCCAAACCTGTGTTCCACCGATCTTGTCGTACCACTGTCCTTCGTGGTCCGCACGGAGGCCGACGTTGAGGGTCAGCTTACGCGTTGCCTTCCACGAGTCCTGAGCCCAGAGCGACCATTCATGCTGAGTGATAACCGGGACCACGTCGCTGTTTTGCTCGGAGTAGGTCTGCGGACGCATCATCATGCGGTCGAGGGTGATGTTGTAGGTCGAGGAAGCACCCCAGGTTTCGAAGTCGTAGTTGCCGTTGATCGGGCTGCCGTTGGCTTGCAGGTTTTCGAACGTATCCCAGTAGAAGCCAGCCTTGACAGAGTGGGTACCGACAATCTTGGTGAAGGTGTCGGCGATGGCAGGAGCTTTCGATGTCTTTCCGAAGGTGTTCTTGCCGTAGATGCCGCTGTTGAAATCGAACTCGTTGATCTCGGTCAGACCGGAGTTCCAGCCGCCTGTCGAGTTCGGAATCTGGTCGGTCTTGGAAGTTCCGAACAGGCTTTGGGACGGAAAACCGAGCGCCTTACGGCTCGATCCCGCCGGGTTGCTGAGACCGACGTTGTTCACGAACTCCGCATAGGAGAACACAAACTCGTTCGTCGTCGTGGCGCTGAACACGTGGGTGTAGTTGGCCAAATAGACGTGAGCCTTTTCCTTTGCGGCCGGCGGGGACGGATAGGGAATCGTCCACTCCGGAGCCCACCAGACCGACAGCGGGTGCTGGTCGGTTTCTGTCTGGTATGCGTAAGAACCCCACAGCTTGTTGTTGTCGTTGAAGGAGTACGTGACCTTGCCGGTGACTTCCCAGCGGTTCTGCGGAGTGCTGGGCGTGACGCCGTAGTTGTTCCAGCCATTGGTTGCGTTTGGCGTCTGGTTCGGTTTCGGGTTCAGGTTGGTGAGGATCATCCCGTTCGGATCGAAGTACGCTTTCACGTTCGGAACAGGGCCTGTACCGTATCCGCCCCAGGGAGAGGTGGTGCTGTTGCAGCCCTGCCACCCGTCATCGGTATTGCAAGGCAGTGCATAGGCGCCGGGGTAGGTCTGGAGGATATGCGAGTCGTAACTGGCGGTGCTGAAGTCACCGTTCAGCTGAGCGGCCGTCGGGACGTTCATTTCTGTCGGCGCGCCACCATAGCAGCTGTTGCAGTACGGGTGCTGGATCATGTACTCATATCCGGCCCAGAAGAACAGCTTGTCACGGTTGTGATTGAAGTGCGGAAAGAACACCGGTCCACCGATGTTGCCGCCCATGTAATAGTAGTCCTGCTGGAACAGCGGCTTTCCCTGTGCCTTCGCGTACCAGTCGTTGGCAAAACCCAAGGACGAGTTGCGAGCGTAGAGGTAGGCTTCGCCGTGGAACTTCTGGCCGCCGCTCTTTGAAAAGGCCTGCAAAACAGCGGGGCCCTTCGCGTATTCGGCGCCATACGAGGCAGATAGGAACTTAACGCTATCGGTCATGTCCTGGTTGATGTTGGCCACCTGCGTTCCGGCATTGCCCGGATCGATCAGGTTGGCGCCATCCAGCATGACGGCAGTGGAGCCGTAAGGCTGGGTGCCATTGGCAGAGAAGCTGCCGGCCGGACCGTTGTTCGTGCCCGTGACCTGGCCATTCCAGCCGCCCGCGCTGCCGGAGTTGTTGAACGTAACACCGGGCATCATCTTGACCAGCTCGGCTGCGTTGCGTCCTGTCAATGTGGAGGAGTCAACCAGTTCGTTGTTCAGGGTGGCGCTGACTTCCGCCGTGTCTACAGGGACTTCAGCATCGGCGCCAGAGATAACCGTAACCGCGGTTGCCTCGGAACCAATCTTCAGGTGGATGTTTGGAACCGTGCGGCTGTCGCCCTGGTTCAGGAGGATTCCGTTTTCCTCCCAGGAAGCGAAGCTCTTTGCGGAGATTGTGACTTTGTAGGTGCCGGGGATCAGAGCGGTGACCGAGAAGAAACCCTGGGTGTCAGCCTTGGTTTCGCGGGTATCGCCTGTCGCCTCGTTCGTTACAACAACCCTCGCCCCTGGTACGCGGGCATCCGTTTGGTCGGTGACTATGCCACTCAACGTCGCGGTCAGCTGTTGTGCGTGTGCAATGGTAAAGGCCAAAAGCATGGCAGGCAGAACCAGCCATGGGATTGCCCTGAACCATTTTGACATCGATCCACGATTCGATGTCAGGTTATGGTTTGTAAACATTTACTGAGCCTCCTGAAGCATTGTTGTTTTTGTTTTTTTTCCGTTCTGGCACACAACTAAGTCCGACGCGCCGGAATTAGCCATCACCAGAAAGACACTTTTATGAACCCGAGTATCGATATCACACCGTGTATACGTTGAGCAAGCTCTTTTTAGGCGTCACATCCGCTAGTAAAACGCTTTCGCGGGTGATTCAGATTCTTCAGCTATTTGCCTGTTTACCCCGTTGGCGCGCAGGGTCAGATTGTCACTCAATTGTCGCTAGGAGAACGTTTTCCAGACCTGGGCTTCACGTGGGGTCAGGTGCAACAGCGAAACCGGAAAACCACTTATCAAAGTGGGATTTGGATCACCCGAGTATCAGGTCCCGCGGAACGGCCTGCCGGGCACGATGCCACGTCCTTCCAGAATCGTCACAAGGCGGTCGGCAGGTTGTCCCGGATACTTCTCGACCGCGCCCGTGGGCCAGATGACTTCAATATCCGCCTTGGTTTCGGCTCCGAGCCCGAAGTGCAACCGGGGGTCGTTCGACGACATGTAACTCGCCTGGCTCAGGACTGCCTGAGCCTGCACTTTGCTCCCGTAGTGGATCTTCACCCGAGCGCCGATGGCGCTGCGGTTGCTCTTTGTCCCTTCAAGGCGGACTTTGATCCAGTGGTTCTCTTTGGGAGCGTCGTTGCGAATCAGCGAAGGAGCCTCGTGCTGGTTCATCACAACGATGTCCAGGTCGCCATCGTTATCGAAATCGCCGAATGCACAGCCCCGGCTGACGTGCAGCGAGTTGATCGCCGGCCCGGCGTCCAGCACGCGGGCGAAAGTGGCGTCTCCGCGATTGCGATAGAGAACGCGCGGACCCTTGTATGGAAATTTGGGATTGATCCGTTCCACTTCGGCGTAGACATTGCCGGTGACCCAGAGAACATCGGGATAGCCGTCATTGTCGAGATCGACGATTCCATCGCCCCAACTTACATAGGTGCGCTCGCCCGCCAATCCGGCCGGATGCGCCTCGTCTTCGAAGTTGCCCTTGCCGTCGTTTCGGTAGAGTCCGGAAGGCTGGAGTTGGAAATGTGTCTTGAGGACGTCGAGGTGGCCGTCGAGGTCGTAGTCGCCGACGCCCACTCCCATCCCAGCCATCTCTTCGCCGTCCGGACTGATGGCGACGCCCCGCATCAGTCCCTCTTCGCGAAACGTGCCATCGTGATTGTTGAGCAGCAGCAGGCTCTGCGTGGTGTCGCAGGCGACGAGGATATCCTGCCATCCGTCTTCGTCGATATCGAAGGAAACGGCAGTCAAACCGTAGGAGCCCTTAATTGCCGCGATGCCGGATTCCTTCGAGACATCGGTGAAGGTGCCGTCACCATTGTTCTTGTAGAGGTAGTGCTGCGGCGCCTTCAGGCCCTTTGGTCCGCACGCCACTGCGACGCCCTCGTAGGTGCAGTTGGACATATCGAGATTCGGCTTTGCGGCATGCGCCAGATCGATGTCAACGTAGTTTGAAACGAAGAGATCGAGCAAGCCGTTGCGATTGTAGTCGATGAAGGTACAACCGGCTCCGAAGCGAGTGCCATCGTGTGTGAGGTGAGCTTTTTCGGTGACGTCAGTAAACGTTCCGTTGCCGTTGTTGTGGTAGAGCTTGTTCTGGCCGTAGTAGGTGACGAACAGGTCCTCGAAACCGTCGTTGTTGTAGTCGCCTACGCATACGCCGACAGCCCAACCGGCATCCCACAAGCCCGCCTCTTTCGTCACATCCTTGAATGTGCCGTCGCGATTGTTCTTGTAGAGCCTGTTTGAGGCATCCGGTGGAATCCCTTCGAGTGTGCGACCGCCGAGGATGAAGATGTCCATCCATCCGTCGTTATCGTAGTCAAAGAAGGCGCAACCGCCGCCCATCTCCTCGACGATGTAGGTCACGGCTTCGGGTGTTCCGTAGAACATCTTCCTGGTAAGGCCGGCGCTTTGGGCAACGTCCGTGAATGTAGAAAAGGGCTTCGCTGCGGGGGCGGGATTCGCCGAGACTGCCGCTGAAAGGCATCGCGGCATTACTGCTGAAGCGCACAGAGCGGAAGCAGTCTTGAGCAGCTTTCGCCGGCTCCAGCAGGCAGTAGGGAAGGACATCTTCATTCTTGAGGCTTTCCCATTTTGCCATTGCGATCCTAGAGACGGCAAACGCGCGAGGAGGCTGTTGGTCAGGGCAGCGTCAGGGTCGAGCTTGCTGGGCCGCAGGATCCTCTGCGAGCCGATCGCTAAGTCTCTTTGCCTGTGCGTTCTCCGGATCCAGCTTCAGGGCGGTAGCCACAGCTTTACGCGCATCCGCGTATTGGCCGCCGACAGCGAGTTGTGCGGCCAGGTTGATCCACGCGTCGACCCATCCCGGAGCGGCGTCGACGGCCAACCTGAAGTGTTCGATCGCGCCGATGGTATCACCACTGCGCGAAAGCAGATACCCGAGTTCGACCTGAGCCGCGGCGAGTTTAGGATCGAGCTTCACGGCCTGTTCCAGTTGACCGCGTTCTCCCTCGACATCCCCGGACTCATGAAGAGCCTGGGAGAGCTTGTATTTATAGCTCGCATTGTTCGGCTCGCCCTCCGCTGCCTCGCGATAATGCGCAAGCGCTTCCTGCACCTTTCCGTCCGTCAGCGCTTTGTCGCCTTGGATGGCCGCATTCGAGGCTTCCATACCGGCCTCTTCTTCCTTCTTCAGTTTCTGGTAGGCCTGCATCTCCTTCAGGGCGGCATCATTGTCGCCAAGTCCGCGCAGGGCCTTGGCAAGTTCGAAGTGCACTTGCGGTTCAGGTGCGCCAAGTTCGATTGCTTTCTCCAGATTCTCTCTGGCTTCCTGCCACTCCTTGAGGAAGACAAGCACCATGCCGAGGTTGTAGCGCGAATTGAAGAAATTCCCGTCGATGGCGACGGCCTTCTCCAGCACTTCTTTGGCGTTCGCGTAATCGCCGACCGAGCGATAGACGATACCGTTGAGGTACAGCACCTCGGGATCTTTGGGATGGAGTTCAAGCAGCTTTGGTCCCATTGGTCGTGCCTGATTGATGTGATTGGTGAGCACGAGAACCCGAAACAGCTGCACCGGTGCTTCCTGGTTTCCGGGATTGGCATCGACCGCATGCTGAAGCAAGTTGATCGCCTCCTGGTAGCGCTGCTGCTTGACGAGAACAACGGTCATGGCGCTGGCCAGCGGCACGGAATTCGGCGAGGCGTTCAGCGCTCTCTCCAGCACCTGATGCGCTTCGTTGATGTAATTCAGCCGGCCTAGCGCCTGCGCGAGGTTGATGCTGAGCTTCTCGGTGAGCTGTGCGTCTCGCAGCAGCAGGATGACGCCCTGGAAGTCTTCGCGCGCCAGCATATCCGCGCTCAGGCCTTCCAACGCCATTGTCGACTTCGGGTCGATGGCCAGCGACGCGCGCCACTGCTGTTCGGCCTCGGCGTGTTTTCCCGACTGGTCAAGCAGATAGGCGAGCACCATGTGCGGCTTTATGACCTGAGGGTCCAATTCGACTGCGCGCTGAAGATTGGGAAGCGCTTCGGCATTGCGATTGCTGTCGACGTATGCGAGCCCGACCAAGTAGTGAAGTTGCGCAGATTTGGGATCGCCCTTGAGCGCGGTCTGAAACGTGCTGATGGCGCAATCAAACTGCTTCCGGCTCGCATACCAGCTTCCAAGGACAACAGCGTTATCCGTTGTCGGATGAGCCTTTAGCCTGGTAACGAGCGGCTGCGGACCGTTGCAGACGGCGTAGGCGCTCGCACTGGAAACCAACACTCCGGTGAGCACAAAACCTGCAGACCACGCGCCACGCCGGACAGCCACCAAGAAGAATCTCCTGCCAGCCAGAATATCAATTCTGTGCAGCGATCGTCCTCCCGACCGCAACTGTGCCAAACTTGCTTCTGAGGATCAAAGGGACCGGCAATATGGAGTGGCAGGATCAGGGAATCAGTTCGGACATTGAAGATCGGCGGGGAACGAGCGGAGGCGGCTTCGGATTTGGCGGCGGTATGGGGATCGGCGGGTTCATCCTCTTGCTGATCATCAGCTTGATCACGGGCCGAAACTTCTTCTCCGGCGGCGGACAGGCAGATGTGCAGCCAGGTCCGACGACGGACCAGCCGGTCTCGCAGGCCCCGGGTGCGGACCGCGATGCTCACCTTGTCAGTTTTGTCCTCGACGACGTGCAGAAAACCTGGGAGCAGATTTTCGCCGCTCACGGCCGCCAGTACCGGCATGCAAAGCTGGTGCTGTACAACGACGTAACCTACTCCGGCTGCGGAACGGCACAGGCGACGACCGGTCCGTTCTATTGCCCCGAGGACGAAAAGGTGTACGTCGATCTTTCGTTCTGGCAGGACCTCAAGCGCTTTGGCGGCGATACCGGCGACTTCGCGCAGGCCTACGTCATCGCGCATGAACTGGGCCATCACGTACAGAAGCTTCTGGGAATCGAACAGCGCATGAGGATGCTTTCCCAGCAGGACGAGGGTGAGCAGAATCCGCTTTCCGTCGATCTTGAACTGCAGGCCGACTGCTTCGCCGGCGTCTGGGGTCACAGCACCGAACAGCGCAACATCGTGCATGAAGCAGACATCGCCGGTGCATTGAAAGCTGCGGCCGCAGTCGGTGACGATCATCTTCAGCGCATGAGCGGGCGCGCCGTAAGTCCTGAAAAATGGACCCACGGCTCCAGCGCGCAACGCGTGGAGTGGTTCAAGCGCGGCCTCGAAGGCGGACAAGTCAGCAGTTGCGGGACGTTCAACGGAAGTCTCGCACCGTAAGGCTAAAACAGTCACCGCACATTGAACTTTCGAAAACGCTCGCGCTGATCCTCCGTCCAAATAGAGTTCCACCGACTCTGTTCTGGCAGAATGGTTGAACCAGCGCTGCGGGTTTCTCAACGAATCAGGAGGTACTACTCCTGTGTTTGATTCGTTCCATTCAGGCATTTTCTTCCGGATGTTTATGCTCGCGACCGTGTCATGCGGAATGCATCCCGGTGCTGCGTGCGAGGCGCAACAGGCGCAGGAGTCTCATACCGTTGCAGGTGTCGTCAGGAACAGCATGACCGGCCAACCGATCGCGCGGGCGCTGGTAGATGGCCAGGCGGACGCAACGCTGACAGATAATCAGGGCCGCTTCGAACTCCATCTTTCGCAAAGATTCGCAAATCTGCAAGTACGCCGACCGGGTTACACGAGCCGTGAGAACGGCAGAATGCATGCATTCAATCTGGAGGATGCGGAAACGACGAATCTGACGTTGTATTTGACGCCCACTGCGACGATCACGGGTCATGTCGTGGCTGAAAACGGAGGGGACCCTAACAACGTCTTCTTCCAGGTCTATCGCAAGCGGTCCGTAAGGGGCCATGAACGCTGGATCCCGATGGGCGGCGCCGAAACCAACAGCGACGGTATTTTCAAGATGTTTGACGTGGAGGCGCCTGCGAACTACGTGTTGTGCAGCCATTCGCACCGAGAGCAGGCAATTGTAGTGGCGCCGGGTAAGACGATCTCCGGATATGGGTATCCCTCACAGTGTTATCCGTCGGGTATGACAGGCGGAGCTGATGTGTTGAATCTCTCTGCGGGGCAGCAGGCCGAGGTTGAAATCCCGCTGGCACGGCAGCCCTTCTACCAGGTCACGATTGCGGAGCCAAACTACCCTCTGGGAGGACAAAACGGCGTAAACGTCCAGATCATGCAACAGGACGGTCTGTCTGCGAATGCCCCGGTTCAATGGAACGCGCAAGCGCGAACGGCTGAGATCTATTTGCCGAACGGCAACTACTATGCGGAGGGCCGATCCGGGGGGCAGACAAAGGCCTACGGCCGAGTGGATTTCAAAGTGGCCGACATGCCTCTGCAGTCTTTGAGGCTCGTTGTATTGCCGCTTGTGCCCGTTCCTGTGGAGTTCCACAAGGAATTCGCGAATGAGGCAGATGCGAAGAGCAAGGCAGGAGCGGTCAGCTTCTCTGTAATCCAGGGTAACGGAATGAACAGGCATGCAGATATCGGCCTGCAACTCGAATTGATGCCGCTCGACAGGATCACGGAAACCGCTCTGGGAATCGGCTTGCACTACCCGGACGGCGTCGAAGACGGCGATCAACTGGAGTTGGACGGGGTCACTCCAGGACGCTACTGGGTGCTTGCTTCTTACTTCCGCCCCGGCTACATAAGCGCGATCACCAGCGCAGGCGTGGACCTGACAAAGGATCCACTGGTGGTGGGTGCGGGCAATAACGTAGCTCCAATCCAGGTGACGGTGCGCAATGATGGAGGGCACATCGACTGCACCGTCAACTCGCCAAGCCCGCCGCACAGGATCGGAGGTTACTCCATTGGGGCGAGCGGCGTCGTGGTCTACGCAATACCGGCGGGACCAAGAGTCTCGCCCATTCCTCAGGCCGGCGTGGCGATGGACGGACGAACGCAAATTGCGAATCTCGCGCCGGGAACGTATCGCGTGATCGCGCTTGAGGCTTATCGAGATCTGGATTCGATGGACACGAACGACCTGAGCCAGCTGGCAGAGAAGGGAAAGACTGTGACGGTGGCCGCGGGAGAAACAGTGAGTGTGCAGGTTGACGTGACCAGGAGCGAGGAACAGAACCCATGAAACCCGTCTTGTGCTGGGCGGGAATCGGCGCACTCGCGTGGGCAGGATGCGCCTCCGCACAGGTTGCCGTCCAAGGAGCGCATCGCGAGATCAGCGGAGTGGTTGTGAGCGCAAAGACCGGAGAACCCCTCGCCGGGGCTCAAGTGGTCATCATTCGTACCAGGGACCGGAAAGTTGTTGCGCAAGCATCGAGCGACGGCGAGGGAAGCTTCGTATTCGCGAACATGGAGGATGGGAAGTTCGATCTAAGTGCGAGCAGAGAGGGGTACATCAGGGCGTCCTATCAGCAGCACGAAGGGGGAATATCGACGGCAATCGTCACCGGGGAGGGAATGATTTCCACGGGACTCCGTTTCGAACTTGAGCCGCAGGCAAGAATCTATGGCAGGGTAGAGGAGGATTCCGGAGATCCAGTTCCGCGCGCGCACGTGTCACTCTTCCGTGCGGACCGTAACGGCGGTACCGGAAGGATGGTGCAAGCACGTGCCGCATCTGTGGACGCTGTGGGGAACTTCGAGTTCGCCGGGCTCGAGGAAGGCGAGTACTATGCCTGTGCAACCGGCTCTCCCTGGTACGCACAACCTTCGCGGTTCATGCGCAGCGCTCCGCAACAGTCTGGATCCTATCAGAGTCGGGCGCTGCTCGACGTGGCTTACGCAACCACCTGCTACCCCGAGGCCACGAACCCCAAGGAGGCCGAGCCCATCCGGGTTGGAGCAGGCGAGCGATTGTCGCTGAACATCACAATGCATCCGGAACCGGCCATGCATTTGATCGTTCCGCTTCCGGCCTCGGATGGCCAGCATGGATTCGCCCCACCGCAGTTGACTCGAGAGATCTTCGGAGTCGCGGAATTGGTGCCGACGGAATCGTCATTTACTAATTTCACGGTAGGCAGCCAGAATGGCGAAACGAGCAGGCCCACCGCGACAGAGATAACAGGATTTACAGCCGGCCAGCTTGATGTCCAGCTCCCGGGCCAAGATGGCGAAGCTATGCGCCATATGAGCGTCGATGCAGAGTCGACCAGTTTGAATCTGGAAACCTCAGGCGCGACTCCGATGGCCGAATTCACCGGACAGGTGAAGATGGCCGATGGCGGAGGTCTTCCTCCGGGAGCTTTCCTCAGTTTGATTGCGGTCCAGGGGAACGAGAGTCAGGCGACGTCGATCCTCGCCGATGGCAGTTTTAAGATCCAATCGCTCAAGGCAGGTCGATACGAAGTAGGTCTCGCTGCATCCGGCCACTTTATGGCGATCGATCAACTGAGCGCGAAGGGTGCTCAAGTGGGTGGCGAAACGCTGACGGTCGGGACCGAGCCGGTTACGCTGACCGCGATCATCAGGGACGCAAACACCACCGTAAGCGGATTGGCAACGAGGAAGGGAGTTCCCACTTCCGGAATCTTCGTCCTTCTGGTTCCGAGCAATATTCGAACGATGCGAGCAAGACTGCAGCCGAATCAGAGCGACTCGGACGGAAGTTTCAACTTCCAGAACGTTGCGCCGGGTGCGTACACGATTGTGGCCATTGAAGAAGGCTGGAAGCTGAATTGGGCACGGCCCGAAGTCCTCGAACCGTATCTTTCGCACGGAGAGAAGGTGTCAGTGGACCTCAAGGCGCAGGAGGTCAATTTGAGCCACCACGTGGAGGCTCAGCCAATGCAGTAGCCGCCTTCTGGGCACGAGCTGGATCTTCTTCGTGCACGATGTTACACGTTGAATCTACTTGAGCAGGGCCACGGCGAGCGCAATGAGGGCCACGAGCAGCGCCGCGCAGGGCAGGGCGTATGCCACGAGCCGCGACGACTGCGACCCCGTCGTGCCGGTGACGAGGTTCGCCTCCGGCAGCACGAGTGTCTCGTTCGCAAACAGGGACTGCCGCATCACCCGCTTGGCGGCGATCACTTCCTCGATGGCCGCCTCGAAGTGCCGCTGATGAATCCGTTTCGATGGATCGGGAATGGGTTCAGCAGCAGCCGCAAGCGCGGCCTTCAACACTGCGTTCCGGATGTCGCCTCCGCTCACCTCGTAGCGGCGTGCCAAGGCCTGGAAATCGACGTCGTTTGCGAGCGGCGTTCGCGAAGGATGCAACTGCACGCGCCAGATCTGCGCGCGTTCGGCTTCCCCTGGCATCTCGAACAGGACGTGTGTCCGGATACGGCGCTCGAATGCCGGATCGAAATTGGCTGCCAGATTCGTGGCGAAGATCACCACCCCGTTGTACGCTTCGAGTTCCTGCAGCAGCACGCTGACGGTGGTGTTCGATTCGCGATCGACGCCGTGATCGACGGAGGTCGATCGGCGCGCGGCGATGGCATCCGCCTCGTCGAACAGCAGTACCGCACGCTCGTCGCGCGCCGTGCGAAAAATGGCGGCGACGTTCTTCGGCGTCTCGCCCATCCACATCGATTCCAGTTCGGCATAACGGACGAGCAGAAGACGGCGGCCGAGCGAGTGCGCGATGGCTTCGGCGCAGATGGTCTTGCCGGTGCCGGGAGGACCGGCAAAGTTGAAGGCAAGCGCGAGCCCGGTGGGGTGCCGCTCGCCGAGGCCCCAGCGGTTGAAGATGAGATCGTGCTGTGTCACCTGTGCCAGGGCTGTTTCAAGCGCGCGCCGGGTCGCGGGAGGCAGAATGACATCATCGAATGTCCGGCGCGACACAATCGACTCGACCGCGCGGCGGCCGTTCGTGCCGAATAGACGGATGAATGGGATCGGCGCCACTGCTCAACCGTACCGCCTGCCCCGCGCGGAAGGCAACAGGACAGACTCCTATCCAGACCGATAAGAGCCATGTCAGACCGAAGAATAGCTCGTCAAACACTTCGCCGATACTTGTCATCTCTTTATAGTCCTTGCGGGAGTACGCGCGTTTCACTTAAGAAGTCGGGGCCACTCTAAACACGTGCATCTAGGTGGGCTCAGGCAAGGAGATACATAGCTTGCTTTCGACGCAAAGATTCCCCGTGTTCCGGGCCCCGAGAGTTGGTGCGCCGGCGTAGGGCTTACTTCTTGGCCAGATTCTTGGGCGACGCCTTTTCCAATTCAGCATGCAATCCAGTTGCAGAGGCAGGTGGCTGCACGCTTCCATTGAAGATTTCCTCGCCTGTCACTTTCTTTCCGTAGAGCTTCTCGTTATCCCCGTCATCAGGACCGAGTGTCGTTCCGTTCAGCGACAAACCGCCAAACACGCCCCTCGAGCGAGAGTAGGAGAGCATCTCAGCTTGCATATTGCCGCTTGTTGAGGCTTCCGCATCGCGGCCCACGGGCCCCGCCGCGACACTGGCGTCAGCGCCCAGTTTGGCTTTTCCCTTCATTACGGCGCGCGCTCCACCGTCATTCATGACGAGAATGACAAAATCGGTAGCCTCCCCGCCGGCCTGCAACCCGAAGCTGCCTCCGCTGGAGTGCATCATGATGGGCGCGCTCCAGCTGCCGGTAAAGTCGGCTCCGCTCCGGCAGGTCATCACGCCCTTCCCGTATTGCGCACCGACGATGAATCCGCCTTTCTTGACCGACGGCAGAATGATCACGCAGCTGGCCTTGTTCAGCACGCTGATCGGAAGACCTTCCGGAGTGCCGGCCAGTTCCTTGAACACCTGCGCGGCTGCGGTCACTCGGTCGCTCGGTTCGTCCGCTCTGGCGAAGGATGAGACAAAGCAGATGGCGGCAACGACAAAGGTGAACGTTAACCAGACGTGCGACTTTGGTTGGCTCATGGCAACCTCCTTCATTGCAGAAAAGAAGTCGTTCGGTGGATTCGCTATCCGGAGCAAAGACAGCGATTTATTGGAGAATGGGCTGAAACGATCTGATGCAGAGAATTGTTCCCCCTTTGGATACTCGGTAGCGGAATTGGATGGCCCATCGTGCCTTCTTGCATGGGATCTTGCAAGGGCTTGAGGAAGGGGAGAACGTGCGGGCCCCCGTTCGAATTGTGCGAACCAAATACTCGGAGATTATAAGTCAACTGCGGTGACATTGATTGCGCAACTGACGGCGCCATTTACCGCGCTGCACATGATGTCGAAAGATAGCTAATCGACTCTTGGCGGTACTGTCAGTTCTTACAGATTCCAGCGCTAGCTAGAGCGTCTCGAGTAGTTTGCCGACCATATCTCCAATTGGATGATTCGACTAACTTGCAGGATTTCTCAAGTACCTAACCCTTCCGAGCACGCCTCATGAAATCTCGGTACGCCAAGCCACTGCAGCCGCCCGTTTCCAATGATGGCGCCTGTAGGAAATCACAACCAGACGGACGGCTAACGCAATGACGGCGCCGATGGCTGTGCAGATGGTGCGCCGTTCGGCGAGCAGCGGGCCGGGCATTTCGTTCAACGCGAGAAGAAATACAATGTAGCTCGTTACCGCCATCGTAAAGAGAGCATAGTTCACGTTCAGAAATCCATAAGCGAGCCATGCAAACACGACTGTACCGGCGGCAAGGACAATGGGTGAGGCATGCAGGTGGGCGAGCAGGAAGCTCACTGCAATAGCGCCACACATTGTTCCCAGCATCCGCGCGATCACGCGGCTCACGGTGTCGGTGATCCCGGGCTTGAGCACCAGCAGCGCTGTCATTGGGATCCAATATCCGCTTGGATAATGCAGCCTGCGGTAGATCTCGGTCGAGACTCCGATCGTGGCGGCCAATCGAAGCGAGTAGGGAATCGGAGAGTTCACGAGTCTCTGCTGGCGCACCGACGCGGCTGTTTTCAGGAGTGCCTTGCGCAAGGCCGTCTCTTCTTCCCGGAGATAACGCGCCAACTGGAAAAGACGCGTGCGTAGTTCGCCAAACATTTGCAACAGAGCCGACGAGAGTATAAGTTGGAGCGCGCCGCCGGAGAAAAGCAACAGCCCCCTGTTGATGGCGGCCTCCAAAGGAGCTGGAAAGGCGGATGCGACCAGAAATGTAATGACGCATTGCTGGCCAACCCAGCCATATCCTTCCGGCCGGCTTGTAAGCATTCCATATCCAAATCCCCACAGCGCCGCCATGAACACCAGAAGCAGATTGCCGTGCCCGATCAGAACGCCGAAGAATCCCGAGAAGGCCATTCCGAACGCCACAAAAATCATCGGCACCAGCGATGACTCGTCGATGCTGTGCTTCTGGCCAAATCCGGTGTTCACGGCGCCGCCGGCCGCGATCATGCCTGCGGCGGGATGGTGGAATGCGATGCCGATGGCAAGACAAAGGGCGACGGGCAGCACCAGGATCAGGTCTGCCCGAAGCGTTTGCTTGCTCCATTCAAATACGATGCTGTCAGACAGAAAGTGCCTTGGCGACTGGGGGACGGGCGTTGCCATACTCCAAGATGGTATACAGCAATGGTTCGGCATCGCAGCGTAAACCGGCCGGCTCGGGTCGAGAGTGCGCGGAAGCTAATGGATTTCGGAGATCATCTACGCACCGCGGGTGGCGCGCTCAAAAACTGGGCGGTTGCCCAGTTCCTGGACTCTTTGGCTGTTGGAGTGCTCTGGCTGATAGGGCTCTATATTTTGCGTGTTCCGCTCGCTCCGTTGTGGGCGGTGCTCGCGGCAGTATTCCAGATCGTGCCACACTTTGGGCCGATCCTGGGCCTCTTGGGACCGGTACTCGCCGCAACCCTTATGTGGATGGACTGGGAGCACCCTTTCGGCGTGCTCGGACTTTACGCCGTCATTGTTGTGCTCGACGGACTGCTGCTCCAGCCGTACATCATGAGAAGAACGGCAAAGGTGCCGATCTGGGCATCCGTCGTTGTGCCTATCGTGCTCGGAGTGATCTGGCCATTCTGGGGAGTGCTGCTGGCCCCGCCCTTACTGGCAGTCGTGTATGCATACCGGGCGCGACGAAAACACCCAGGAACACCCCCGCAACAAAACGGAGTCTAGACGCTCAGTTCCCGTTCTTCACGCTCGGGGTGAGTTTGCGAAGAACAAATTCCTGAAGCAGTCCGTTGGCGATATTCGCGCCGAAATTGACTCCAAACGTGCGTAAGATTAATCCCGGGCCTCGGTTTGATTCCGGATAGTAGGCATTTGCTACAGCTCCAGAGACAACATAGCCGCCGAGGCTTGAATAGTTCGGCTGCCACTCACCGTTATCTCCCCTGCAAATCACGGGACTCGAGATCGCATGCATGAAGCGAGACTTCGTTGTTCCGGTGCCCTGATAGAAGTACCGCGGATCCTGATGCAGGATCGATGGCAAAATCGCGCCTCCCACCAAAATGTCGGTCAAATCGGTGGCATACACCGCGCCAAAGCGCTGTCCGTACCCCTTCCATCCCTGAGGATAATCGGGATAGTCAGTCGCCTGATGCATCGCGGCCAGAAAACCTGTCCCCGCAAACGTAACGGGGTCGACCGATACCTTGAGAGCCAGTTCAAATTTGAGCTTGGGCGTGAGCGGTGCTGCGTCTTTGTCATAGCTCACATAGAAATTGGGAATAACACCCAGGACGCGCTGCTGTTCCGCAATCCTGACCTGCTCCACCGCCAGTTCTTCGCGAGAGGCCACGACGGTCACCGAAATCGGTTTCGCAACTATTCTTAGCTTGATGTCATTGAGCAAATCGAATTGCCCGGGCGAGAGCACAACTCCTGAAGATTTCCAGTCTGCGAAGCCCTCCGCCTTAATCGTGATTCGATGCGGCGTTGTTGGCGCAACATTGTCGATTCGAAAGAAGCCGTTATCGTTCGACAACGCCGTTTGCGAATTCCGCGAGGGACCATCCAGGATAATGGTTGCTCCAGGGATGACATCGCCATTTGTGTCAGTGACGGTACCTGCGATGTGTGCAGGCAAAGGCCTGGGTGCATCGATTTGCCCAAACCCATTTGCACCGAGTGCGACGAAAAGAAGGATCCCAAGAAGCTTTTCAGTATGTGGCATGGCCGTGTGAACTCCCTACCGCTGCGGTCGATCCGAGACACAAAACCATCACGCACATTGGCCATGTCGTAGCGCGGTCCTCTTCCAATAATCCCGGGCGCGCTCCATTTCATTGGGAGCGGTCGCAGGTCTCTTTGCTAAGGATGAAGCTGAACTTTCTTCGATGCGGAATTTTCAACGCGACTTGGAGATTCTTTACCAACGGTTACGAGCCTGGAAAACCTGTGACCCTCTGTTCCCAGCAGATGATTTTCGAGTTGATTCCAGGCAGGTTGCTTGTAGCTTGGGAGGACGGCGTGCGCGTCGAGAAGGTGTACACATTCTGTGGGAGGGCGGCCATTTCTTCCCCGCACCCTATTCGTGTCGGACTCTGAAGATTCGGCCTGTTCCCGGCAGACTTCCGGTTTGCGGTAGCTCAAGGGTTTTCAATCCAGAAAGAGGGGATAGGCCGACTATCGTTGATAGTCGACGCCATTGCCCTGCGTGTACGCCATCCAGCGCTGAGCCTCTGTGTATTTTGGGCTGACGCCCCACTTGTTCGGTCGCGGGTTGGTGTCCGCAATCAAACAAAACACATCGAGAACCAATCCGGCGTATGGAATGAGACCAAGCAGAGCAATCCAACCGGTAATCTCAAGGTCGTGAAGTCGCCGGATCATGAGTGAAGTTCTTGGAACGATGATCGCAGCGAGGTAGAGACCCATCAATAAGCGGGTTGGAGTTATCGTCTGCGTCTCATCCGAGCCAAACGCGTCTCCAATAAAAAGCAACGCAAGGCCAACGATGACATTCACAGTAAAAAAGTATGCGAACTCCTTCCGTTGCGACCTTCCTCTGATTTCAAACGCCCTCTTCCACGCAAGCAGATACCAATCAGCGCCGTTCATTCGCTCCCTGTCTTGGATTCGAAGTTGACCCCGATGCAGGTTAATACGAAGGATCAAAGACCGTGGACGTCACAAAGGTCGATGGCGCTACCCGGGACTTCCGTGCCGACCCGGAGGTAGGCATTTACTTGCTTTCGAGATGATTCAGCATCGGTCCGGGATGATAACCGGAGAGCGCGCAGCTAAGAGCTAGAAGCTAGTAGCTAATAGCGGCACTAATGAATCGTTCTCGGCGCATTCCTAGAGACATTCCTATAGAGAAGATTCCTACAGATGGTATTGAGTTGTTGCGTCGCTCGAGATCGGCGTCGCAATGCCGCAGAACCGTTGAACTCTGGTTCAGTCGGCTAGCCCATCGGAAGGTTGGTTCGCCTGCGCAGTGGGCGTGAACTCCTCCCGCAGGAATCTTAGCTGTGCCTGCAATACAGACCTTGCGCATGTCGGTCGGAGATACAATCGATACGAACACTTCAGTTGAGAAGCGGGTGCAACGTCGATGCGCAGGTCAGCGTTCTTGGCATTCTCTTGCCTCATCCTTGGGTTCATTGCCGGGTGTGGGTCGGGGTTTAACGGGACACTGAACCCGGGCGGAGGCTCGGGGCCTACGCCACCGACTGGCGCGCCGACGGTGACGTCCCTTTCGCCGAGCACGACGGTCGCGGGTGGCGGGGACTTTACGCTGACCGTGACCGGCACGAACTTTGCTGCCGGGGACACCGTCGATTGGGAGTTCACGCCGCTTACCTCGATGTACGTGTCCTCGACCGAGATGAAGGCGCAAGTGCCGGCCTCGCTGATTGCGAAGCCAGGGTCGGCAACCATCGTCGTAGTGACGCCCACGCCTTCGTCGATGAACTTCGGCTCCACGTTCACCGTGACGGCGCCGCAGTTGCAGGGAAACGCCTCGTACACCATGACTACGGTCAACGTAGCGGCCAACGATATGGTGTGGGACCCAGCATCTCAGCAACTCTTCTTGTCGGTGCCGGGGAATGGTTCCATTACCCCGCTGAATCCAACGACTGGGCAACTCGGTACACCTGTTATGACCGGCGCTCCAGACCGTCTGGCGATCAGCGACGACAGCACGTATCTTTACGTCGGCATGGACTCGAGCGGCTCCGTGCAGCGGTTCACACTGCCGGGGATGACGCCTGACATCTCGATTCCCTTGGGTTCGTATCTGAGCTACGGACCGATGTACGCGCTGGACGTGGAGGTTGCGCCAGGTAGCCCGCACACGGTAGCGATCTCGCGCGGCACAACCGCGCTAAGCCCACGGGAAGAAGGAGGAGTGGCGATCTACGATGATGCTACGCCGCGACCGAACTCCGTTCCCGGGGTCGGCTACGGGCCAGGTCCAATCGATTCTCTGCTGTGGAAGGCCGATGCCACTGCCATCTACGGCGCGAACACGGAGACCACTTCAAGCGATCTGTACGTCCTGCCGGTGGACGCGAGCGGCGTGCAGGCTGGAAAGGACTACATCGTGGGCGGCACGTTCGGGTTCGTGCCGCGGGATTACAACAGGACCACGGGCTACGTGTACGCCATCACGGGCCAGGCGGTCGATCCGGCCAACGGTAGTGTGGTGGGCACGTTCCCATTCAACGCGGTGCTCGGCGGAGCGAGTGGCTACGACGGTGTGGTGACGGACGGCAAGCTGAACATTGCGTATTTTCTCGTTCAGGCAATGTGGGACACGACATATCAGGAGGACGTGCTTGAGGCGTTTGACCTGACGCACTACACGTTCCTCGGGGGGATTGCTGTGCCCGAGACTGGCGCGCAGCAGGTAAAGATGGTGCGATGGGGATCGAACGGGCTAGCGCTGTTGACGAAGAGTAGCGTGATCCTGATCAGCGGCGGGTTTGTAACGTCGCCGGCTCCGCAATGACGCTGACCTCATCGAGCAATGGCTGTGGAAAGTCGGAGCGAAAGATCGAGCCTGCGCAGCCAGACCACGCGCGGCAGGACTCGCGCAATCAACGCCGCTAGCCGTGCCGTACTGTCCTGCGTTGAAGGTCGTCGTGGGATCGGTCAACGCGGCGCTGGTCGTGAGCTATCTGGAAATGAGCTATCACTCACCGCCGCCGGACCTAGGGCGACGCTATGGCCTGCCGGTCACGGTGGAGTTCGCGCGCATGGTCGATGAGCTGGCGATGGACCGCAGGACTCTTGGACTCGCCCTGTTATGTGTAAGCACGTGGTGGGAGAGCGAGATCCGGCGAATTGGGGCGGTGCGCGCTGGCCGCGAGTTCCTGAATCTCAAGCACTCAAGATTCCCGCGCATGAAGCTGTACTCGATCGTTGCCGCGCGCGAATGGAAGTCGCTGCGCACGCTCACACTTCGCCGCAACTGGCCGCTGCTCACGAAGACGCTGGCTGATGCAAATATTACAAACATCTGCGCAACACCCGGCCAATCGCCACTCTCGCATGCGCTCCCTCGCCAAGAGATTGAAAAATTCGCCGCGTAGCAGTCTCCTCTGGGCAGCCTCACCGAAATCTTGCTACGAGGTGTGGAACTGCCGCAGGATCGGCGCAAGACGAGGTACGTCAGACTGAGAAGAGCCGCGGGGCAGGGTCCGGAGCCGCGCCAGGTGGTGAGGGTGCCTCGGAAGCTCTCGGCCGACGACGAAGCTCTAGACCGAGCGCTGGGCGGTGAGCTGGTTGCTCGCCTGTCACGCAGCCTGCGCTGATGCCGAGATTGTTGTTTGGGTGCCTGGCGCGCCGCTCGACGCCGGAAAAAGCGGAACTTGTGGTATGCTGGGCAGCCATCATGCCAAGTCACAGGAACCGAGCACTCCCTGCGCTTCTTGTCTTCATGCTCGCCTGCGTGGCACGGCCGCAAAGTCCGCCCACATCACCTTGCAGCGTCGACCAACTTCCCATCGTGACGACGGGAGCCAGCATCTTCACTGACGCGCAGGAGCAGGACCTCGGCGACGCCATTGCCGAATACATTGAATCGGACATGCGGATCGCTCCGCCAGCAGCAGACGATCAAATTACTAGGATCGGCGAGCGGCTGGTGGCTACCCTGCCGCCCACCGGCATTCACTTCAGGTTCCGGGTCTATGACTCTGGCGAGGTTAATGGGTTCTCGCTCGCTGGCGGGCGCGTGTATATCAGCCGCAAACTCATCGCAGCAGTCAAAACCGAAGACGAGCTGGCCGGCGTCCTGGCGCACGAGATCGGCCATATTGTCACCCACCAGAGCGCGGTAGATTTTACGCGCCTACTCAAGATCAGGCTCGGGATAACGCATGTGACCGATCGCGCCGACATCTTCGCACGTGTCCACCAGTTGTTCAGCACGCCGCCCAAAGACAATGAACCGGATACCAATGAGGAAAAAGATCAGATAGTCGCGGACCGGGTAGCGCTCTACTCCATGGTGCGAGCCGGCTATGCGCCCTCGAGCTTTGCCTCGTTCCTGAACGACACCATGCTGAACAAGGGAAAAACCGGCAACTGGTTCACCGACATGTTCGGGCTGACGCACGAGGCCGCCAAGCGCTACCGCGGCGCGTTAAAGCTGATTTCCGCGTTGCCCGCGGGATGTCAGTCGCGCAAGCCCGCCAGCAGCGATGCGTTCGGGACGTGGCTACGCGCCATGGTTGAAGAGCGCATCAAGACCGTTGCCGAAGGCGCCGCCGGAGACAAGCCGTTGAAGCTCGATCCTCCGCTGCGGCCTAGTTTGTGGCGGGTGAGGTTCAGTCCCGACGGGCACTACGTGCTGGCGCAGGACGAGGGCAGCATTACAGTGGTGGACAAAGAAGCGGCCAAAGTGCTGTTTCGTATCGACGCGCCCGAAGCGCAGGCGGCGCAGTTTTCGACGGACTCGCGCGAAATTCTGTTCCATGACAGCAATCTCCGCATCGAGCACTGGAGCGTGCCCGAAGGAAAGCGAACCATCGTAAAGGAACTGGTGGTCTACGACGGCTGCAGGCAAACACTACTTTCGCGCGATGGCCGCACGCTGGTGTGCACCAACATCGAATTTCATGAGGGTGTACCGCGGGTGCGGTTAAGGCTGATCGACGTCGAGAGCGGGAACGCTTTCTACGACAAGCCATCATTCTTCCAGATGTACAATCCCTCGTATTTTGGCGTGCTGCTGTTCGCCCTGGAAAGCCTCGAGAACGACATCGGCACTATGCTGCTTTCGCCGGACGGACGCTACCTGCTGGTTGTGGTGGAGGACCAGGTCCTTGCCTACGACCTAGAGCAGCGTCAGCAGATTTCTCTTGGCGGCAAATTGAAGGATTTGCGCCAGACGCGCATGGCGTTCCTTGGACCAGACCAGTTATTCGTGGTGGGCGAACCAAAGAACAAGGACCTGTTCCATGCGCAAATCCTTAGCTTTCCGGCAGGCCAGATGTTGAAAGAAACCGAGATTGGGTCACAAGAGATCGGTTCGGTGACCAACGGGCGGTTGCTGACTGCCGGACCGCTGAAGGGCTTCGCCGTGGGCATTTTCGACCCCAACCAGGGAAAGATCATCGCCGCGTGGAAACAGCCAACCATCGATCTCTACGGCAATACGCTGGCTGCTGAGACGGCAACCGGCAAGCTGCTTATCGGCGATATCGGTTCGAAAGCCGCCAAGAGTGTGGATCTGCCGTTGGGTCCGCTGCCCGAGCCTCGCGCCAGCGCGTTTTCGCCGGATGGCAAGTTTCTGGCGTTATCGGTGAGGACGCGCTCGCAAATATGGGAACTGGAGACGGGCAAGCAGATTCGCATCATGCGGCCGCTGCGCAGCGCATGGATGGACGACAAGGACAGTCTCTTCGGGCAACTGCCGAAGTACATGGAGCAGGAACCCGCCGAAGTCGAAATTACGCTCGAGCCACAATTCTCGGCAAAAGATCTTGGCAAATATGAGCCGCAGGATTGGCAATATCACGATCTGCAGTTCCGGCTGAAGCCGATGGGGAAAGACAAAAGCAAGGACCACCACGCCACGCTCGAAGTGAAAAAGATGGACACGCAAACCGTGGTATGGTCGCGTGACTACCCACACGAAGTGCCGGTATGCTGGCCCGCGGAAGACGACCGCATGGTGCTGGCCTGGGACATGAGCAACGACACGGCCAAGGCGGAGATCAAGAATTATCCGCAGCTGCGACAAGAGGTCGACGTGCTTAAAGACCGCAAGAAGGGATTGTTGCTGGAAACGGTTGCCCCGCTCACTGGAGCGCCGCTTCAGCAAGTGATCATCCCCGAGGCGGATCAGTCCCGCGGGCGTGACGACCAGCGGCGTGCCATCATCTCAGGCGACGTGGTCCTGGCCCGAGGCGAACACGGCAACACAGCAATTTATTCATTGGCAAATGGTTCGAAGATTGGGGAGTTCTTCGGGTTGACAGTGGCTACGGACGCGAACGCTGGCGTGATCGCAGCCCAGAACCGCGAAGAGGAAATCCTCATCGTGGATGAGCACACAGGGAAAGAACTGGAGCGCTTCACACTGGGTTCGCCGGTGCGCGCCGCTCGCATTGTGAACAGCGCGGAAAAGACCTTGATGGTCCTGACTGCCGATCAGGTGGTGCATCGACTGCCCCTACCGAAGACCAGGTAGCCCCTCAGGGATCTCGCGACGAAGCTGCGCGGTGACTGAGGCAAACCAGTTCTCTTCCGCAACATTAAGATCAAATGTCAGTGTTCCCCGCACATGCGGGGATGAACCGTAGAGCTGCCCGAGGATGCCGATCGCCGCGATCGCGTTCCCCGCTCCGGGGGGATGAACCGAACGATGCTACCTACTGGGTTGTATCAAAAAACGGGTGCACTGTTTGATTGACATTGGCGTAGACTCTTGGGCTTTAAAATGACCGTTGCCGGTCCTTTGCACGCGAGTTCACTGTGATTCAAAAAAATCGCAGCAGAAAACATTTCGAGGAGTCGATGCCGCCGCTTTTGCACAGGACGCGAGAGGGGTCGGGCCTGTATCGCTCGTCGTTTCTTTTCGCGCTGATCAGGAACTCCGCGGCCAAGCATTGATACAGAGCATCATCGAAACAGCACTAGGCGGTGGACTACGTACTCACAGCCGCAACGAGCGGCCGCTCCTTCGCGCCGATGATCAGAAGCCAAAGCATGCCGGCGAGTTCGGCCAGAAACGCCGGCTGGAAATAACGGAAGAGAGTGTCAGTGTAATTCGGAGCGAAGAACCAGGTGACGCCGACGATGACCCAGGCGACGCCGTCAAGCAGAAGCCAATACCCGAGCCAGCGCGGCAAGAAGCGCGAGCGCACGACCAACCACCCAAAAGGCAACAACCATAAACCCCAGAACGTCTGGTTGATACCGTTCGCCTGCCCATGCATACGGATCAGGAGCATGCCGATTGCCTCGCGCGTATGGCCGTCGAAGGCGGCGAGGGTATCGCCGCCGCGAAAAACGAGAAGCGCCGACGCGCTGAAGACAACGGTTACGAGGCCGAGGGCAGATGATACCAGCACCAGAGCTGCCAGTTGTCGCGCACGATGGCGGTCGACGCCCTCAAAGAGGCGATAGAGAGCCATGCCCAGGCCGATGAAGATAACCGCGCCAAGTGTTTCGGCAAACATACCCCAACGGTAGAGCGTCTCATGGCCGAGGACCCGGGCCGCGGTGGCCGCAGCGTCGTTTAGCACGACCGTCTGCGACGGGACATACAGCAGGTAGAACGGCCCTACGGTGAAGCCCAGATACCATAGGCCAGCGATGCGGGCTTTCCTCTTCAGCGACGTCATGTGGACCTCCAGCGTTGCGGGAGTGTACGCACTTTGGGTATTCCGTCATTATTATTCGCGCAACAGGATCATGGGGTCGACGGCGAGTGCCTGCCGCGCGGGAATCCACGCAGCAACGAGGCCCAGGCCCAACATGGCAAGGATGACGCCGACGAGCGCCATCGGATCTGTCTGGCGTACCGTCTCAACACCTGTAGGGGGCGGCTCTACGTTGTCATGGACGTCCTTGGGTGCTTAAAAAAACGTGGGCGCTGTAGCTCGGTTTTTGATCTGTATCGGTTTTGGACCGAAAAACAGCCCAAAACGGCCAAAACTGGCCTAAGGTAGCGAAACGGAAGGATGTAGATACGTGGCAAAAACTAGGCTTGTATTGTTGATTTATCAGTGGATAGTGCGCGATTTTCTGTTCATGTAGTCCATCAGCAGGTATTCGCCCAGCGTTTCCGGCGTGGTGAAGTACGCCTTGCCGCGGCACATCTCCGACACCTTGTGCACAAACTGAACGAGCCCGAAATCCGACGCCAGCATGAAGGTGTTGATCATGATGTTTGAGCGCTTGCAGCGCGCCACCTCTTCCAGCGTCTCGCTGACTACCAGCGGATCGAGGCCGTAGGCGTTCTTGTAAATGCGGCCGTCGGGCAGCGTTAATGCCGACGGCTTTCCGTCCGTGATCATCACGATCTGCTTCATGTCCTTGCGCTGGCGAGCCAGGATGCGCTGCGCAAGCCGGAGCCCTTCGCACGTATTTGTGTAATACGGGCCCACCTTAACGCGGGCCAGTTGCGAAACCGGCAGTTCTTCGGCGGAGTCGTGGAAGAGCACGACCGAAAGCGAGTCGCCGGGATACTGCGTTCGAATCAGATGCGACAGCGCCATCGCGACTTTCTTCGCCGGCGTAAAGCGATCCTCGCCGTAAAGGATCATCGAGTGCGAGCAGTCAAGCATCACGACCGTTGCGCACGAACTCTGGTACTCGCACTGATGCACGTGGAGATCGTCGTACTCGAGATTCAGTGGCAGGCTAATGCCCTCGCGCGCAATGGCAGACTTGAGCGTCGTTGTTGAGTCGAGGTTCAATGTGTCGCCGAACTCATACCGCTGCGATGCGCCATGGGTCTCGACTCCAGTTGCCCAATGATGCGTATCGTGACGCCCGAAACTTGACTTGCCAAGCGAGCCGAGCAGATCGCGCAGAGTCTTATAACCGAGAAAGTCGAGGCTCTTATCGGTGACTTCAAACCTCACCTCACCTTGAACATTGCCGGCCTGGCCCATCGCCTGCGATATGCGGTTCTTGTCCATCTTTTGCGACCAGGAGATGTAGTTTTCCTGCTCCATGCGCTGGATGAGCTTGGCGATCAGCTCGTCCATCTTGCCTTGCTGCATCATCTGCTCAAGTTGTTCGCGGATGCGGTCGTCAAACATCTCGCCGGATTCGAGCAGCTGACGTAAGGCCTCGCGCAGATCGTCGAGCGAGTGATCCATCTCCTGGAATCGCATATATGGGTCGCGAAATCCTGAGTCGAGCAGGAAGTCGCTCAGCGCCTTCAACAGGTCCTCGATGTCCATCTCCGAGGCGAGGTCGCCGGTGAATTTGGTATAGCGAACGCGCTTCATGATCTACTCCCGCCTTAGTTCAACCCTCCGCCGCGCCCTGACCGGCGTGCGCGCTGCCAGTCGTCGAACTCGATCTCGAGATCGCGCTCCTGCTTCTTTTGTCCCTTCTCCGCGGCCACAAATCCGTGCTCCTCGCTGCGGCTCAGCTTGCGATGTGCTACCAGGCCCTCCAGCAGAAACTCTGCCGCCGCGACGGCCTTCGGCGGATCGTCTGAGGCCTTGACCTCGAGCGGTGAGAGTCTCTCGAAGAGTCCCTGAATCTTCTTCAGGTCGGACAGTGCAGCGGAACTCGGCTGGTTGTCATCGAGCTTGACCGTGCCGCCCAGGTTGAACCATTGTTCAATCTGCTGAGTGTTGTTCTCGCCGAAGTAGCGGTCATAGATTTTGCCGACCGAAAGGCGAATGAGCTCGCGCACGACCGTATCGGCGCCGCGCATCTCGCCTTCGTACTCGAGCTCGAGCTTTCCGGTGATGCCGGGCAGGGCCGCGTAGATGTCGCTGATTCGCGGAACAGCGATCCTCTCACCGTTCAACAGAGCCCGGCGCTCGGCATTCGACACAACCAGCTCCATCGTCGAGATGGGCAGCCGTTGACTGACACCGCTTCGTTTGTCCACCTTCTTGTCTTCGCGGGCGGAGAAAGCAATCTGCTCTATAACCGCGCGTACGTAGTCCGGAATCTCGATGGGGGCGGAGTCGCGCTCGGACCACGCCTCCTGAGCCGTAATGGTCATGCCTTCCTCGATCGTCTCGGGGTAGTGCGTGCGAATCTCCGAGCCGATCCGGTCCTTGAGCGGAGTCACAATCTTGCCGCGGGCAGTGTAGTCCTCGGGGTTGGCGCTGAAGACAAGAGCTACATCAAGCGCGAGCCGCACTGGAAAGCCCTTAATCTGAACGTCGCCTTCCTGCATGATGTTGAACAGCGCAACCTGGATCTTGCCGGCCAGATCGGGCAGCTCGTTGATGGCGAAGATGCCACGGTTGGCGCGCGGCAGAAGGCCATAGTGCATCGTCAGTTCGCTGGCGAGATCCTGGCCGCCCCGAGCCGCCTTGATCGGGTCGAGATCGCCCACCAGATCGGCCACAGTCACATCCGGGGTGGCGAGTTTCTCTACGTAACGCTCGTCCCGCCCCATCCAAGCGATCGGGGTCGCATCCCGGTTCTCTTCAATGAGCTCGCGGCAGCGCCTGCAGAGTGGCCGGTAGGGGTTGTCGCGAATCTCGCAGCCCGCCACGTACGGCAGATGCTCATCCAGCAGGGCGGTGAGCGAACGCAGGATTCTGCTCTTTGCCTGCCCTCGAAGTCCCAGCAGGATGAAGTTCTGCCTGGAAAGGACAGCGTTCACGATCTGCGGAATGACCGTGTCCTCAAATCCGACGATCCCCGGAAACAGCGTCTCACGCGCGTGGAGGCGCCTGATCAGGTTCTTGCGCAGCTCGTCCTTGACGCTGCGGTTCCTGAGGCAAACTTCGGAAAACTGGGTGCTGCTGCGCAGTTCCCCCAACGTCTGGGGAAGAGGGTGAGCTGCCGCCATGGATGGGCTCCTTCGCCGGTCCGACCATTCCGGCTCGTGATTATTAGTAGACGCACTTCAAATGCATTCCGGCGCATCCGAACTTATTTTGTTTTCAATGCTTCATTAGATGCGCGCTTGCAAGAACCAGTGGCACCGATGTTTGGATATTTGGAAGATCGTGTTCGAGCCAGAGAACAACTTTCGGCGAAACCTATCCCATATAAAGAGAAGCGTTTCCGACAGCGCAACCGATCAGTCGGTTCCGGCGTCGTGTTCGTAACGCTTGAGTGCATCCTGAAGGCTCTTTGCGGCCTGCTGATCGTCCTGCTTCAATACGAGGTCCAGGGCTTGCCTTGCTGCCCGGACCGCGTCAGTGGAGCGGCCTGCCTTGTCATACACCTTAGCCAACTCCGCGAGGCAGCGCCAGTCCTTGTTTTGGCTAAGTGCGACGGATTTCTCAAGCTGGGGAATCGCGCTTGCCAGATCGTCACGGGACTCGAAGACAAAGCCCAGATTGAATCGGTACTCCACCGACCTGGGATCCACCTCAATCGCCTTCCGCAACTGATCAACGGCCCCATCTGGGTCGCCGTTCAGCGCCAGCGAGACAGCGAGGTGATCGAGGAATGTGGGATTCGTGGGAGTCAATTCGGAGGCTTTTTGGTACTCGGCCAGTGCTTCGCGCTCCTGGTCATTCGCGCTCAGGGCTGTGGCGAGTACGTAATGGGCGAGCGAATCGTCGGGATTGCGCTCAAATGGCCTGGCGAAACGTCCTGATGGCCTCGGGAAACTGGCTGTTTTCGAGCTTCTGATAGGCTTCGTCGAACAGCCGGTAGAAATCCGTTGCCTGTGGGTCGATGCGATCGATGCTCGTGCCGGCAGGAAGATTGACGAACTCTGGAATGTTGACGGCGCGGTTGGCTGCGGTCGTGTCGTCGACGACGATTGCGGGGGTGTCGTTGCCGTCAGCATCGACGTGCGTCAGCATCAGCCGGGTGTAAGGGCCACGTGCCTTGGAAGAGAACGCGAGCCAGCGCCCGTTGGGCGACCAGGTATGCCAGGAATTCATCGGCGCCAGGTTGCAGCGCATCAGCCGGGCCTCGCCACCCGCAAACGGCACAATATAGAGCTTGCTGTCGGGGCGCATCAGCAGCCCGTTCTTGTTTTGCACAAAGACGATCCACTTGCCGTCCGGCGAGACCTTGGGAAAGTTGTTGCTCATTCCATTATTCGAAGCGCCTTCGACTGGGACCGCCTTTCCTCCGCGCCCCTCGTTGAACGGAATCCGGTAGAGATCGTACTGTATCTGCGACTCGTTCGGATCGTTGGCCCGCTCCGACCGCGGCGCTCCTGGGGGATACGGATCGCGTGCAACCGCCCGGCTGAAGATCAGGTATTTGCCGTCAGGCGACCAGAAGGCGCTAGTGTGCACGTATGCCGGATCATCCGCCCCTGGGAGCGGCCGCATTTTGCCTTCTTTTCGGTCGTACCACGCCAGAACTCCGCGCGTGGGATAGAAGACCTGGCTGAATTCGATGCTTCGGTAGTTCGTGCTATAGAGCCGATCAAGAATGCCCGAGGCGAAGCCGGGTTCTTCATTCTGATGTTTGTTCGTGTTATCGGGCGGCCCGATCGAGGTCACCACATAGCGCCCACTGGGCGACACCTGCGACATGAATCCGAATCGCTTTACTGCGGGATCCGCGGCGCGGGTCTCCGCATTCACCCCAAAGGAACTCCAGTGAATCACATCGGAGCTGCGGATCGTCATCTCCTTCGAGACCGGGACAAGCGCATAGAGACCCTTGTCGTTTCTCGGGCCGTCCATATCGAGGCCGAGAGTCTTGCCATCGCGCGAAAAGGAGTGGCAGTTGGCGCAGGTCGGCAGGTTGGTCATCACGAGGTGGCTGCTGGGCTGGGAGATGTCGCGGATTTCCCATTTGATCAAGGGAATAGCCGAGCGGGGCAAAGGGGCGATGGGGCCTTTTTCCTCCGGCGGAGGCAGCATCAGCGGAACATCGCGATAGAAAATCGGCGCTCCCACGGGGTCGGGCGAGGTTGAGATCGTAACTTGCCCGAGGGAAACGGGTTCGAGGGAATGGTCTGAGAATCCTTTGATTTCTACATGAGCCGGCGAATTCCGGGAGAATTGCCTGATTTTCTCCCAAATGGCCGCGTCGGGCTTCCAGGTGTGTGTCGATGCCTGTTCCGGTGTCAGCGCGAGGCCAGCCCCTGCATTCGGGTCGATCTCGCCTTGTCGCAGTGGAGTCCCCGTCACTCCGACGCTGAGAGGAGCCGATCCCGCTGCAAAGGAGATCTGAAAGACCCACCGCCTGACGTTCTCATTGGCGTCATGCCAAAGGAATGTCGGGGCCGTAATCTCCGGCGGAAAGACCGAACCTTCAAGGGGGTAGTCGATCGAGATCTTCGATGGCGTCGGGACGACCTCTCGATCAGCCGGGCCTTCGGTTCTGGTGGAAAAAGCGGCGCCGCAGATCAGCGCCACGGCGGAGCAGCCGAAGACTGTCACAATAAGATATCGGGCAAAACGCAACTGCATCTGCCTCCATGCGGCACCTGTGTTGTGATCCCGCAATTTGAGAATGAAGGCAGGAAGGTATTTGTTCGGTGATCTCGCTCACATTTATGAATCCGATAGAATGCTGATGTTGATTTTCCGCAGAAGCTTCAAGATCCTTACCGCCGTCCTAAGAACTAGATAGCCTCAGGAGAACTAATGCGTCTTCCTACTTCGTTTCGCTCTCTCTTATTGCTCCTGGCTGCAAGTCCACTGGTCGCCCGTGCCCAGTTTCCCGCGGTTTCGAAAGAGGAACTCAACATGACCTCCGACCCCAAGGCTCCGGGGGCGGCGGCGGTCTACCTCTACCGAGAAGATACTGAGGACGATCCGCATGCATTCCGAACGGTGTACGCGCGCATCAAGGTCTTAACCGAAGCAGGGAAGAGCGCGGCGGTGGTTCAGATTGACTTCCCCAAGACTTTTGTTTTCAATGCCCTCGGCAACAACTTCAGCAGGCTTGCTTCAGGGAGTGCTACGAACTGGAGTTTGCCCGCGATCGAGCATGCCGGGGAAGACCAGCCCTGGGACACCGAGAGCTATGTGGGCAAAGTGGAGATCGGGGCGCTAGAAGGCAGGGTTACGCACGTGGATGGCAGCGTGGTTCCGCTCGCCGGCAAAGCCTCCGAGTTGCTGAAGGTGTCGAGGGGACCTCGAGGAAGCGAAACCACGTTTACGATGCCCGGCGTTGAAGTCGGAAGCGTGATCGAGTATCGCTACCAGATTCGCTACGACCGCTATCTCACGGCGCCGGACTGGCAGATGCAGAAGCCATACTTCATCCACAAGGAACACTTTGTTTTCCATCCTTCCATGCAATTCCTTCCGCATACGACCGGCGCGGGAGTGGCGAATAACGCGCTGAAGGACCCGCACGACAACATTCTCACCGATGTTCGATTCCGGCCGGTTCTTCCTCCGGGCAAGACGCTCCTCCAGAATGCGATGGGCGACTGGGTCATTGATCTCACCGACGTTCCGCCGATTCCCGAGGAACCGTTTGCACCCCAGGTGAATGCCGAGAGCTATGGCGTGGACTTCTTCTATACTCATACGCCCGATGTCAAGGATTACTGGCAGAAACAGATGGGGTACTGGACGAGCAAGCTGAACCAGTACATCTCGCCCACGTCGGCTTTGCACAACGCCGTGAACGAGACGGTGGCCCCGTCCGATTCCCCGGCCGAGAAAGCGAAGAAACTTTACCTGCTGGTGCAGAAGATTCAGAACACCGACTCGAGTCCCGACGGCGCACCCATGACCGGCAGCGAGTGGATTCCGAGGGGTAAAGTGGAATCGGTTTTGCTCAACAAGAAGGGATCGAGCAATCAGATTGCTTACCTTTACCTGGCGCTCGTGCGTACAGCTGGAATCAAAGCTCGTCCGGTGCGGATCGCGAGCCGCAGTCTTCGCATCTTCTCAGCGCAATTCATGGATAACATCCAGCTCGACACTGTACTGGTTGAGCTGAAGATCGATGAAAAGAAGATGTTGGTCGATCCGGGCACGCTGATGGCCCCTTTTGAGACGCTGCACTGGGCGCATGCCGGCGCTGGCGGCGTCGCATTGGACGACAGCAACAAGGCGCAAATCGTGGTGACCCCGCTGCAGAAGAACACCGACAACAGCACTTTGCATGCTGGTTCGCTTAATGTCACTCCGCAAGGCGCGGTTTCAGGCACGCTGAAGGTGGCATTCGTCGGGCAGCGCGCGATTGAGCTGCGCCAGCTCGGCGTCAGCTCGGGATCCGACGCTGTGAAAGCCGAGATCAGCCGTATGATTGCGCAGCAAGTGCCACAGGGAATTGAGGCCTCGGTCGATCACCTCGCGTATCTCGATGACCCGAGCAAGCAACTGCTGGCAGTCATCCAGGTGTCGGGCTCGTTCGCGAAGAACGCGGCCGGCCGTATCGAATTACCGCGCATGTTCTTTGGAGCACAGGAGAAGAACCCGTTTCCAGCGGAGAGTCCCCGTGAGCTGCCGGTTGATATGCGATATCCGGCCCAGGAGCAGGAGAAGATTACGTACGCGCTCTCCGGCGGCTGCGCAATGGAAGGAACTCCGCAGGACGTGAATCTGCGCTGGGGAGAAAATGCGGCATACCAGCTTCGCACCAATGCCGAGGGGAATTCGATTACCGATGCGCGCATCCTCGCCCGTGGGTTCACGCTGCTCGATCCCAAGGACTACGAGGACTTGCGCGGCTTCTACGAGAAGGTGGTTGCCGCCGATCAGCAGCGGCTGGAACTGAATACCTCGGAGGCCCAGAAGAATTAGCCGGAGTAGCAGCCTGATCGGATCGAAACCGAGAGCGGTGCCGACCCAAGACTGCGGCACAGTAGCCGAAATGCGCTTCTCCGTAGGTTGAAGCAAAATCCACTTGTCCATCCAGCTCTATATCATTCCGGCCGCGGGAGGGACGGCCCGCCGCCTGCGCGCCAATACGCGGTTGATGAACTCCTGGCACTGCTTGTCGCCGAACAGGCGCTGGCTGGTGTTCTCGTCCAAGGCACGCTCGCCCTACACGCAGATGTACCTGACCCACATCGATGAAAATTCGGCCCCGTTGTCGGAGCAGCTTGCCAATGTGCTGACGGAACTCGGCAGGAAGGAAAAAGCAGCAGCCGGGCTTCAAATCGCAAAGGACCGTCAGGCCAAAGGATCCGAGGCCGATCATTGATTCGGTGAAATGCGAGCTGGAAAACAACAAGAGCGGCGCGACCATCTCTGATCGCGTCGCTCTTGTTTTGCAGACTCAGCCTAGAACAGGTTCCAGAGTGACTGGTTATAAACCGCGTGGTGGAACTGCACCTCCGAGCCTTTCACAATCGAGCCCAGCTCGCGTGGCGAGCGGTTTGCCGCTGCCTGCTTGAGGTCGGCATAGCGTCCCTGCACGTCAGACCCAAGGATCTCCGCGATCCACTTCGATTCCTTGAAGTCGTCAATGGCGTCCTGAATGTTGTCCGGCAGGTAGTTGCCGCCGCCGCGCAGATCCTTCCCGTTCGAGATATCGCCGTCGACGCCGGTCTTGAAGATTCCATAGAGGGAGAGATACGGATTCGCGTCCGGGGCCACGGCGCGTACCTCGGTGCGCATGGAGCGGTGATTTCCGATCGGAACGCGGATCATTGCGCCGCGATCAACAGCCGAAGCGCGAATCTGGTTCGGCGCTTCGAAGTGCGGATCGAGGCGGCGGTACGCATTCACGCTCGAGTTGAAGATCAGGCACAGATCCAGGGCCTTGCTCAGGATGCGATCGAGGAACTCCCAGCCAAACTTGGAGAGCTGTTCGTCGCCCTTCTCGTCCCAGAAAAGGTTTGTCTTGCCCTTGCTCACCGAAACGTTCGTATGCATGCCGCTGCCGTTGACGCCAACCACCGGCTTGGGCAGGAAGCTCGCCGTATAGCCCATGTTGTTGGCGATCTGGCGGCAGAGCAGCTTGTAAAGCTGGATCTGGTCAGCCCCAGCCACCACTTCCGCGTAACCGAAGTTGATCTCGAACTGGCTCGGCGCTACTTCGGGGTGGTCCTTTTCATTCTGGAAGCCCATCGCGCGCTGCACTTCGGCGGCAGTGTCGATGAACTGGCGCAGCGGATCGAGCGGCAGCACGTGGTAGTAGCCGCCGGTATTGATGAAATCGAACTTGCCTGTCTGGTGGTACACCTGCTCCGCGTTCTTGCCGGCAAAAAGGAAGCCCTCGATCTCGGTGGCCGCGTTCAGCGTGTACTGATGCTCCTTGAAGAGCTTCTCGGAGTACGCCTTGAGCACCCCGCGCATGTCACCCGCATACTGCGTGCCATCCTTGTCGATGACATTGCCGAAGACCAGCACCTTGCCGTTGCCAAACACGTCGGCGGGCACCCAGTAGAAGGCGCTCCAGTCGATACCCAGGCGCAGATCGCTCTCCTTCTGCGCGGTGAATCCGCGAATGGAGGAACCGTCGAAGGTCAGGTTCTCGTAGGCGCCCAAGAGGAACTTCTTGTCATAGTCCAGCAGGTGCAGCCGGCCCTCAAGGTCAGAGAACAATACAGTTACGGCTTTGATCCGCTTCTCGTCCCTCAGGTACTTCAACCGCTTCTCGCGGACTTCCTCGTTCGGCAGCCGGTTCAGACGGTCAGCCTTGGCTTGCAGATTCAGCTCCTCCAGCTCGTCATACGGAAGAGCAAGAAAATTGCGATATTCGGTCGACATGATTCTCCTTTGTGGTCGAAACGGGATCAGATGTGCCAAACAAGCTTATGGATCAAGCATAAATAACCCATGGGGGTTCTGCACCATCTGAAACGAAAAAGCATGAGCCGGATCGAAGAAAGATATCTCCTTCGTTCCGGCCCATGCCCGGTTGATGTTTGCCCGAATTTCTGCGGTACGGCACTTGCATGGTTGACCCTGCCGCGCGAACGGCCGTCAACAATCTACTTCTCTTGGCTGGCGATGCGGCCTGCCTTACGCGAGTTCCAACTCCGGCAGCGACACGGTGTTTACGGTCTTGGCGATCCGCGACACGATCTGATACGGATCGGCCTCGGAATTCGGACGGCGGTCTTCGAGATACCCGCGGTATCCGCTCCTGATGAAGTTCACAGGCAGCCGTATGGAAGCACCCCGATCGGACAATCCATAGCTGAACTTGTCGATTGCCTGCGTCTCATGCAGTCCCGTCAGCCGCAGATGATTGTCTGGGCCATACACGTCGATGTGCGCGGCGATGTTGTTTTCGAATGCCGCCATCAGGCCCTCGAAGTACTCCTTTCCGCCCACTTCGCGGAGGTGCTTCGTCGAGAAGTTGGTGTGCATGCCGGAGCCGTTCCAGTCGCCGCGGATAGGCTTGCAGTGCAACTGGAGATCAACCTCGTACTTCTCGCAGAGGCGCGCCATCAGGTAGCGGGCCACCCACAGGTCATCGGCGGCCCTGTGCGTGCCCTTGCCGAAGATCTGAAACTCCCACTGGCCCTTGGCTACCTCGGCGTTGATGCCTTCATGATTGATCCCGGCGGCCAGGCACAGATCGAGGTGCTCTTCAACAATGGTGCGCGCCAGGCTGCCCATGTACTTGTAGCCGACGCCGCAGTAGTACGGACCCTGAGGTCCAGGGAAGCCTTCTTCTGGGAAGCCGAGCGGCCGACCGTCTTTGTACAGGAAGTACTCCTGCTCAAAGCCGAACCACAGATCGGGGTCATCCTCGGCGGTTGCGCGCATGTTGCTGGCGTGCGGCGTCCCGTCCGGATGCATGACTTCGCTCATAACAATGTACCCGCTCTTGCGGCTTGCATCCGGGTAGACAGCCACGGGCTTCAGAATGCAGTCGGAACTGTGGCCCGCGGCCTGCATCGTCGAGCTGCCGTCAAATCCCCACAGAGGCAGATCGGCAAGGGTGGGCGGGGCGGCAAACTCCTTGATCGTTGTCTTGCCGCGCAGCTCGGGAATCGGCTTTTTGCCGTCGAGCCAGATGTACTCCAGTTTGTATTTCGCCATGGGTCTCCTTCAGGCAGGCTTGTTTT
>Ga0126381_100000358_pt1 | contig 49118 bp, 46 predicted proteins | sample PanSoiMetPlot_28_FD_96465 | JGI IMG/M metagenome (GOLD analysis project Ga0126381, IMG submission 96465) | Tropical forest soil microbial communities from Panama - MetaG Plot_28 | ecosystem: Environmental > Terrestrial > Soil > Tropical forest > Bulk soil | place: Panama | collected 2016-02-17 | reverse complement strand
TTCTTCTACATTGCGACCAGCCCAGACTCTCTCGACAAGGTGAATGCAGCGCTGCGCGATACCATCAAGTCCAATCCGCTGGGCGGGCAGGCTTTTGGTTATATGGTCGACTTCTCCGCTCATCGCGATTACCTCTCTCTGACGAACGCGACCTATGAGTAGTTTTTCCTTTGTTCGCCGCGAGCGAGGGAGTAACATCTCTCGCTCGTGCTTTTGCCCACCATCGTCTCAAGCCTGGCCAGATCCAGGGCGTCAATATGAAGACACTCGCGCTGTTGCTGATCTCTGTCACCGCTTTTCCCCTGTTCGCCGACAACGTCGCCGGCCACTATGTTCTGCGGGGAGTTATGGAGGTCGGCTCCGAGCTGTGGCTCAAACCCGACGGCAACTTCGAATTCATGCTTGCCTATGGCGCAGCCGACTACTGGGCCAAAGGCACATGGCGGCAGGAAGGCAGTGACGTCATCCTGCATAGCTCAGGCAAGGAGGAGGCTCCCTTTCGCTTCCTGCGCAGCGAGCCGGGCAAGCCCGGCCGCATCCGTGTGTGGGTCATCGGCCAGAATGGCAAGGGCGTAGCCAACATTCATGTCCACCTGCTGGCGCAAGGCGAGCCGCTGGAGGCAACAACCACGGAAGATGGCGCCGCCGTCTTTCCCGACGCTCCCAAGGCCCATGCTGTTGCGTTTGAAGTGCGCGTCTATGAGCTGCAAGCAGGCCCCTTCGATATCGATCCTTCGAACAAGGATTTCTACTTCGAGATCAATGGAGGAGCCATCACACAGGTTCTGTTCCAGGACGAACACCTGACCTTCGACGGCAGCACGCTTCTCATGCGTCATTGGGGTGCGGACAAGCCCATGCGCTACGAAAAAGAGGAGTAATTTAGAGAAGCGATATCGTGATGGGTCCGCAACATAAAACAACCCACTCCGAAGGAACAAATCAATGCATCGCGCAAGAATCTGCTGCTTGATCTTCTTAGCCTCAGTGCTCACCGGCGGCGGAACCGCAGTCGTGACTGCTCAGTCCCAATCCTCAGCGTCCGCCGTCAACCCCGACAAGCCCTTCGTCGCCGAGTATTACTACAAGGCCAAGTGGGGCTACGCCGACGAGTTCATTACGCTGTTCAAGAAGAACCACTATCCGCTGCTGAAGAAGGAAATGGAGATGGGCCGCATCCTGAAGGTTACGGCCGTACAGCCCCGATATCACGCCACGGAAGACGGCCGCTGGGACTATCGCGTCACCATCGTCTTTAAGAACGCAGCCATTGCCAACGACGATTTCGATAGCGCGCCCCTGTTGAAGCAGCTTTTTCCCGACCAGGAGACTTACAAGCGCGAGGAGAAGCGCCGCTTCGAAATCCTGGACGCCCACTGGGATGTGCCCATCAAGGATGTTGATCTCGACGCGAAATAGCCGCCCGCCCAGTTCGCTTCAAATGGAGTACGCTGGTTGCGCCATGGTCTCCAGGCAAGGCGCCTTGCTCACAAAACTAACTCTGATCGGCCTTGTTATTTGCTGCTTGCCTTTCAGCCTTGCCGCTCAGACTCTGCCATCTGCGCTCGCCACCCCAAAACAGATTCGCGACATGCTGGTGCAGCGCATCGATGTGGAGCACAAGGCAACGGCCATCGTGGTCGGCCTCATCAGCAAGCACGGCCGGGAGATCATCAGCTACGGCAAGTTCGATCGCGACGATCCCCGCGTGCCCGACGGCGAAACCATCTTCGAGATCGGCTCGGTGACCAAGCTCTTCACCGCGCTGTTATTGTCGGACATGGCCTTGCGAGGCGAGGTGAACCTTAACGATCCGGTCGCGAAGTACGTGCCTCCGTCGGTTCACGTCCCCACGCGTAATGGCAAGCAGATTACGCTGCTGGATCTTGCCACCCACCACTCGGGGCTGCCCAGAGAACCTGCACACTCCAACCAGTCCTACACCCTCGAGGACATGTATCAGTTCCTGAACGGCTATCAACTCACGCGCGATCCGGGCGCCCAGTACGAATACTCCAATTTTGGGGTCGGTCTGTTAGGTCAGATATTAGCGAAGCGCGCGGGTACCGATTATGAAAGTCTGCTGCGCACCCGCATCACCGGTCCGCTCCAGATGGACCACACAGCGATGCGTTTGACGCCGGAGATGCAAGCGCATCTGGCGCCTGGCCGCAACGGCCAACATAGGAGTTTCGCCGTTCCGGTCCTTGCCCTGGCGCCGGCGGGCGCTATTCGCTCCGACGTTGACGATATGTTCATTTTTCTGGCTGCAAACATGGGTTTGATTCGTACGCCCCTGCTGCCCGCGATGAAGAATATGCTCAGCGTGCGCAGACAGGCCGGCCCGGGCACGCAGATTGCTCTAGGCTGGCACATCCTTCACGGACAGAATGAACTGGTATGTCACAATGGCACGACCTATGGATATCACGCGTTTGTCGGCTTTGAGCCGCATCGCAAAGTCGGCGTGGTGGTCCTCTCCAACTCGAACGAGTCCATTGACGACATTGCCGAACGTGTGCTGGAGTATCCGGTCACTGTGCCATTGGAGCTCCAGTGAGGCCCCGACTGTCTTTGTTGATATCCGGTGAAGATAGCTGCATGAGGTCCTAAGCTCGATGCCGTTTGCGCCACCCGATGCCAGCATCGTTTACGGTGAATCATGTTGCGCGTAGGACTGACCGGCGGTGTCGCCTGCGGCAAGTCCACTGTCGGGGAGATGCTCGTCGCGCATGGCGCGCATTTCCTCAAGGCTGACGCCCTGGCACACCAACTCTACGCACCGGGCACCGATGTACACCACGCGATTGTCCACCACTTCGGAACGGAAATTCTGAAACCGGATGGCGCTATCGACCGCGCAAAGCTGGCGAACCTGGTTTTCCCGGATCGCATTGGCGAACTGAACGCGATCGTGCATCCGGCCGTTATCTCAGCACAGACGGGGTGGATGAATGAGATCGAGCGCCAGTACGCGCACGGCGTCGCTGTCATCGAAGCTGCACTGATCATTGAGGCCGGAGCCGCGAAGGACTTCGACAAGATCATCGTCGTGACCTGCGACTTCGACCAGAAGATCGAGCGCTATTCGCGGCGCGCCGGCATCTCCTTGGCAGCGGCTCGTGTCGAAGTAGCGCGCCGCAGTGCGACTCAGTTGAGCGATGAAGAGAAATGCCGTCATGCCAGCTACGTCATCGACAATTCCGGTTCCATTGAGGACACCCGGCAACAGGTAGACAAGCTTTGGGATGAGCTACGCGCGCAAACGTAATAGCAACGCGAGTGGGAAGCTTCCTGCGAATGCGGCTGTACGTGCATAAAAGGGGCCCATTTCGTTACACTTTCTTATGGGAAGCGTCTATCCGCTATCCAACACTCTGAGTTGATTGGAACTATCATAAAAGCATGAGATTTGTCCGGCCTTTCCTGCTCGGCGTGATTCTAGCCGGCGCATTTTACTGGTTTACGACTCATCATCCGGGAACGAATCCCGCAGCTGATCTGATTTCCCGTCCAACGCACGTCGACATCTTGCAAGCTGCCGGCCCGGAAAAGCTCGATCCCGAAGAGCAAAACAATATCGATGTCTATCACCGCGTAATCCCTTCCGTGGTGAATATCACCTCGCGTACCGTAGCCTACGACTTATTCTTCGGACCTGTGCCGGAGGAAGGCCAGGGTTCCGGCTTCATCATCGATAATCAGGGACATATCCTCACCAACTATCACGTCGTGGGCGATTCCAGCCAGGTCGAAGTCACCCTGCATAACAAGAAGACATACAAAGCGGCGGTGATCGGTCGCGATCGTTCTCACGATCTGGCGGTCGTCCAGATCAAAGCGCCGGACCTGGTCCCGGCGGTACTCGGCGAATCGAAGAATTTGCAGGTCGGTCAAAAGGTATTTGCTATCGGCAATCCCTTTGGGCTCGCCGGCACAATGACGCGCGGCATCATCAGTTCGTTGCGCCCAATCCGCAGTCCCGAAGGCGCCTACATCGAAGAAGCGATCCAGACGGACGCTGCCATCAACCCCGGCAACTCCGGCGGTCCGCTGCTGAACTCGCATGGCGAAGTGATCGGCATCAACAGCATGATTGCGACGGGTGGCTCGAACCAGAGCGCCGGCATCGGCTTCGCAATACCGATTAACACCGCCAAGGCCGTACTGGGCGACCTGATCACGTTAGGCTCGGTTCGACGGCCGTCGCTGGGCATTGTTTCGTTGCCGATTGGTCCTGAGCTGGCGCAGGAGATGGGGCTACCCGCAGACTATGGCATCCTGATTGTCCGCGTTGTACCCGGCGGTGCGGCTGAGCGAGCCGGACTTCGCGGCGGCAATGAGCGTGCCTATCTGGGTGCCACTCCGATTATGATCGGCGGCGATCTGATTGTCGCCATCAACGGCGATGCCATTGGCGATCAGCAGGACCTTGCCAATGCCATGAACAAGCATCGCGCCGGCGACAGCGTGACCGTCACCATCTATCGCGGCCGGAGAAAGATGAATGTTCCCGTGGAGTTGGGCGAGGAGCGGGGACGCGCCTGATAGTCCTCCCTAGGGTGTAAGGCAAGGCGACCGCTTTCATTGCCCGCCAGTTGCACTGTCGGATATCATCGTTAGGATATGTATGACGACTTTGAGGCAGTCGACCGCTGGACCGGCAAGCGGGTCCATTGCCGCTATCAGGCGCTGATTGTCGCCATTGCCACGCGCCACGCTGACGCCGTCGACATCAAGTTTCTGGTTGACGATCGTCCTGTATGGATCGCCCTTCCACATCCTGCGTGGGTGGAATACAACCGTCAAACCGGGAAAATCATCAGCGATCCTATGGCAGTTCAGATTGCGGGCCACTATTTGAAGTGGGCGATTGAATCAGGCGAGGACAACGGGCGTGAGATGTACACCCTGACCGTACAGGAAGTGCTCGACCATTTGAAAGCTATCATGGACGAAGCGCTCCAACCCGTCGTCCGCTGATCTCTGGAATCAAGCTAAGTAGTACTCGTGCGGAGTCCGATTTCTCCGGCGCGTGATTGAGCCGGTTGCGCTGCGATTTTCCGGCGGTTTCTATTTAAGGAGCTCTCTTATGTCCTCCGTTCTTCAGACCCCCGAGGTCTCCACCCTTCTAGGGCACAAAAACGTTCATCGAAATCTCCATCCGCCACAGCTGGTGGAGGCGGCGCTGCGCCGCGGCGAGGCCGAGTTGGCCGCTCGAGGCTCGCTCGTCGCCAGCACCGGAAAGCGTACCGGCCGCTCTCCCAAAGATAAGTTCGTCGTCAGAGATTCGGTCACGGACAACAAGGTCGATTGGGGTTCGGTGAACCTGGCCATTTCGCCCGATATCTTCGACGCGCTCTACGAGCGTGTCATGGAGTACCTCCAGGGTAAGGAACTTTTCGTACAGGACCTCTACAGCGGCGCCGATCCCAAGTACCGGCTGCCCATCCAGGTCATCAACGAGTACGCCTGGCATAACCTCTTCGTTCGCCAGCTCTTCATTCGCCCCACGCCGGAAGAGCTAAAAACGCATAACCCCGAATTCACCATCCTCAGCGCGCCTGGCTTCCGCGCCGATCCCAAGCGCGACGGCACCAACTCTGAAGTCTTCATCCTGGTCAATTTTGCCAAGAAGATCGTGCTCATCGGCGGCACCGAGTATGCGGGCGAGATGAAGAAGTCCATCTTCGGCGTGATGAACTTCCTGCTGCCTGATCGCAATGTCTTCCCCATGCACTGCTCCGCTAATGTCGGAAACGACGGCGTAACTGCGTTGTTCTTCGGCCTTTCCGGAACCGGCAAGACCACGCTCTCCGCCGATCCTACCCGCCGTCTCATCGGCGACGACGAGCACGGCTGGAGTGCCACCGGCGTGTTTAACTTTGAAGGCGGGTGCTATGCCAAGTGCATTCACCTCTCGCCTGATACCGAGCCGCAGATCTACAACGCGCTGGGTTTTGGTTCGGTGCTGGAGAATGTTGTTCTCGACCCGCTTACCCGCGTCCCCGACTACGATGACGACAGCAAGACTGAGAACACGCGCGCAGCCTACCCGGTGGAGCACATTGAGAACGCCGTCATTCCCGGCTTCGGTGGACATCCGAAGAACGTTGTCTTCCTTACCGCTGACGCGTTCGGCGTTCTGCCCCCGGTCGCCAAGCTGACGCCCGAGCAGGCGATGTATCACTTCATGTCGGGCTACACCGCGAAAGTTGCCGGCACGGAAGCCGGCGTGACGGAGCCTCAGGCGACCTTCTCCACCTGTTTTGGCGCCCCGTTCATGCCGCTGCCACCCAAGACTTACGCTGAGATGCTGGGCCGCCGCCTGCGCGAGCACGGCGCGCAGTGCTGGCTGGTCAACACCGGCTGGCAGGGCGGGCCCTACGGCATCGGCAAGCGCATGAGCCTGCCTTACACGCGCGCCATGGTGAACGCAATCGTCGAAGGCAAGCTCGCAGATGTTGAGTTTGAACTTGAACCAGCCTTCGGATTGAGCATTCCGAAATCGGTTCCCGGTGTTCCATCGGAGCTGCTGGCCCCGCGCAATTCCTGGAAGGACAAGGCCGCCTACGACAAGATGGCTGCCGAGTTATCAGCGCGCTTCGCCAAGAACTTCGAGAAGTTCGACGCACCGCCGGAGATCAAGGCGGCGGGACCGAACCCAGTCAGGAAGTAGCTGAGAGCACGAACGGAGTTTGCTCCGCGAGGAGGCTGATATGGTGAAAGTGGCGCTGCTTGCGCGACTCGAAGCCAAGCCTGGAAAAGAAGAGGAACTGGCCGCGTTGCTGAAAGGCGCGCTTTCCCTCGCCGAAAACGAGCCGGCGACCGTCAGTTGGTTTGCCTTCCGTATCGGCAAGTCAACCTTTGGCATTTTCGACACCTTCAATGACGAGGCCGGCCGGCAGGGCAGATCGCGGCCGCACTCATGGCGAATGCACCGGAACTGCTGTCAAAACCCCCTGTCATCGAGCAACTGGATCTCCTTGCCGCAAAGCAGAAGGAATAGTCTGCGGATTCCGACGGTGGAAGTCCTTCGACCCAAGAGATGGATCGCCTGCTCACGCGGAAGGAGTGGCGACGAGTCGTGCGTATTCCCGCTCCGATTGCTCCGACAATAAAACCCAGAGGCTGAAAACTCCCAGCGCAGTGCCAAGCGGAAAACCCAGAACCGCAAAGAACGAAAGAATGATGGTGAGTATCCGCGCCCAGGATTGACGCTGTAGCAGGCCCCATCCGGCAAACAGACCCACCACCGCCTTAGCCAGAATCAGAAAAGCGATGGCGCTGAAAAACAGGCGCAGGACCCCGATCGGGACCGGCGGAGGCGCGTTGCCGGTCTGCGGCAAAAAAAGCAAGACCGTATTTGCGATCATCAGCATGAAGACGCCGCCTACTATCTCGAGGCCGGAGAAGACAAGCCACAGAATGCCCGCCAGGCGAATATTCTGCTGCACCCGATTCGGCAATGGGGACGGAGGCGCCGCTGGTCCGGAGATCTGCCTGCCACAGCCGCCACAAAATCCTTGCCCAGGCCGGAGCTCGGTGCCGCATCGATCGCAAAACATGGGTGCCTCGCTTTCGAGCGAAGACTAGAACGAGGAGCGGACGCGCTGCTCCCCCAGGACCTTCCCGCTCTGGTCGAACCAGATCACCTCATACTGCGGCTGAAAGATGGAATACCAATAGCGATAAACATACTCGTCACTGCAGCACTTTGGCACGGGGGTCAAGGAACCGCATTCTCCCACGCTGCTGGGGATGCCCATAAGCTGCTCCACGACATCTTTGCTGTCCCCGAGGTTCACTTGCGGCGCGTTATTGCGGAGGTTCTCGTCGTGCGAGTAAGCCCAGAGGCCGGCAACTACGAGAACGAGCGCAATGGCGATGAAAACTATGCGAGTGATCATGCAAACAAAGAGGGACCTGGAATTAGTAGCCGGGGACCGGCGACTGCATCGGGTTACTTCCTCGCTCCGACAACGTGCACTTTCGCTCTCCGACCGAGGGCTTCAGCCCGAGTGGAGCGGCCTGTCCCGAGTCTCATCGCTGTTTATGTTCCTCCAGGAAGCACTCGTCCGCGAGGTAATCTCCAGCCCCTGATCCCCAGCCTGACCTGATCCCGCTACGCCGTCGCCTGCGCTGCCATCTTCTGCGGCCGAAAGATCCTCGGAGCAACCACCAGCATAATCGCCACCAGGAGCGCGTAGCTGGCAAGCACCGGCAGCACATTGTGGGTGCCCTTAAACCGCCCCATCAGCAGCAATACCAGTCCGACATGCCGATTGGCGTTACTGACCGCCAGCGTCCGCACCCTGATTCGATCAGCGCTCATAAGAACATGCATGACCGCGATAGATACCACCAGGAGAAGAAACGTGGCGGCTACGATCTTCGGCGAGGTCTTCCTTAACTCGGGCCCCATCTTCCAAAGAAGTGCGACGATGATCACCGTGAGCAGCAGATTGCCCAAGATGTTCATCCCCTGTTGCGCCTTCTTGGAAAACCCTGGAGCCAGGTGCATAAGCAGCATGCCGGCGGCCAGGGGCAGAAACTGTTTGATCAGGATTTGTCCCGCCAGGATGCGGGGAGGAATCCACACGGTGCGGTCGTAGAGCTTGGCGGCCGCGAAAAGCATGATCGGAATCATCACCGGCGTTAGGGCGCCGCTCCACACCTGATAGCTGGCTGCCAGTTGCATATCGAAGCCGCGTCGCGCAAGGTTGCGAGTCAAAAGAGGCGCGCCGGGCGTGGCCCCCAGCATGAACAACGCCGCCGTATTCGGCAGACTTAGCGAAAACACGTGCGCCAGCAGGAGCGCAAACGTCGCCGGAATGATGAACGTCGCCAGCAGCAATCGTGACCATTGTCCCCACGTGAGACTTCGCCAGTTGGCAATAAGCTCACGCAATTGCAGGCTCATGCCCACCGAGACCATCAGCATAACAATCGCGAGTGCTAACAGGACTTTCATCGCTTACTTCAATGCAGATCTTCGGAGCGGTGTTGCCGCTGCCGGCTGTTCAAGAATACTTCGGTTGTCAATGCAAGGCGACGATCATCGATCAAGTTGGTCCTGCGCGCCCCGCTTACGATGGGCCACTCGAAACTTGAAAGCCGAAAACCCTATAATCAAAGTTTATGCCTTCGTTCCCCCCAGTTGAACAGCAGCTCGCCTACCTGCGCAAGGGCGCGGCTGAGATCATTCGCGAGGGCGATCTTGGCGAGCGCCTGGAGAAGTCGCTCCAGTCCGGCAAGCCCCTGCGCGTCAAGGCCGGCTTCGATCCCACCGCCCCCGACCTGCATCTCGGCCACACCGTCCTGATGCGCAAGCTGAAACATTTTCAGGACATGGGCCACACCGTGATCTTCCTCATTGGTGACTTCACCGGCCTGATCGGCGACCCTACGGGGCGTTCCGCTACCCGTCCGCCGCTCTCGCGGGAGCAGATCGACCAGAACGCCGAAACATACAAGGCGCAGGTTTTCAAGATTCTCGATCGCGAAAAAACAGAGGTCCGTTTCAACAGCGAGTGGCTGGACAAATTGGGCTACGAAGGCATCATCCGGCTGGCGGCAAAGTTCACCGTCTCGCAGATGCTTGAGCGCGAAGACTTCCATAAGCGCTTCATGGAAGAGAAGCCGATCGCGCTGCATGAACTGCTCTACCCGCTGGCGCAGGGTTATGACTCGGTCGCGCTCGAGGCCGACGTCGAACTCGGCGGCACCGACCAGAAGTTCAATCTGCTAATGGGCCGCGAGCTACAGCGCCATTATGGGCAGCCACCCCAGATCGTGCTGACCACACCACTTCTCGAAGGCACAGACGGCGTGCAGAAGATGTCGAAGTCCTACGGCAATTACATAGGCATCACCGAATCGCCGCAGGAGATGTTCGGCAAAGTCATGTCCATCTCTGACGAGCTGATGTGGCGTTACTACGAGCTGGTGACGGACGTCAGCATGGCCGACATCGAGCGCATGAAGCGCGATGTTGCCGACGGCGCAGCTCATCCCATGAAGTTGAAGCAGGAACTCGGCAAGCGCATCGTCTCCGATTTTCATTCGCGCGACGCGGCCGAGCAGGCGGCGCAGGACTGGTCGCGCATGTTTCAGAAGGATGAGGCGCCGGAAGATCTGCCACTGGTCACGGTGCCATTCTCTGAAGTGGCCGCTCCCAACGCTGCGAGTGTGGACGGCAACGTACAAGTTAAGTTGGACAAGCTGCTCGCCCGCACCGGTCTTGCAACCTCCGTGACCGACGGCCTGCGCAAAGTCAAGCAGAATGCGGTCAAGGTTGACGGCGAGCTGAAAACGGATCTGGTAGTTGCGTTAAAGCTGGGATCGGAGTTCACGCTCAGGGCAGGGAAGAAGATGGTGAAAGTGACGATTGCCAGCTAATCACTAATTACCAATCACTAACTACTAATCGCTATGGACAGGTCCTACATCGGCGTCACCCTGCACGGCCTGCCCGTGCGTATCGAATTGCAATGGCCCTTTCATCGCTCCGAGGGCGGCAGCGATTGGTACGTGGTGCACGGCACATTACATCTTGACGATGGCGGTCCGTTGCACGCCGACATTGCGCTGAATCTTGCTCAGACGGTGAAAGAAGTCCTGCCGTCGCTGGACAGCGATCTCGCCTTCTGGGTCGCGGTCAACACCGCGCGCAAGGCGCTTGATGACAAGCAACTGGAACTGCTGAAGTCCGGCAAGCGCCAACCGGTTCCGGTATCCAGCCGCTGCTACAGCATCCGCCACAAGCATTTCACTTTTGCCACCGCCTCACCGGAGCAGGTGAATGAGTTCGTTGTACGAAAAGTCTTCTGGGGAAGCGGCAGCAAGCGTCATCCCGTGCTGATTGCTGACCCTTGCGACGCCCAGTACCTCGGCGCTGCCGATCCCAACATGGTGGACAAACTCGTAGCAGTTGGCCAGGACCTCGCAAGCCGCGGTCTGATCGAATTCGCGGGAGACTACGCCCACGCCACCGACGGCCTGCTGGCGCAGAGCGAAGGCTTCGTCGCCGCCAAAGGCCACTCTCTCGAAGAGCTGCATCTGAAGCACGCCTTCGAGCGGGCCTGACTACTTCTTCGGCCGCGACTGCGGGGGCACCAGTCCATTCATCCGGTAATAGGCGACCAGTTGTCCCATGTGCTCGGCTTCGTGCTCAATGACGTCGAACCAGGGATCGGGTGTCTGCGCAAAGTGATCTTTGGGAGTTGCCTTCAAAGTCGCCTCGGCATCGTTGATCGACTTTTGCAGCTCGGCGACGATCTGGTCTTTGCCCTTGTAGTTCTTGGGATCGAGCTCGTCCCAATTCACCTTCTCTCCCCGTCCCGCTTTGGCGGCATAGACGTTTCCGGAAGCGATGTGGATGATCACATCGCCAAATGAGCGAACGCCCTTCTCCGGGCTGTAGTCATACTTGTCGGCGGGAAACTCCTGCGCCATCGCCAACACTGTTTTGTTCAGGCTAATGAAGTGCCCGGTGTACACCTCCGCCGGAGTACGGGCGGACTGCTGAGCTTGTGCTGCCACATCGGCCATGACCAAGCCGACATAGATCACCAGAGAGATGGCTATGGTCCTCTTCATGAACGCTCTCCATTCTGTCCAGGACTGTTTTGCGTGACGAGAAGCATAGTCCACCGACGTGCCGAAGCGGAGGGTGAGTTGATGAGTTGCAGTTACGGGCAGGCGAGGGCATTTTGCATTACGGCGGAATGCGCAGGGTAAAAAACAAAAGCGCCAACTCTGTCAGGAATTGGCGCTCGGGTGAATGAGTGGGCTCAGGCAGAAACGGTCGCCTGGCGTCTCGCTTCCATTCCATCCAGCGCGTGCCACAGAGACTTCGCCCCGCTCTCGGCGGCATTCAGCGCGGCCTCGGCCTGCTCCGGATGGGCAGCAATCTTGGCGCTCAGCAACTCTCGCCACACATCGGAGTGCTCCACATCGGCGAACTGATGAAGTTCGAAGTAGCCGCAGGTCTTCGCATCGGCGCCATAGCGCTGCGCCAGGCCATCCGCCTTCTGCTTAGCCACTCGTGGCACCTGCGACTCGTAAGCGTAGAAGGCAGCCAGCGCCTCGGCTGTCGAGCCCTCGCGCGCAATGCGGCGGAACTCTGCGATTAGCTCGCGCACTTCCGCCAGCGGCTCGCGCTCGCGCACAGCACCGCGATCGGCGCCCATACCCTCGGCGAAGTCGAGCCACAGCTCGCTATGCGAGCGCCCTTCGATCTCTTCGTCGCACAGATTGCGCAGCACGGCCCGGCGCACCTCGCCATCATCAAGCCGCGAATGCAGCGCGCTCAGATACGTCGGAAACGCCGCGACGTGGTGGTAATAGTCGGTGGCATACTCGCGCAAATCGTCACGCGTAAGCTGCCCCGCGGTCCAGGCTTTGTAGTACGGATGGCACAGCAGATCATAGCGGGCAATGCGCCCTTCGAGCGCCGTCAGAAAAGCTTGCAATTCCATCATTCACCCCAAGTAGGAATTCGGGAAATGAAAACACTATACGGTAGAAGGGCGTTTAGCCACAAGCCACGAGCCGCGAGCCGCGAGCATGGAGATCTGCGGCAAGGGCCCAAATTGATAAAATCGAGTAATCGCCGCTTCCGCGGCATTTTTGGGGACGTTCTCTTTGTCACTGCAATTCACAGAAACCTATGACGTCGTAGTCGTCGGCGCCGGCCATGCTGGGTGTGAGGCCGCGATGGCCGCCGCCCGCATGGGTTTGAAGACCGCGCTCTACACACTCAATGTCGACCTGATCGCGCAGATGTCGTGCAATCCCGCGGTGGGCGGAATTGCCAAAGGCCATCTGGTGCGCGAAGTCGACGCCCTGGGCGGGATCATGGGCGAGGTGACGGATGCGGTGGGTATTCAATTCCGCCTGCTGAACACCTCGCGCGGTCCGGCTGTCTGGTCTCCGCGCGCGCAGTGCGACAAGCAGCAATATCGCCTCAAGATGCGCGAGGTGCTGGAATCCGAGCCGAACTTGCACATTAAGCAGGCAGAAGTGGCGGATCTGCTAGTTGAGCGGTTTGGCAGCTTGGAGGGAACCGCAGATCCCTCGGCTACGCTTCGCTCCGCTCGGGATGACAATCCAATTGGTTTCGCTGGCGAAGAGCGAAAAGCTATTGGCGAAGGGCGAGTAATTTGCGGCGTGAAGCTCCGCGACGGACGTACCGTCAGCGGGAAAGCGGTCATCATCACTACGGGAACATTTCTCAACGGACTCATCCATTGCGGCGAGCAGCAGTATCCGGCTGGCCGCAGCGGCGAGCCGCCCGCCGTTCTCCTGGGCGAAGCGCTGAAAAAGCTCGGCCTGCGCGGCTGCCGCCTCAAGACGGGCACGCCACCTCGTCTGGATGGGCGCAGCATTGACTGGTCGAAGTTCACGCTGCAACCCGGCGACGACGATCCCACGCCCTTCAGCTTTCGAACGAAGCGCGTTGCGCATCACGACAAGCAGGTGCCCTGCTACATCGCCTTCACCACGCCGGAGACCCACCACATCATTCGCGAGAACGTGCACCGCTCGCCAATGTACAGTGGCCAGATCCAGTCCATCGGCCCGCGCTATTGCCCGTCGATCGAAGACAAGATCGTAAAGTTTCCCGACAAGGAAACGCACCAGCTGTTTCTCGAGCCCGAAGGGCTGAACACGCATGAGATCTACGTCAACGGCATGAGCACCTCGCTGCCTATCGATGTGCAGCTCGCAATCATCAAGTCCATCCCGGGACTTGAGAACGCCGAGATGCTGCGCCCCGGCTACGCCATCGAATACGACGCCATCGACCCCACCGAACTCCAGCGCACGCTCGAGACGAAGAAGATCGAGGGCCTCTATCTCGCCGGACAAATCAACGGCACCAGCGGCTACGAAGAAGCAGCCTGTCAGGGACTGATGGCCGGCATCAACGCAGCGCTGAAGGTCAAAGGCGAGCCACCGCTTATTCTCGACCGAACCGAGGCGTACACCGCGATTCTCATCGACGACCTCATCAGCAAGGGAACGAATGAACCCTATCGTATGTTCACCTCGCGCGCGGAATTCCGCCTGCACCTGCGTATCGATAACGCCGACCGACGGCTAACGCCACATGGACGTCGGGTGAAATTGATCGATGATGTAGCGTGGTCCGAGTACCTGGCCAAACAGGAGCGCATGAAAGCCATGCGCGATCTACTGGAACGGACGCGGGTGAATGAAGCGGTTGTCAGTGGTCAGTTGCCGGTGGCCGGTGAGATGGACTCCGTGACGCTGCAACTGTTGCAGGATGCTCGAGCTAACGGCCTGACACTGGCACAATTGCTCAAGCGGCCTGAAGTGCAGATTGAACGGCTTGCTCCGTTGCTGGCGAAGCTTATGCCGGGCTTCTTTGAATGTGCTGATGCGGGCCAAACGACGCTCCTAAGCGCGGCTGTCCGCAACGAACTAAAGTCGGTCGAGACCGAGATCAAATACTCCGGCTACCTCGACCAGCAGACGAAGGCCATCGAGCGGCTGAAGAAGTCCGAGCAGCGCCAGATCCCAGACTGGTTCGATTACGGCAAAGTCTCCGGCCTCTCACGTGAGATGAACGAGAAACTCACGCGTGTGCGCCCGCAGACGCTGGGCCAGGCCAGCCGCATTCCCGGTGTCACGCCTGCCGCCGTTTCCCTTATCAACGTCTACATCGAAATCCAGGCCCGGCAGCAGGCGAGCGCAACTTCATCCCGCTAGCACAAACTGCGATCGCGCTACGGTTTGGTCTTCGGCTGTTTCGCGATGATCATCGACGAGATCTTGTCGTAGGTCGCCGCTGGAATAATCTTCTTTGTCTTCAGATCAGTCTTGACGCGATAAGGCCGGCCATCGATGATCTTCTGCGAATAGACGTCTCCAATCCCGGGCAACGTGGCCAACTGCTCTTTGCTGGCGGAATTGATATCGATCAGGCCGCCTGCCGGAGTGCTTGACGTCATGCCGGCGCTGCCTGAAGAGGATTTCGCAGACGAACTGCTCTGCGCCGTGGTCAGGCTGGCCAACAGAACTAGGCTGAGGGCCGCCCATAGTACGCGAGACGTAAATTTCAGCATCGTGCTTCCTCCTGAAAGGGCGTCCTTTTTGCCGCCCCGAGATGGACAAAGAAACAGATTGCGACGAAAGCCGGCCAAGGATAATCAGACTTGAAATGACCGCAGGCAATGTGATGCAGAATCAAGACCTGGAGATTTTTCTCGATTACCTCGACAAGGTACAGCAACGCACGATGCGAGTCGTCGCTTGTATCCCTCCCGACAAGCTCGATTGGTCCTACCGTGAAGGGAAGTTCACGCTTGGCGACCTTGTCCGTCACATGGGAGCGATTGAGCGCTACATGTTCGGCGAAACCATTCAGGGCAAGCCGAGCCTCTACAAGGGATGCGGCAAAGAACTAGCCCCCGGCGGGTTGGAAGAGGTGGTGGACTTTAAGAACCGGATGCATCGTGAAACCGTGGAGATCATCCGGCGCCTTGGCGAAGAAGGCATGAACCGCAAATGCGCCACGCCCGACGGCGCATCCATTACCGTTTGGAAATGGCTGCGGCTGATGGTGGAACATGAGATCCATCATCGCGGCCAAATCTACATGTATCTCGCGATTCTCGGCGTACCGGCGCCGCCGCTTTATGGGCTGACCTCGGAGCAGGTGAGCGAACGCGCCGCTGGAAGCCTCGCCGCCGCCCAGCCAGCGGAACCTGAGCCAAAGGGAAATCAACCGCGCATTCTTTAGCTTGTCGAGCCAGACTTAAAGTACTGCTTGATGGCCGGGATGATATGCTCCCACCACGCGCCCTGCCAGTCGATTGCGCGCTTGGGCAGCACCTTGGTTTTGGCTAGACAGGCGTCGGCGCTTGTATAGTCACCCATCGCGCGGTAGCACATCGCCATGCCATTGAGCGCGGCAGCGCTCTGCTCGCCATTCCATGCGTGGGCCAGCACATTCTTATATCGTCCCAGCGCAGAGGCGAAATCACCGTTCAGCTGCTCGTGTGCTGCAATGCTCATGTTGACGAACGGGTCGTTGGGCTCGATTGCCACCGCCCGCCGATAGTGCGCCAGTGCTTCTGAGGGCCGGCCAAGGCCGTCCAGTCCGCCGCCCCATAAATACTCTGCCTTCCAGTTGCCCGTGGTTACCTGAGCGGAGTGCGACCACAGGGTCACGTCATCCCGCCAGTATCCAACCTGCCGCCAACTGGTCAGGGAAAGCGCAACCAGCGCCGCAGTGCCGGCCGCGGGTAATAAGGCCTTGGGCCAACGCCTCTCGGCGGCCCACTCGCTCAGTCCCCAGCACACCATCAGGAAGAGGCCAATGAATGAGACATAGGCATAGCGGTCGGCCATGCCCTGTACATCAGCCTGTATGAGCCCGATACAAGGGACGAGCATAATGAGAAACCACAGCCATCCCACAATGTAGTAACGATGCCTGTGGGCCTTCAGCGCCAGAGCCGTGATGGTCAGCAGAAGCAGTAGGGCTCCACCTACCTGCCACCATTGCAGGGTATTGCCGGGATGCGGATAGTAGAGTGCCAGCTTCGTGGGCCAGAACGCCTTTCCGATGTAACGGACATAGGAGACGAGGGCATTAGCGATTCGTACCCCGAGGGGATAGTCCTGCTTCTGCGCGGCGACGTGCTGCGCGATGACAGTAACGCCGGCATCGACCAAGCAGATGAAGAAGAGGGGCAACTTCTCTTTGACGAGCCACCAAAAGCTTCTTACTGGGATTTCGCTGCCCGTCTCCGTCGCCGGCTCGTCGCCGAAGGACATCCGTTGCAGCGGCCAGTAATCCCAAAGCAGGAGCGCCAGCGGCAGCATGATGATCTGCGGCTTGCTCATCAATCCCAGCACAAACAGCCCTGTCACTACGATGTAGCGGGCGACGGCAGGCCGGCTCGCATACCATCGATAGGCTCCGAGCGCCAGAAAGCAGAAAAGGGTGCTGAGCATCGTCTTGCGCTCGGCGATCCACGCTACCGATTCGACATTGACCGGGTGCAACGCGAACAGAGCCGCCACCATAAAGCTGCGTCCGGTGTAACCCGTGGCGCGCTTCAGCACCAGGAATAGCAGCAGGGCATTGATCGCGTGCAGAATCGAGTTCTCGTCGTGCTGGGGTGCGGGATCGAAGCCAAAGATCTGGATATCGACGGCGTGCGAGACCCAGGTCAGCGGGTGCCAGTTTCCGGCATATCCGTGGGTGAAGGCCCAGAATACCGAGCCTAGCGTGAGGCCGTCAGAAATGTGCGGGTTCTGGGTGACGTACTTTGCGTCGTCCAGGTTGACGTACGGGTGATTGTGCGTCGGCGAATACAAGGCAAGCGTTACGGCCGCCAATATCAGGCCAAACAGAACCGTGCGAGCAGGAGAATCTTTCCACAGGAAGCTGCGCTTTGCATCCACCGCAAGCTCAGATTTGACGCCGACCGTAGCCAAGGGCCCCCCTTCGATTCGCGACGAGTATATCCGATCGATTTTGTTGGCCTGCAGCAAAGCTGGGCGCTTGCTTCAAGCACTCAGGACCGCCTCGTCCACCGCCTGGCGCTGCGGCAGGAAGCGAGCCGCCAGCGAACAAAGCAGAAAAGCGGCCAGTATCAGCAGCTGCGGTTCGATGGCATGACGATAGCGGAGCTCGGGCACGCTGATGTAATACGTCAGGGGATAGAACACGATGAGCGCAGCGAAGAGAAACACGGCGTGAACGCGTTTCCTGACGGCCAATACCAGACCAGCGATTCCCAACAGCGACGACAGCGCGAAGAGCAGATTTTTCAGCTGCGTTCCTAATCCCGCCGCGGTGCCTATAAATAACGATCCGGTCCAGAAGAGGATGAATCTGTGCACGCAAAGGACGAGGAACCTCTGCGGATGCTCGGCGATCCATGCCTTGGCATCGTCAGCCATTTTGGCATTGATGGCCGGCTCGCCTACCTTCTTGTACAAGTCCAGCAGGACGGCATCGCGACCCGAATCGTAATGGTCAATCTTCCAGCCTTCGGACTCCGGATTGTTACCGGCGCGCAGCTCGTTGCCAAAATTGTCGCGCAGGAAAACGAATTTTCCGAAGGCGAAGTAATTGCGCACCAGCCATGGGGTCAGCGCGATCCAGAAGACCGCCGCGCTTAACAGTACGGGTGCTACAAAACGTTTTCCCCGACGATGCAATTGGTAGACCAGCCAGCATCCGGAGAAGGGGAGCCAGGACAGCAGGGACGTATTCGTCAATCCTACGAGTCCCCAAAGCAGAGCGAATACCACCCAGCTCCTGGGGCGATTGTCCTCTTCCATCTCCACGGTGCGGAGAAACAGCAGGCTCAGCAGGAAGGTCGACAAACTCGTCTCCCAAACCCAGTCCACCGACCAGTGAATCGCAAACGGCCACACCGCCCAAACCCATCCTGACCAGGCCGCTACCGTCTCATTGAAGAGCCGCTGCACGATGCGGTAAATCGTCCAGCAGGTCAGGGCGGAGAAAATGCTGTTGAACGCTACGATCACGAATCCGGAAGTGTCGCTAAAGACGCCAAAGACACGGAAGATCAACGAAACAATCCAGGGATAGATGGGCCCTGTCAAAGCCGAGGGCCCCGTAGCAACCACGTAAGGATCGCTGAAGCCGTGTCCGGTTGCCAGGGAGCGGGCGAGATTCGCCATCTCGAAAAGGTCCCAGAGGCTGCCGAAATGATAAGAGCGTGTGATCAGCGTCCAGGCAATGCGCACCAACAGCGCGAACAGCACCATCGCGATCGGGGAGTAAATGAGTTTGGCAGACCGACCTTTCATACCGACTAAGTGCTCCTGTGAATGCTGCAAGGGGTTGTTGGCAGGGAGCCGCAGTGTCCAAAGCTGGCCGGGGTTGGAGCGCCAACGGAGCCGCGTGTCTCGTCCGGGAGAGTATATCCAATGCGTTTTGCGGAAAAGAAGTTATTTTGCGCCCCGGTTCCCGTTACCTGGCCTGCCTTCGAGATCAGCAGCGTTCTGCGATCGCAGTCACGCGTCCCGTGCTCATCGGGATGGTGACGGGATCGCGCCAGGTCCATATCCCGGGGAGGAGGCCGCGTGCGCGGTCCAGTTGGCTGGATCCGATCAGCAGGCAGAGCCTGCCCTTTGGCCGGACCAGGCGTGCGGCGAGGGGCAACGTTTTCTCGAAGTGTTCGACGGCCCGCAACGTCACGAGGTCTGCGGTTTGCCCCCAACTTTCGGCACGGCCGCAGAAGACTTCCGCGCGCTCAAGTTTCAGGGCCCGCAACACCTCGCGAAGAAAAGTCGCCTTCTTGTTCTGCGACTCAAGAAGCGTAACCATCGCCTTGGGAGCCCAGAGCTTGATCGGTATGCCGGGAAAGCCCGCGCCGGAGCCGACATCGGCTGCTGTCAAGTCGCTGCTTTGTGGCTGGGGAAAGAGCAGCCGAGCCGCCAGCAGCGACTCGCCGAAATGACGCGTGACGATCTGTTCGGGATCGCGTATTGCTGTCAGGTTTGTGCGCGCGTTCCAACGCAAAAGGAGTTCCAGGTAAAGCCCCAGCTGCTCCAGCACATTCTCCGGCAATCCGTGATTGCCGGAGAACGATTGAAGAAGCTCTGCCATCCGCGAGGAATTCACATTTCTGATTATCGACCATGTGATTCCTCCGGAGAAGGAGCACGCCCGGTCTTCGCGTCAGCGGCTTGCGCCCTGGAGATTAGCGGGGGACAGAGGGTTCGCGAAAAGTTGCAGCTTTCGCGTGGCGTGTCCGCTCTATGATTGGCTGTCTTTGTGTTTTTCTTCGAATTTACCCTTACTCACAATGGCGCGACCGATCGTTCCGTAGCCGATGACTTCTTTGCCGTTGTGAGCGCTGACGCGGAAGGTCAGGAAGCGTCCGTTAACCGATTCCAGTACAGCCTCGCATTTCACGGCCGAACCAACCCCGGTTGGGGCGCGATGAATGATGTTAATTGCTGTTCCGACACTTACCTCATCGCCCTCACAAAAGGGAAGCAGCGCCTCGAACCCAGCAGCCTCCATCCAGCCGATCATGTGGGGCGTGGAGAGCACGGCGGGCAGTTCGGGCTTCCACGCGCTCAGCGTGTGCTGAAATTCCACACGCCTTTCCGACTCGCCATGCGTACCCAGCGGAACAGGTTTTGCCATGTGTCTGAGAGTAGTGCGCCGGAGGGCAGCTTGTCATCTCACCTGCGGATATCGCAAATCCGGAGTCATTACGGGCAGCCTCACTCCGGTATCCGAAGCTGTCGCAATCGCAAAAACTTGCTGCGACTGAAGCAAAGTCGTTGTACCATTACCGCGGTTCCAATTACAGGCGCAAGTCGGGGATAAGCTCCTCCCCCAGGGGCGCTGGTTATCTGGTCGCCGGAGGTGTCTCAGCGCTTTCGGTAATGCGTGCTCACATCGTTCCGTCATTGATGCGAGCGCGAGGCAGCGTTAGTCTGCTGGACTTCGATCACAGGAGATATGTATGCACCGGGTCCTGTTTGCCATTCTCGTCGTCGGTTCCCTCTTCGTCATGCCTGCCGGCGCGCAAAGCTCCGCGCCCGCGAATACCGCGTCGGGCACGCCTTCTGCAAGCGGCGCCCCTGCGGGGCGCAAGAAGCGCGTCGCCATTTTCGATTTTGACTATGCGACGGTGCAGACCGCTACATCAGCGATGTTCGGCACGAATGTCGATGTTGGTCGAGGCATATCCGACCTGCTGGTGCGGCATCTGGTACAGGATGGCACCTATTCGGTCATCGAGCGCCAACAGCTCGCCAAAGTCCTCGGCGAGCAGAACTTCTCCAATAGCGACCGTGCCGATGCGAATTCCGCCGCTCGTATTGGGAAGATACTTGGGGTCGACGCCATCATCGTCGGCAGCGTGACGCAGTTCGGCAACGATAACCAGAACACCAAAGTAGGTGGCGGCGGTGGTGGCTGGGGTGGATTTGGTGTAGGCGGATTCAGCCATAAGAAAAGCAAAGCCGTCGTACAGGTCGACGCACGCATCGTAAACATCGATACCGCCGAAATCATGGGCGTGGCTACTGGGAAGGGTGAATCCTCGCGCGAGAGCACATCCCTGCTGGGCGGCGGCAGCAACTGGCACGGCTGGGGCGGTGGAGCGGTCGATTTCGGCAGCAGCGACTTCCAGCAGACGATCATCGGCGAGGCGGTCAATCAGGCAGTCACCCAGATGAGCACAGAGCTGGTCGCCGACGCTCCCAAACTGGCCGCGCGTACGGTCAGCGTTGAAGGTCTGGTAGCTGCCGTAGACGGAGGCCAGATCGTGCTCAACGTCGGCGCGAAGGCCGGCCTCAAGGTCGGTGATCAGCTCACCGTCAAGCGCGTAACGAAGGAGATCAAAGATCCCTCAACCGGACAGGTCATCCGCAAACTCACCAGTGACGTGGGTGTAATCCGTTTGACCGACGTCGATGACATCTCATCTGTCGGAGCCGCCGTCTCCGGCTCGGGGTTCAAGGTCGGCGACGAGGTGAAGACAGTCACCCAGTAGCTTCCGCCAGCGCCTACTCAAATGCGCGAGCCGGTATTCAACATGCCGGCTGGCGCTGTTTTTGCACGGACTTGTCCTCCCACAAGCATGGCAACTCTAAGCCACGGAGTGTGTTAGACTTCGCAACACATAATCCAGCGCATCCACTCTGGTTCTCAATTTCCGATTTCCCAACTCACGCGCGCGGCGGCGTCCGCTTGCAGCGAAGAGGCCCCTGATGAAAAAAGCGATTCTGACAGCAGTTTCTGCCCTGATCGTTATCACACTTACAGCTTGTGGAAGCAGCAGTCCGACCCCACCTCCTCCCCCCACGGTGACGGTGACGCCGGCGACCCTGAATCTACAGGAAGGCTCCAGTCAGCAATTCATGTCTGCGGTGACGAACACCAATCAGACCGCCGTGACCTGGCAGGTCAACGGCGTTACGGGTGGGAATGCGACGGTCGGCACCATCAGCAGCACGGGCCTGTACACAGCTCCGGCGATTATTCCGAATCCGGCAAGTGTGACCGTCACGGCGGTGTTGCAGGCGAACTCGGCCTTCGCCGGCAACGCTATCGTCACCATCACGGCGGTGCAGTTCAACAACTCATCGATCAAGGGCAATTACGTCCTCAGCGTGCAGGGTATCAACTCGAATGGCTTTGCCTTCTATCTGGTGGGAACGATCGTGGCCGATGGCAACGGCAACATCACCATGGGTGAGGAGGACGTAAACGACGTTTCGAATGGATACTCCACGTTCACAAGTCTGAACGGCAATTACAGCGTAGGCGCTGACGGACGTGGCGTGCTGAACCTCAACGTTCTCATCAATAGCGGGAACACTACCTTCACATACGCATTCGCACTCAAGGCGCTGAACAACGCCGGCCTGGTCGAGACCGACCTGAACGTAATCAACGGCGTCGGCGATTTAGAGCAGCAGGCTTCGGGACCCGTACCGCCGGTGGGGAACTTTGCATTCGGTTTTGCCGGCAGCAGCGGAGCCTGTCTGTTCTTCAATTCTGCGATCAACTCGAACGGAATATTCAACCTGACGAATGGCTCGGTACTCGCGGGAACCCAGGACGTCAACTGTGGAGGCAGGGTCACCACCGCCCAGTCGATTAGCGGTTCCTACAGCACGCTCGACGTACTCGGCCGAGGCACAGGCGCTTTTGCCGGTGGAACCGGAAGATCAAACTTCACTTACTATGTCGTTTCGCCCAACCGCTTCCGCTTCATCTCCTCCGACGTGAACACGTTCTTCCTCGGCTCCGCCGACATGCAGACACAACAATCGTTCGCCAGCGCGGACTTCGCCGGCAACTATGTTGTCAGTACCGCCGCGAACCTGAACAACGGCGCAATACCTGGAGTTTCGTTCACCCTTATCCAGTTCGCCGCTTCGGCCGGAAATATCTCGACCGGTCACTATGACGTCAACAACAGCGGAGTGGTCGGACAAGCGTCGCTGACGGGGGCTTATGGACTGAGTTCCAATGGCCGTATCAGCGGAACCTTCAACGTGAATGGCGTGGGACTGCCGTTTGCCATGTACCTGGTTTCGCCTGCTCAGGGCTATTACCTGGATGAGCGGACTAGCGCGGCCGGCGGCGGAAATGTGTACGGGCAAAGCGCGAATGTGACAAGCAATGCCGACTGGGCCGGCAGCTATGCGACGAAGCAATTCGGATACATTGTTGTGACCGGCGGGACGATCCTGCCGGTAAACAGCACCGGCATCAGCGGACAGATTTCGGCTGATGGTAATGGCGTTCTGGCCGGCACGCTGGATATCAACGATCCACCACCGTTGAATGTCCTTACAGGGCAAACACTGCAAGGAACCTATAGCGTCGGTAATGCTGCTCCCGGCCGGATGACTGTATCCATCACTACTCCGACCGATGGCACACGCAACTATGTGGGCTACATCGTCGATCAGACGCGCGTGGTGCTGATGGAGAATGATGCCATGCTTACTGCCGGCGGCGATGCCATCCGCCAGTTCTAACCTGGCGCGCGGAGGTTCGCGCCCTGCTGCCCCATTCCGGACGGACAACGGAATGGGGCATTTTCTTGGCTATGCGGTCCTCGCTCAGGCGCTCACGCTTTCTTTCCAGGCGCTTGACTAACCTCAACGGTTACTAGTCATGGTAGTAACTGAAACCGGCAGGTAGGCTGGGATGCTTACTCTTACGAACCCAGTCCCGTTGGAGAATGACTAGATGTCCTCTGTCCTCCCATCCATGCCTGCGCGCCGAATTGCCCAATTGACGCTGCTTGCAATCCTGCTGGCTCCAATTGCCACATTCGCGCAGAGTTCGACCGGAACGCTGCTTGGCGAAGTGCAGGACTCCAAGGGCGCTCGCATCCAGGGCGCTTCCGTGAAGGTTATGACCCCGGATGCCTCGGTTCAGCGTCAGATGAAGACCAACAACCGCGGCGAATACCGCTTTGAGAGTCTGCTTCCTGGCAAGTACCGCATTGTGGTAAATGCCCCCGGATTTTCGGAGGCCACCTCGGACGTGACGGTATTGATCAGCTCCGTGCAGGACACGCAGGTTGTGCTGCGACCCGCCACCGTCACCCAAACGGTAAGTGTGCAGAGCGAAGCTTCGTCGATTACGACGGAACCACTGAATACGACAGGCACGGTGCTGGGCGGCGTAGTTACGAGCAAGGATATTCAGAACGTCCCGCTTGCGTCGCGCAGTTTTGCCAATATCGCTTATTTGGTGCCGGGTACCCAGCCGGTGGAACCCTCGGACCCGACCAAAGCGCGTATCACTGCAGTTTCTTTTGGCGGCAGCTCTGGTCTGAACGACACGCTTACGGTCGACGGCGGCGACAACTCTGACGACTACATTGGCGGCTTCCTGCAGAACTTCTCGCCTGACGCCTTGCAGGAGTTTGCCGTGCAGACATCATTACAGAATGCTGACGTGGGTCGTACGACCGGCGGCGCTGTCGTGATCAGCACGAAGAGCGGGACGAACCAATGGCATGGCGATTTTGCGGTGTTCGAGCGCGCGGCGGCGTTGAACGCGCGCTTTCCCATCGAAAATCCCCCGCCCGAGCCCAAACAGCCATTCTCGCGGCAAAACTACGTCGGAACCATCGGCGGGCCTATCGTGAAAGACAAGCTGTGGAGCTTCACCTCGTTTGAGATGGTGAACGAGCATGCCAGCGTCAACTACAGCCCCAACAGCTTGACGCAGTTCAATGCTCTGTCGCAGTTAGCGCAGATGGGTCTGGTGCCTAACACCAGTTCCATCCCTGTGCCGCCGTACGTGAGAGTGCCTTTCCAGGACTACCTTGCGCTACAGCGCTTCGACTGGTCACCCTCGACCAAGTCGCATTGGTTCCTGCGCACGGCGATGGACAACAACACAACCAACAATGGACTTGTCCAGCAAGCAACCCTGCCTTCCACCGGCGCCACGACCCATTACAACTACTGGAGCACGGTGGTCAGCAACCAATATGCGTTCAGTCCCAATTGGCTGGGATCGTTCACCTTCGATCAGAGCTATCTGCACGCCACGGCGGAGCGCAATGGGTATCTCGGCTTCGCGCTGGCTTTCCCATTCAGCTCGACCTCGAAGACGATCAGCGGTTTCGAGACCTACGGTGACAACCAGTTCGTTACGGCGATCACCGCCTTTCCGGTACTGCGCAACCAGGAGAAGTATCAGTTCAAGTATGATGTCGCCGGCTCTGTCGGCACGCATGCTCCGAAGTTTGGCATCGACTTCATCCATGAGCCCGTCCTCAGTGGCGCCCTTCCCGGTCAGGCGGAAACCCTCTACGTGCTGACGGAGAATCCCACGTTCTATCTGGCGAACCCGGTACAATTCACGGCGGAATTGAATTGCCTACCGCCTTTTGACGGCGCGAACTGCCAGACAACATTTACCCCCGCCGGCGACGGCAGCTTCAGTCAGAATGTCCAGCGCCTCGGCTTGTATGCCATGGATTCGTGGCGCGTAACGCCGCAGCTCACCCTCAACTACGGCTTGCGCTGGGACACCACCTACGGCCTGTTCCAGGCCTCGGGCGTGAACCAGAATTTCAACGCGGCGGTGCAGACGATCCGTGCCTACCAACTGCCTCTGCCTGCCGGCATTCCGCAGGACTACCGTCATGCCTTCGCGCCGCGGTTGGGAATTTCGTACTCTCCCGATCGCATCGAGGACCTGGTGATTCGCGCGGGCATCGGTCTCTACTACAACGACCTGGCGCAGAACGGCTGGATTGATGCACTCACCGCGGTGAATACCCCTTCCGCATTCCAGCCCTGCGTGCAGCCGGGTGATCCGGGCTGCCTGCCTGGAGCTTCCGCCGGCGGCGCGGGCGCGATCATCGATCCTAACTATCACACGCCGTACACGCTGTCGGTCAACGGTGGCATCCAGTATGCCTTCAATTCGAAGTGGCAGGTGAGCGCCGACTTCAACCATCAGACGACAATGCACACCTATCGGCGGTACGACTACAACGCCGGCTTCACTTTGTTCTCGCCGCTGTTCCCGCTTGACCAGACCAGCCAGATGGACAATGTGCCGAACATATCCGTTTTCAAATCGGACAACCGCTCGAGCTACAATGCTCTGTTTCTGCATGTACAGGGAAACATCACAAACCGCTTCAATCTGACAGCCAGCTACGTGATCTCCAGCGCGAACACCTGGGGCTGCGTGTTGGGTGAGCTGTCGGACTATGTCAACGGCGTCTGCAACCCCCTGAACCCGTTTGGTCCTGGCGATTACGGGCCTTCCGGCGAGGACGTGATCAGCCGCTTTACCCTGGGCGGAATTTTCTACGTGCCGGGCGGCTTTGAACTCAGCACGCTGATCCAGGCCGAAAGCGCGCGGCCCTTCACGCTCACGACCCCGGTCGACGTAAACGGCCTTGGAGATCCGGCCAATGATCGCGCGGTCGTCAATGGCGTGCAGACATCGCTCGATCAGGTCCGCGGCACGCCGTATATCCAGGTCGATCTGCGCGTCACGCGGCCGTTCAAGGTCAATGAACGTTGGAACATCATCCCGTTTGTGGAATTCTTCAATCTGTTCAATCGAAACAATCCTGGTGCCAACTACGTGACGGACATCTCCGCCTTGCCCACGCCGGTGAATAACCTGTACAACGTAACCGCGCTGTGTCCGACCCCGGCGTGCAACGTCCCAGTTACCAGCCCGAACCAGCTGCTGGTTCCGGCTGGCGCTCTGGGCGATTTCTTTGGACCGGGAACGACGGTTGGAATTCCGTTTGCGGCGCAGTTAGGTTTGCGGGTGACGTTCTAAGGTAAGTGCGGCTCAGAAGAGCCCAGCCAAAAGCCGGCCCGTTGAGGGCCGGCTTCTTGTTTTCGGGGAGAAAGCTTACTTCTTCAGAGAAGCAACATAGGTAGCAATCGCAGACGCCTGGTCGGCGCTCACACCTGCGACTCCCTTGCTATGAGGGGCCTTCTTGCCCGCAGCGCCGTTGGCGACGAAATCGGCGACCTGCTTTTCGGACATCGAGGTCTTCTGCAACGACGGTCCGATCTTGCCTTCGCCCATCGCACCGTGACAGCCGGCGCACTTGGTCTTGTAGAGGGCAGCTCCGTCTTCCGTCCAACCGAATGCTGAAAGAACAGCAAAAGATACCAGGATTAATGCAAAACGCTTCATCGAGTTCTCCTTGATTTAGGTAAGTGCGTCGCAGGTGGCAACCTGGCCAGGAATGGCCGAATTCGCCATCTACAACTTAAGTGGGAACGTGGGCGCCGTTCCGCACGGTCAAGAATATTGTAGAGAGCGATGCACAAGTTGCAATGATATTCGTCACAAAGCGAGTTACCGCTGGTCTTACTCGGCAGCCTTCACCCTGGCGCGTTGGTAGAAGAACGAGACGGCGAGCAGGATTGCGCCCAGCACGATGAACGCTGCGATGCGGTAGCCGCGCTCCAGCGCGTTGATGTCAACGAAGAACACCTTCGCTGCCGTGAGGGCGAGTAGCGCGATTGCTTGCCAGCGGAGGAACGCCGATCGTTTCCAGAAGCCAACCAGCATCAGGGCACTCCCATAGATCATCCAGACCGCGGAGTACGTGAAGTCGCGCGCAATGTGCAGGCTGCGCCAGTCAACCATTGCGAGTGGCTGATTCGGGGCAGGCCGGAAGTAGTCCAGTACTTCGAAATGCAGCGCGATCAGAGCCAGCGCATTCAAACCCAGAACTGCCGCTGCGGACCATTGCCGGTACTCATCGCCTCCCCGCAATTTCGTAACCCACGCCAGCAGCGCCAGGGCGGAGATCGCCACCAGGTATAAGCCGAAGCGGGGATTAAACAGCAATGGCTGACGAGTATCGGAGTCGACGAAGACCAGGCGGAACACTCCGAGAATTGTCGCGACTGCGCCCAGGTTGAGCAGGAGGAAACTCTTGCCGCGATGCGCCGCCCAGAAGAGCGCGCCTCCTTCCACCAGCCAGCCGAAAGTGAGCCAGTAAAGGTCCGGCTTTAGAGGGATGGCAACCGTAATGAACCCGATGGCTACAGCAAGATAGAGCGGCTCAAAAAGAGGAGTATCCGGCTGCTCGCGCCGGCGCAGCGGCCGCAGGAGGACGAAGTACAGTACTGCCGCCGCAAGCGTGAGCCAGACCAGTGGCAGCCGGTAGTCACGTTCCATCATCAAGTAGCAGGCGATGAAGTACGCTGCCGGATTGGCAATCGTCACGAGCACCAGTTCTGTGGCGTTCTGACGGCGTGGCGGGGCTGCTCCGATGAACGGTGCAGGCACATACAGCAGGAAGAACAGGCTGGCGAAGATCACCGTCGTTAACAATTGCGGTTCCGTGTAGTAGCTCACCGCCCAGGCGGAAAAGAGAAGGAGCGTCCCCGCGAAGCTTCCGAGCAGGAGCCTGCGCCAGCCTTTGATCGCGACCATCCACACAGTCCCGAGATCGAGCAGCAGCAGGTAAGAAAACAGAGCAATCTCGTGGTTCTCGCCGGTTGAGACCAGGACCGGCGAAAGTAGACCGCCGGCAAGGGCGAAGGCCGCCAGCAGTTCGGCATTCTGGCGAAGCGAGAGCGCGGCGGCGGTTAGCGTCACCATGACCATGCCGACGAACGCGACCGTTGGCGGGACGAGGTGGTAATACTGCGACGCCGCCCATAACGAGAGATACAGCGCCCCAAAGGAAACCGCTTTCAGCGAGTAGGCGAACGCCGGATAACCTTTCGCGCGAAAGCGCTCGCTCCAGAAGAGAATGCCGATTCCGGCAAACAGTCCGATGATCACCTGCGCCGCCGGACCAATCCAGCCGTTCTCAAGCGCCAGCTTGAGGAAGTACGACAGGCCGACGAGTACCGCCACGATGCCAATGCGGTTCAGCCACTGTCCGCCAATGCGTGACTCCAAAGACACAGCAGCACTCGTGGGCGTTGGCTTCATCGCGGATGTCGGGGGTTGCACAGCGGGGGGCGGGATAGGGGGCGGTACGGCAGTCCACTCTGGGGTGACAGGCTGCGGTTCAGAGGGAAGGGAAGCGGGTCGGGGCGGAGGCACAGGCTCAACCTGCGGTTCAACAGCCGCTTGCGCCGGTGGAACTGGCTGGCCAACGCGTCCAGCCAGCATCTGCTCCAGCTGATACACGCGACGCGTGAGTGCGGCAACCTGCTCACGCAGTTGCTGGAGCTCTGCGAATTGGCGCGGATCGTTCACCTGACTCTGGAGTAAGCGCTTACAATACGCGAAAGTCGGGGCGCAATCAAAAACAGTAATTAGCCATTAGTAATTAGCAAAATCACAGCGCCTACTAAGCAGTCACGTTTTGCGGAAGCGCTTTCCTGGAGAGTACCTTGCAATGAAATTTCACACCGAGTACTTGACCTTCAACACGAAGAAGCATCGCGAGTATATCCACATCACTCCAGAGGTCGAGGATGCTCTGCGCAAGAGCGGCATTCAGGAAGGGATGGTGTTGGTTTCCGCGATGCACATCACCGCGGGCGTGTATGTGAACGATAACGAGAGCGGGTTGATCCACGATATCGACAAATGGCTGGAGGAGGTTGCGCCTTTTCGCGAGGACTATGAGCATCACCAGACGGGTGAGACGAATGGCGATTCGCACCTGAAATCGCTGCTCGTTCACCACGAAGTCATTGTGCCGGTGACCGGCGGAAAGCTCGATCTGGGTCCGTGGCAGAGGATTTTCTACGCGGAATTCGATGGGCAGCGGAGAAAGCGCCTCATCATCAAGGTGCTGGGGGAATAGAAGCAATTAGCAATTAGCTCGATACCGTATCGACGGTGCTTCCTCAACTGATGAAAGAATAGCCCGCCATAATGGCGGGCTTGGATTTTACCGGGCTGCTAATTGCTAGTTGCTAATTGCTGCTTTAGAACGTAAACGCCAGTCCTCCGCGCACGCTGCGCGCCGACTGCACGAGATACACGGTGTTACCGTCAGGGCCGAGCACCGGTACGTAACCCTGCGCCAGCAGGTTGCGGATGTCGATCAGGGCTTCCATATTACCGGGCATGCCGTGGAAGTGCGGCAGCGGCTGACGGATAAACAGGTTGAAGAACGGATCCGTCTGCCCTGCCGAGGCGTTGAACAGATCGACCGGAACCAGCGTCTCACCGCTCGTCCAGCGGTACGATGCGATCCACTTCGTATGGCAGCGAGGCAGGGTTCCGTTGAGTTTCAACGCCGCGCTGTGCCGCCAGCCGTGGTCAAGACTACTGGCCACGGAATTCCAGTTAATCGCAGGATTCTGCAGTTCCAGGACGCCGCCGTAAGCGTAGTCCAGCGTTGCGGTCACATTGTTGGATAGCCTGCGCTGGAAGACGAAGCGTACGCCTTGCGCTTGCAGTTCCCCGCCGTTGTAATTGAAGGTGCCGGAGTACACATCGGGCAAAACGTTGCCGCTCGCGGCGTCGACATCGCCCACTCCGAGCAGCGCCGGATCTTTTACCCGGTCGTTGTAATAGGCAAGTTGAAACTTATTCGCGCCGAGACGTTCAGAGAGCGAAAGCTCATGATGATGGGCGTTCTCCAGAACCGGCTCTCCGTCGATCATGCTCAAGCGAGGACTGGTCTCGGTGAGATCGGCGGGGGCGGTGTCGAATCCTTTGCTGGCACGAGTCGTCGGCTCGGAAGTCGCGTAGCGGTACTCCAGGATCGTGTTGTCGCCCAGATGAATATCGACGATAGCTGAAGGCCGGAAGGCGTTGGCTTCGCGACCCAGGAACTGGATCGCCTGGCCCTCGCCGCCCACCTGGAAGTCCATCAGGTTGCCGACGGAAAATCCATCGGCGTAGGACATGGCGATGGCATCGAGGGCGCCACCACGAGGAGCCGTATCCGGAGCGGAGAAGCGCCGCACGATCAGCGCGACGGACTGGTCCCAGCCATCCTTGTTGCTGTGAGAATACGAGGCGCGAACCACGCCATCGGGCGCGCCATTGCCGTATCCCAGATCTCCTGCAAATCCCAGGGTGCCGGTATGGAACATCGACTGCTCGACCGCGAAAGCCGTGCCCAGATCAGCGGCACTGCCATAGCCTTCGCTGCCGGCGCCTGCCATCAAGGCAAGCGTGCCCTTCAACGGCTGTCCTTCTTTGGCCGACTCGACGATGATCGCGCTATCCCCGTCGAAGCGCAGCACCGGACGGTTGGCAGTGGAGCGCAAGGTCCATTTCCAGCTGTCATCGTCAGCATCTGCCTTCTTGACGGGAGGCAGCATGCTGACCGCCTCGAACAGCGTCTTCAGGGTGACGTTCACCACCTTGCTTGCGCCTGCGGCGAGCACAACATCCTGACGCAACGTGCTGAGGAAAGAAGGCGCGGAGGCGTAGACGTCATACGTTCCGGCGGCAAGGCCGGTCAGCCTGAAGAAACCAGTGGCATCGGTGTAGACGGTTCTCGGTTGGCCCTTCGAGGTGAGCACTTCCACCGTCGCGCCCATCTGCGGCACACCGGCGGTGTTCTTGACGTATCCTGCAATCGAGCCCGGATTGACCCCAGCCGACGCTGTGGCGCACAGCGAGGCTAATACCACAAACCATCCCAGGATTCGGGTCATTGTGTCAGCCTCCAGTCAGAGGTTCCAGGATCGAACGTGCTGCGAACGGAAACCTCTGCCCGCAGTTTCGCAAAGTTATTCAACGGCAAAGCGCACCGAGGGCGCGATTTGCTGCTTCGAAACGTTGTCGTCCACCTTCACCGTCAGCTTGTAAGTGCCGGGCGGAAAAGTATTCAGTGCCAGCGACTTTTCCAGCGTAATTTGCTCGCCCACGTTGCCCATTGTCTCCGTGGTCTCCGACGAGTGGACCACAGGTTGATTGTTGGCCACGTTCACAATCTCGTATTCGATCTTTGCCGACGGCTTCTTGGTTTTGTCGTCTTGCTGAAGATTATAGACCTGCATCCACAAACTCATGCGCTGATCGTGCTTGAAACTCGCGGGTTTGCCGTCGGCGCCGTCCAGATGCGGATACGCCAGCTTGGTCTCGCCGATCACAAAGCTGCCCGCACCGACACTCTTGGTGGGGACTTTCTCCATACGATCGGCAAGGATCAGCGACGAGGCCGATAGCCTGTCGTCGGAATACTCGGGAACCATGATGCCGCGGCTCCAGGTGCCGACGCGATCGCCATTCACATCCTTGACCACGATATCCAGGCGATATCGGCCGGGACGCAGTGGAATTGCCTTCCAATACAGCTTAGAGCGGTTCAGTTCCTGCTCCAGCAGTTCCTGAGGCACATCCACCTGCACGGTATCCTCGAAAGTCTGCGCAACGCGTCCGGTAATGCCCGTGACGCGGCCAAAGATGTTGACCGTCCCACGCTGGATGCCGTCCTTGGAAATGAAGGTGATGTCCTTGTTCTTCATCTGCAAGGTCACCGGAACCAAGACGGTGTCGCCGGTCACCTTGACGAAATCGGTGCGCACTTCAAAGGGCATCAGATTGACGTTGATCTTGTGGCTGACGACTTCCTCCAAGTCCTTAAACTTGACGGGAGGAGGAGCCTGCACCTTCGCCAGCATTTCCATCTTGTCGAATTGCTTGCTGTTCTCGAGACCCTGCTCAGGACTCGCATTGGCAGCAAACGGATCCATGCGCTGCGCCCGGTTGCCCAGGCCCATCTGTTCCTGGAAAGTCGCCCCGCCGGGAGTATGCAGCAATGCATCCTTTTCGTTGACGTCGTTGGTCAGGTGATAATCGCCGCACGAGCAGGGGTCGACGAATTCCAACTCGACGTTCTCACCGACGCCCTCGAGATAGCGGTAGCGCCAGTCCTCGTAGGGGTAGGTTGTCGTGGAGCCACCGCCCTCTTCCTGGGGCCGGTCATACGTGCCGCCGGTAGGATGGGTCTCGATCTGATCAGGCGCGCCCCAGATGATGTAAATACGTCCGCGGTCTGTCCTCCAGCCGGGAATGCCGGCGGAAAAATGCTCATTCGCGTAGGCGATACGCCGGTAATGCTCTTCCTTATACTCGTTCTCCGGCGTGTCCGGAGTGGGATCGCGACGCAGCCAGAACTGCTCGATGAACTGATCGCGTTCCTCATCGTTGGAGAGCTGCTTAAAGGCAGACTTCTCCTCCGGCGTGATGATGTAGACGACGTCCTGATTCAGCCACTTCTTGTAAGTGCTGCTTAATTCCTGTTTGAGCGCCTTGGAGTTCGCTTTCTTCTCTTTATCGCTAAGTGGCCGCTTGAGCGGGTCGGACTGACTGGCGGCGGGAGCCTGGCTGGAACCGGCGGCGCTTTGCGCCGAGGAGCCTCCCTGCGCCGGCCCGGTGCCTGGGGCAGTTTTGGCGCCGGCGGCAGGGGTTGAGTCCTGTGCGACGAGAGCTAATCCCAGAACGAACGGCGCAAAAAATATCAGCGAAGCACGCAACTTCATCGTTACCAAAACCACTCCTCGGAAGACACGTAGCACTTGTAAAATTGTATGTTTTTAGAACCTCGAAAGCAAGATTGCCGCCTGGGGAAAACGAGCGTCGCCGTGCCCCATACCTCTCCAGCACAACAACCCCGGCAGCCGATGAAAGTTCTTGAAGACAAATGCAGTTCGTCCCGCTTTTTCGCCTTCTGGCGAGACTCTTGATGTTAACCGCGGACGTTCCCCTTTGCCCGAATCGTGCCAGCCGTAATCGGCCCCATAACCAGTTATAATCGAAGCATCCGAAAAATTGCGTACGGCAGGGATTGCGCTTGTGGCCGCTACGCAGCGGATGCTCGTCGAATTGCCAGCGCCCACGAAGTGATGCCGCATTCTCCCGGTTGCCTGAATGTGGGCCCTCACGACGAATGTTGCTCTCGCGAGGAACCTTAAGCCGTCTCACTACGTAATATGGGACAGACTGCACTGCGCAATAACTGAAATGCTGGTCGAGGTCCGATGAAAGGCTGGAAGAAGTTCGCTCTCATTGCCGGGGTAGTGGTGGTTCTGCTCGCCATCGTGGGCTTTACCGTGCAGCAGAGCCGCAAAGGTGTGGTCACGGTTCAGACCGGAAAAGTGGTTCGCGAGGATCTGACGTCCATGGTGACCGCCTCGGGCGAAATCAAACCAAAGCTATACGTCAACGTCGGGGCCATTCTGCAAGCTAAGATCACTCACTTGTATGTCAAGGAAGGCGATCGGGTGAAAGCCGGGCAGTTGCTGGCGACGCTGGACAACATCATGTACGCCGCCGATGTCTCCGCCAATGATGCGGCGCTCAACGCGTCGCGCATGGATGCTGCTGCCTCGAAGGCCGCGGTCAACACGGCGGAAGCCGATCTGAATCAGGCCAAAGCCGAGCACGAGCGTGCCACTCTGGATTACAACCGCAATAAATCGCTTTATGACGCTCAGCTGATCGCGAAAGCCGATTACGATACAAAAAAGGCCGCCTACGATACCGCCACGGCGCAATTGGGTCAGGCGAAAGCCAAGCTGGCGCAGGCCAGGGCCAACCTCAATTCAGCCGAGGGACACATTGGTCAGAACGCCGCCACGTTGCGCCACGCCAGCGACATCTTGAGCAAGACGCAGTATCGCGCGCCCTTCGACGGCGTGGTCACGAACCTTCCCGTTCGCGAAGGCGAGACGGTGGTTCCGGGCATCCAGAATTCGCCGGGAAGTACGCTGATGACAGTCGCCGATACCTCGGTGATCACGGCTGAGGTGAAGGTCGATGAAAGCGACATCATTAACATACGGCTGGGACAGCCCGCAGAGGTAACCATCGACGCCATGCCGAAGGAGAAGTTTCATGGCGTGGTGTCCGAAATCGGGGGCAATGCTGTGCTGCGCTCCACCGGCGTCTCTACCGCCCAGACGACCTCCAGCGGTCAGGAGGCGAAGGACTTCAAGGTTGTGATATCGCTGAAGGACCCGCCGGCGAACCTGCATCCCGGACTCTCGGCGACGGCACGCATTACCACCGCCAAGCGGCAATCGGTGCTGGCCATTCCGATTCAGGCGTTGACCATTCGCGAGCGCGGCGATCTGAATCCGGAGAAGAAGAACGGAAAGACCACGGTGCAGGCCGCCGCTCCTGCTGGTGGTGACACGAAGGAAGAGCTGCAGGGCGTCTTCGTGCTGCGCAACAAGAAAGATGCGGTATTCGCGCCCGTCACAACCGGCATAAGCGGTGCGACCGAAATTGAAGTTACCGGCGGATTAAAGGAAGGCGACGAGATCGTTACCGGCAGCTATAAAGTGCTGCGGACTTTGCGCAACGGCGCCAGCGTGAAGGTAGACAATACCGTTAAGCCGAAGGAAGAAGAATCGTAAGCTACGAGCTAAAAGCTAAAAGCTAAAAGCTAAGAGCCTGATGCTGATATGAACCAGCGAGCGCCGCAGGAGAAAAGAATGGCGACCGATTTAGCGAGCCTGGTAGAGCCGCAAAGTGTGACAAGCCCGGATAGCTGCGTTATCTGCACCGATGACCTGTGGAAGACCTATGACATGGGATCGGAACAACAGGTGCACGCCCTGCGCGGCGTAAGTATTCGCATTCAGCGCGCCGAGTATGTTGCCATCATGGGGCCCTCCGGCTCCGGCAAGTCGACGCTGATGAACCTGATCGGCTGCCTCGACAGTCCGAGCAAGGGCAGTTATTGGCTGAATGGGCAACTGGTGAGCGAGCTCGACGACGATGAACTGGCCCGTATCCGCAACAAGGAAATCGGCTTCGTCTTCCAGACCTTCAATCTTCTGGCGCGTGCGACCTCGCTGCACAATGTCGAGCTGCCGCTGATTTATGCCGGCATCCCCGCAGAAGAGCGCATTGAGCGGGCCAAGAAGGTGTTGACATCGGTGGGGATGGAAACGCGCATGCAACACAAGCCTAATGAGTTGTCCGGCGGCCAGCGGCAACGCGTTGCCATAGCGCGCGCACTGGTGAACGATCCCTCGATCATTCTGGCCGACGAGCCCACGGGAAATCTCGACTCCCAAACCGGCGTCGAGATCATGGCGCTGTTCGATAGATTGCATGAGCAGGGCAATACCATTGTCCTCGTCACCCACGAGCACGACATCGCCGAATACGCGCATCGCGTCATCCACATCCGCGATGGCCAGGTCTTCAGCGACGAAAAAACAGCGCGCGCCTAGCAGCCGGCCTCCAGAGCGGCTGTAGCGGGACGTCCCTGCTATGCCTTGATCTGAAGCCCATTCCGTGCCGCAAGGTTATTCTCGCGCGCCGTCAGTGCGTGGGTCTGGAGACCGGCGCTACACTGGGAACCGGTTTGCAAAAGCCTCCCGACCGATGAGTTCCCCCAACCTTCCTCTCGTTGCGCATGCCGGGTTGCATCCTGGGCGGACGGCTGTCGTCGATTCTGAGAGGGCCTTCTCTTATGCCGAGCTGCTTGATGCTTCGGCGAGAATCGCATCCGCATTGCTTGCCGGCCGCGCGGATTTGAATGAGGAGCGCATCGCCTTCCTGGTTACTCCAGGTTTCCCGTGGGTCGCGGTGCAATGGGGAATCTGGCGCGCCGGCGGCATCGCTGTGCCGTTGCCGCAGAACACTCCCGCAACGGAGCTTGCGTACTTTGTCGAAGACACGCAGGCCGCGGCCCTGGTTCATGATGCGGCTTCGGGTTCGCTGTCAGCCGATCTGGCGTCGCGCGGTCCGATTGCCGCGCATTCTTACGAGAGACTCCTCCACCAAATTCGCGCCAATCTGCCGGAGGTCAGCGCCGAACGCCGCGCGATGATTCTCTACACCAGCGGCACAACCAGCCGGCCAAAGGGAGTTGTCACGACCCATGCGAACATCGCGGCGCAGATTACGAGTCTGGTGCAAGCCTGGGAGTGGTCGTCTGACGATCGCATCCTACTCTGCCTGCCGCTGCATCACGTGCACGGCATCATCAACGTGGTCTCGTGCGCGTTGTGGTCGGGTGCGGTCTGCGAGACGCTGCCGCACTTCGATGCCGGCGTCGTATGGGAACGCATCGGAAGCGGCGCCCTGACGCTCTTCATGGCTGTGCCTACGATCTACGTCAAGCTCATCGCGGCGTGGGAAAGCTTCCCGGCAGAGGGGCGCGCGAGATTGAGCGCGGCAGCATCGCGCTTGCGGCTGATGGTCTCGGGCTCGGCAGCTCTGCTGGTGACGACGCTCCAGCGCTGGCGCGAGATCACCGGTCAAACGCTGCTGGAGCGATACGGGATGACGGAGATTGGAATGGCGCTCTCGAATCCTTATTGCGGAGAACGTGTGCCGGGAAGCGTCGGCACGCCTCTACCTGGAGTCGAAGTGCGATTGCTCGACGATCGCGGCGAACCTGTCCCACCCGGCACGCCTGGCGAAATTGAGGTGCGCGGCGCGGGCGTCTTCCATGAATACTGGGGAAAGCCGCAGGCGACATACGAGGCCTTTCGCGATGGCTGGTTTCGCACTGGTGATACGGCAGTCGTCGAGAACGGCGTTTATCGCATCCTTGGACGCAGCAACATCGATATCCTCAAGACCGGTGGCCACAAGATTTCAGCCCTGGAAGTCGAGGAGACGCTACGCGAGCACCCAGCGATCGTGGAATGTGCGGTGGTCGGTGTACCGGATGCGGAATGGGGGGAACGAGTGGCGGCGGCCGTTGTCCTGCGCAACGAGAACGCTCTTCAACTGGAGGAGCTTCGCGCCTGGTGCAAGCAACGGCTCGCCGTCCACAAGGTGCCATCACGTTTGCTGGTGCTGGAGTCGCTGCCCCGCAATGCGATGGGAAAAGTTATGAAGCCCACCGTCGTGACGCTCTTCCAAAGCGAAACGCTCTGAGTTGAAGGTTTCTCGAGCAGGGCGGACCGCCGAGGCTACTGGTTCACGGTTACATTTGCGGTTCCGGCAGTGCCTCCCAGCGAGGCGCTGATGGTCGCACTTCCCGTAGAGACTGCAACGGCTACGCCACTGCTGTTGATACTCACCACCGAGGAAGCGCTGGAGGTCCAGCCCGCCGAAGTTGTAACGTTGCCCACCGAGCCGTCCGAGAACGTAGCCGAGGCGGTAAATTGCTGCTGCGTGACACCGTTGGTACCGGACACGCTCATGGTTGCCGGGTTTGGATTTACCGTGATCGACATGATGGTCTTGTTGCTGACCGTAAGAGGAGCGGTTGCCGTCGCACTGCTGTTGGTGGATTTTGCCGTGATGGTGGAGGTTCCAAGCGCAACCGCCGTCACCAATCCAGAGTTATCGATCGTCGCAACGTTCGTATTGGACGACAACCAGGTCACCTTATCCGTTACGTCACCGCTGGTGTTGTTGCCGAAGATCGCCGTTGCCGTGAACTGCTGCGTGTTGGTGGGAGTAATCCACCCGCTGGTGGGCGAAAGGGAAAGCGAAGTTATCGAGTCCGAAGCAGGAAAAAATCCGCTGCAGCTTGCAAGAAGCAGAGCCGACGCAAGGGTAACTACGAACCCGCCACACCACTTTAGCCGTTGCATATCTAACATTCTCATCGTCCAAAAAGCCGCGCGTCTCCACAGAGAACCCGGCAACGATCCATTACTCTCGCTTGCGCAGGCCACGTGAGCTCGGTGGCCATCCAACAATCTTATACGCAAATGCCCATAAGACGAGTGAGGGCAATGTCGGTTAGCCCAGTTGCAATTGCTAAGCAAGAACCACCAGCTTATAGCATTAGCGAAAATTCGCTTCCGCATGCGAACAGGAAGGTGACGATGGACGGGTTGAGCACGCAGCCATGCGTCAGCGGTCACAGACAATCTGTCAGGCCCTGGCACATGATGAAACGGTGGGCAGCCCCGTCAGAGACAGTCCTCCCGAGACGGAACGCGCTTCGGAGGATGGCCAGCCGTTGAGGCTGCCCATCGGCAAGCACTGTCCAGCTCCGGGAGGCTTAGCATATGAAGAAAGCCATCGTCTTCGCTGTTTTGGCTATAGCTATCCAGTTGATAGCACAGGAGAAATCAACGATTACGGTGAAAAAGGCCGAATTTGCTAATGGGGTTGTGATCGTTAGCGCAGTTCAGGAATCTAATGAGCAGCAGGCAAAAGCCGCTTCATTTGAGCTGCACTGCAATAAGGGCGCCAGTGGCTGCAAAGCGCCGGAGCCCGGGAACTACATTATGGTGAGGCTGCCCAAGAATTGGGGCATGTACGACTGCCCCAATGTGGATTTATACCCGACGGCGGCCGATCCAGCCACAGATCAGAAAATTGGCGAATACTGCGTAGTCGAGAAGTAATTGCGCCAGGGGGACAACTCGCCGGGTACGACTGTACTCGGAATGAGCAGCTGATCAGGGAGGCAAGCCTGGTCGGGTGCTTCAGCTTCTGCCTGCGTTGTAAGACGGTATGCTGGGCTGCACGCCAGCCGTCTGCTTGCGGCTTTGGGTCAGCACAGGCAAGCTGCGCGGGGAAGCGAAGTTGTCCGGCAAGGGAGCAGTACAAGGGCTAGAGAAAGCGACAAATGGATGTTCTTCTTCCATGACGAGTGTGACCTGATCGACGACGATCAGTACGACCTGTTTACCCTCACAACCCACATCGAACGTAAATCCGGAGCGGTTTCACGGCAGCGGCCGGCCTCCAACTATCACCAGCGCTGCCTGAATCCTCACTCCCCCACGCAGACAGCTCGCGGCCGGATGATGGGCGCGGGCACTACCGATGTGTAGCTCGAGGTTGCCGACAGCTCGCTGCGCGTGAGCTGAACTGGGTGCGATGAACAAAACGCCTTCGCCGGAAGGCGTTTTCTTCTTCCCGCAAAACTTTGCTGCGCGAACACTGGCCATCGCTTAATAGCGTGATGGGAGTCCTTGACGGTAACCTGACAAGCGGTTACTCTGCGCAGGTCTGGGGCCCAGCCGGACTCGGGAGCTATTCATGCAAGCCGAACTACCGACACGGGCCGAAGACTTCGCGCTGGCCCGGAAGCTACAGTGGTTGGCGCTCTCGCTGACGCCGGGCATTGGTGCCGGCCGCGGACGAAAGCTGATCGAGCACTCGGGCGGAATTGACCGGATCTTCGCGGCATCTTTGACGGAGCTGGAAGCAGCTGGCTTGCCCTCAGCTGCGGCACAGAGTCTTGCGTGCGGCAAATCGCTGGATCTGGCCGCTACGGAATACGACCACGCGCGTGAAGTCGGCGCCAGTGTTCTTGTGCAGGGCGACGCTGAGTATCCGAAACAGCTGCTGGAGATCTACGATCCACCGCTCGCGCTTTACGTTCGTGGGAATCTTGCCGTCATCGATAAGCCAGGGATTTCGGTCGTGGGCACCCGGCATCCGACGCCGTACGGCACCGGAATGGCCGAGCGGCTTGCAGGCGATCTGGCGGCGCGCGGCCTGGTGATATTCAGCGGTATGGCGCGCGGGATCGACACCGCTGCCCATCGTGGCGCGTTGACGGCGCGCGGTTCCACGGTGGCCATCTGGGGAACCGGCATTGACGAAGCTTATCCCAAGGAAAACAAGAAGACTGCTGACCAGATTGTCGCATCCGGCGGGGCGATTGTGACGGAATTCCCGCTCGGGACGTTCCCGGCGCCGCAGAACTTTCCCATTCGCAATCGCATCATCAGCGGCATCGCGATTGGCGTGCTGGTGATCGAAGCCGGCGAATACAGCGGAACGCGTGTAACAGCCCGCTGCGCTCTTGAGCAGGGTCGCGAGGTCTTTGCGGTGCCGGCAACGTGACCAACAAAATGTCCTGGGGCCCTAACACATTGATAAAGCAGGGGGCTGCGCTGGTCGCTACCTGGCAGGATGTGTGGGAAGAGCTTCCGGCGGACACTCGCCTCGCCTTGACTCCTGTAGAACCGCCTGCATCGGAAGAGGCCGCTTCGGCATCATTGTTTCAGGGCGCCGAGCTGTCGCCCCACGAGAAACGGGTCCTCGGGCTGCTAAAATCGGACGAATCCACCCATATCGATCAGCTGGTCGAGCGCTTATGCGCGCACCTCTCCTCTTCGGAGATCTTCGCAGCTTTATTTGAGTTGGAGCTGAGCGGCCGGATTAGGCAGCTACCCGGTAAATATTACGTGAAGACAATGTAGGTGAGGGTAAGGTCTCCTTGGCGTTGTGGCCCGTGCTTCGCAAGTTAACCCTCGGCGGTTCGCTACAAGTATATGATTCAAAGCGCTTTATTGGTGGCTGATAAGCGACAGCTGAGAGCGCGGTTTCGCCATTCTATGAAACCGTGCTAGCTTCATAAACGTATTCCGCAATTATTGAGGTTCCATTGGCCAAAGATCTAGTCATCGTCGAGTCGCCTGCCAAGGCCAAGACGATCCAAAAATATCTCGGCTCGGGCTATGAGGTCGAAGCCTCGCTCGGCCACATTAAAGATCTGCCCAAGAAGTCTCTGGGCGTCGATCTCGACAACGACTTCGAGACCGAGTACGTCGTCATCCCGGGCAAGGAAAAGGTTGTCGCCAAGCTGAAGAAGCTGGCGAAGTCGGCTGACGCCATCTATCTGGCGCCCGATCCGGATCGCGAGGGCGAAGCCATCGCCGCACATCTCGCCGAAGAACTCGGCGGGGACGGCATCAATGGCAAGAAAAAGAAGAAGAGTGCCGTCACCATCCGGCGCGTGACCTTTAACGAGATCACCAAGCGCGCCGTACAGGAAGCCTTCCAGCATCCGCGCGACATCGACGTGAACCTGGTTGACGCGCAGCAGACGCGCCGCGTCCTTGACCGCCTCGTCGGCTACCAGATTTCGCCGCTGCTGTGGGACAAGGTCCGTCGCGGCCTCTCCGCCGGTCGTGTGCAGACCGTCGCCCTGCGCCTGATCGTCGAGCGCGAGCGAGAGATCAAAGCCTTCGTCAAAGAAGAGTACTGGACGATCGACGCCCATCTGCACGCCCAGAAGCCGCCGCACTTTAACGCGCGCTTCGTCGGCATCGGCGACGAGAAGACTCCCATTCCCAATGCCGAGGAAGCCGAAAAACTCAAGGCTGCATTGGAGAAGGCCGACTGGAGTGTCCGCTCGGTCGACACGCGCGAGCGGCGTCGCAGCCCGGCCGCGCCTTTCACCACCAGCAAATTCCAGCAGGATGCCTCGCGCAAACTCCGTTTCAGCGTGAAGCGCGCGATGATGATCGCGCAGCGGCTTTATGAAGGCATCGACCTGGGCGAGGAAGGCACCGTCGGTCTGATCACCTACATGCGTACCGACTCGCCGCAAGTCTCGAATGACGCCCTGGCCGAAGTCCGCGAGCTGATCGGTAAAGACTACGGCCAGGAATTCCTGCCCGAGTCGCCGAATACATACAAGTCGAAGAAGACTGCGCAGGAAGCACACGAGGCGATTCGCCCGACATCCGTCGCTCGTCATCCCGATGCCGTCAAACAATATCTCCAGGAAGACGAGTACAAGGTTTACAAGCTCATCTGGCAGCGTTTCGTCGCATCGCAGATGAACCCCGCGGTCTTCGATCAGACGACGGTCGACATCGACGCCAAAAACGGAGACACGGTCTATCGCTTCCGCGTGACCGGGTCCGTGCTGAAGTTCGAAGGCTTCCTCAAGATCTACAAGGAGTCGAAGGACGTTGAGGACGAAGAGGACGAGGCGCTGAAGCACAAGCTGCCGCCAATGGAGGCGGGCCAGAAGCTTAAGTTGCGCCATGTCGATCCTGAACAGCACTTCACCGAGCCGCCTCCGCGCTACAACGAGGCTTCACTGGTGAAAGAGCTGGAAGAGCGGGGAATTGGCCGTCCGTCGACGTACTCGGCCATCATCAGTACCATCCAGGAGCGCCAGTACGTGCAGAAGTCGGGCGGAAAATTCATCCCGACCGAGATCGGCATGGTTGTCACCGACCTGCTGGTCGAGAACTTCAAGGACATCTTCGATCCGCAGTACACGGCGCGGCTGGAAGAAGAACTCGACGAGATCGAAGACGGCAAGGAGCGCTGGACCGACGCCCTGAAGGACTTCTACAAGAAGTTCGAGAAGGAACTCCATTACGCCGAAAAGCACATGGAGAACGTCAAGCGGATGGAGAAGCCCACCGACGAGAAGTGTGAGCGGTGCGGCTCGCCGCTGGTCATCAAGTGGGGTAAGCACGGCTCGTTCTACGCCTGCAGCGCCTACGACAAGAACGATCCCAACAGCTGCACCTTCACCAAGGAAAATCCGATCGATCTGCCGGATCTCGACTCCGCCGACGTACAGGAGACCACGCAGGAAGAGTATTGCGAAAACTGCGGGCGTCCCATGGTCCTGAAGCGCGGTCGTTTTGGCCAGTTCATGGCGTGCACGGGATATCCCGATTGCAAGACCACACGGCGGCTTGACCAGGGCAAGAAGGTTCCCGACATCCCGCTTGACGAGAAGTGTCCGCAGTGCGGCCGCAACCTGCTCTTGCGCCATGGCCGCTACGGCGAGTTCATCTCCTGTAGTGGATATCCCGAATGCAAGTGGGTGAAGCAGAACTACATCGGCGTAAAGTGTCCGCAGTGCAAGACCGGCGATCTGGCTGAGAAGAAAGCCCGCCGCGGCAACATCTTCTACGGCTGCTCAAATTACCCGAAATGCCGCTTCACCTCGGCATACAAGCCTGTAGCCGAAGCCTGTCCTGAGTGCGGCAGTTCCTACTTGCTGGAGAAAAACCTTAAATCCGGCAGCTTCCTCGTTTGCCCCAATAACAAACGCACCGAGCCCGAAGAGCCCAAACGCCGTGGGAAGAAGAAAGCCGAGGACGAAACTACGGTTAAATGTGACTATTCGCGCGAACTGAAGCCCGAAGCCGTAGCATAATAGACAGATCGTCAATCCAACCCGCCCGGCCCTGCGCCGGGCATTCATATTTGAAAGAGGTGAAATATGGCTAAGCTACAAGAAGGGACGATTATTGCCCACCTCATCGTGAACGACGCTTCCAAGGCTCTGGACTTCTATAAGAACGCGTTTGGAGCCGAGATTCTTGGCGTTCACAAAACTCCGGATGGAAAGGTCATGCACGCAGAGCTGAGCGTCGGAGGCGCCCGGTTGATGCTGGCTGACGAATTTCCCGGCTGCGGTTCGGCCAGGACGCTGGGCGGCAGCCCGGTCGTGCTGAACCTCTATGTGCCGAAAGATGTCGACACTCTTTGGAACCAGGCTGTCTCAGCGGGTGCGCAGGTCGTCATGCCGCTGGGCGATCAGTTCTGGGGCGACCGTTACGGCCAGATCACCGATCCTTTCGGACATCGCTGGGCGTTAGGTCAGCATGTCGAAGACGTTGCTCCCGCCGAGATGGAGCGTCGCGCCAAAGAGGCATTCGAAAAAATGGCGGCACACGCCCATCAGTAATTCGAATCCGAGTATCTTGGCGAATCATCCAACGTAGGGAAAGCCGTCGTGCAGACGGCTTTTCCATATCCCAGCAAAACTGATTTGGAGGAACGAATGAGCAGTGGACAAGCCAACTGTGAAGACGCAAAACTGGTTCTGGAACTCTATGACCTGCGCCGCGAGACCGTGATGCGCGAGGCGCGCACCTGGGTCGCCACTCATCCACCCACCTCAATCGACGAGCTCATGTCCGTTGTCAACAACTTCGGCAGCAAGGAGAACGCCTACGTGCGTCAGGTGTACGGCTACTGGGAGATGGTTGCCTCGCTGATCGTGCATGGCACTCTGAACGCGAAGTTGGCGCATGACACGCAGGGCGAGATGTATTTCGTCTATGCCCTCATACAGCCCTATATCTCTGAAATGCGTAAACGGCTGGATTCGCCCGAATTCCTGCAGAACCTTCAGAAGGTGATCGAGAGTACGGAAGAAGGTCGCGACCGCCTGGCGCGTACGCAGAAGCGAATTGCAGAGTTCGCGAAGCGGGCCGCGGCTTCCGCAGGAACCGCTGCAGCGAAGCAGGGCGCGGCGTAGGCCATGCGGCTGGGTAGAGCACGCCTTCAGGCATGCTTAAAAATTGAGCTGCAATAGGGACCGGCTTTAGCCGCTGAGGTTATGACAGTGACTGCAATCTCAGCGGCTGGAGCTGTTTTTTTGCGGCGCCTAGCTCAGATATTCCCGGATATATGGATCATGGCAGCGCAGCAGTTCCGTCGCGGTTCCCTCGAAGATGATTTTTTCATCACGAAGGAGCAGAAACCGCGTACGCATGTCCTCAACCGATACACCGTCTCCAACCGGCACCATCTTGTTCAGCTTCCGATCGAAGCAGTGGCTGGCCATGGTGAACGCATCCTGCAACCGGTGCGTCACCATCAGCGAGCTGGTGTGGTATACGTCACGCTGTTTTACGATGAGCTCGATGATCGTATTTGACGTCACCGGATCGAGCCCGCCCGTGGGTGAGTCGTAAAGCAGGACCTCCGGCTGGGTGATGATGGCGCGTGCAATCGCCACTCGGCGACGCATGCCGCCCGACAGTTCGGCCGGAAACAGGTTGAAAGTGTGTTCCAGTTCCACGAAACGCAGCGCCTCCAGCACGCGGGCGTGGATCTCTTCTGTGACCCTGCCGGTCTCTTCGATCAGGCGATAGGCGACGTTCTCCTCCACGGTCAGCGAGTCGAACAGCGCGCTCTCCTGAAACACCATTCCGATCTTACGTCGCAGGGCGAACAGTTCCCGCTCCTGCATGTTCGTGATTTCCTCACCCAGCACGGTGATTCGCCCCGCGTCCGGTTTCAGCAGCGCCAACGCCAGCTTCAGGATCAGAGTCTTGCCCGTCCCGGCTACACCCATCAGGATCTTGGTCTCGCCCCGCGGCAGCTGGAAGGAGATGGCTTGTAGCACGGGATTGTCGAAGGCAATGGAGACGTTCTCAAAGCGGATGACCGGCTCCTCCGCCTGTGGCGGGGACATCGCACTCTGCGGCTGTGGAGGCGCGGAGGTCGTCATCGTCAGTACTGGAAGAACCCCATGAGCAGGCGCGTCATGAAGAAATCGCTGACCAGGATCAACACTGAAGCCGCTACGACTGCCTGCGTAGTCGCGCGTCCCACACCTTGCGTGCCGCCCTTCGCCGACAGGCCGTAATAGCAGCCGATGCTGGCGATAACGAAGCCGAACATCACCGGTTTGGTTAAGCCCATAAGGACATCTCCGAAGCGCAGTGCCTGGTATGCCGTCGTCCAGTACTCGTTGGCGTCGAGCCCCAGGAGCAGATAGGAAACCATCATGCCGCCGGTTAGCCCGACCAGGTTGGAGATGATCGTCAGGAAAAACAGCATCACGATGCTGGCGATTACGCGCGGCGTTACCAGCTTCTTCGATGGATCGACCCCCATCGCGCGCATCGCGTCAATCTGCTCGGTCACTTTCATCGATCCGAGCTCGCTGGCCATGCCGCTGGAGTTGCGCCCTGCCACCATCAAGCCGGTCAGCACCGGGCCGAGTTCGCGAACCATCGATAAGGACACCAGCTTGCCCGTCAGGGACAGCGATCCGAATTGCTGGAGAGTGCTCGAGGTCTGCAACGCCAGCACCGCGCCGGTAAAGAATCCGGTCAAGACTACGATCGGAAGCGAGCCGACACCGATGAGGTCGGCTTGGATCAGCGTGTCAGCGATGTATCGCGGCTGCGCAAAGACATTGCTGAGCGAGCGGCCGGCCAGCAGGGAATAATCCTGCACCGCCTGCACCTGCTCTTTCGCAAACTCCGTGGGCGAGAAAATGGCCATGCTCGACGCAAAACGGCTCTCAACGAAATATATCAGAGCCAACGACTTCCACCCTCATCGGCGTGCGGCCGACGGTCACAGGTGTCGAAATGACTACTATCGACCATAATGGCAAAAAGGTGTGCTGCTAGTAGTTTTTTATTGCGCAGGTAGCCGACTGGTGCCTATGCAGAGCGGCCAGATTGATTTAGTATGCATTTCCAAGTTGCGCGACACTGGGGAGGGGCGCGCGTATGGCATTCCAGGTGGATCGAAGCGCATTCGATCCCGAGTCAGGGTTCGAGTATTACATCTGCTTCAAGCCTGAAGTTGAGGTGGAGGGCGACGAAGTCCGCTCGCGCATTCCGATCGAGGTGGCAGTGTCCATTTCCGAAACGGGCGACGTTGCCGACCTCAGCTTCGTGCTGCCCAAAATGTGCCGCAACGATCATTCACTTTCGTTTTTGAAGCGCGATCCGACCGCGGCCTGCGTCGAGAATCGCGTCTTCATTGCTATCCCCGGCCTGAGCGGCGATTCGGTGTTTACCGCCCCTGCCACGCTTGAGCTGGATCATTCCGGGCGGATCGTCGCCGTCGAAATCAACGGCTGCATTCCCAAGACCAGTACCTTCAAGCCGGCCCACGCGTGAGGGGCTAAGGCCCGAGCCGTTAGCTTTTAGCTCTTAGCTCTCATGCCTTAGCTCTTGGTCCGCAGAGCCCCACATTTCTTTTCGGCGCCATGATCGTGTGGCCCGCTCTCGGTGCTGGTATTCAGCGCCGTTCGTCCTCGCCCAAGAATGGCTGATTCCCGGCCAGCCTTGGCAAGCCCTGGCGTCAAGAGCCAAGAGCCTCAGCCCGGGCGAACCTTCCAATCGGCTATCATTGCCTCGTGAACGACGCAACCGCCTTCATCCTGGCCGGTGGCCGCAGCTCGCGCATGGGCTCGGACAAGGCGTTACTCTCATTCGGCGGGCAGAGCCTGTTGCAACGAACGCTGCAAGCCGCCTCGTCCGTTACCGGCAAAGTATTCGTTCTCGGTCCGAAGGAGCGATACGGACGTTTCGGCGATGTGATCGAAGACGTCTATAAAGATTGCGGGCCGCTGGCCGGCATCCATGCGGCGTTAAGCACATCAACCACCGATCTGAATCTGATGCTGTCGGTGGATATGCCGCTGATGACTGCTGATTTTCTTCGATGGCTCATGCATGAAGCAAGCGTTGCGAGGGAACTGATCGTCGTTCCTGATGCGCTCGGTGGACCCCAGCCGCTCTGTGCAGTGTATCGCCGGGAGGTGCGCGGGCCGGCCGAGCTGCTGCTGAAGCGTGGAGAGTATAAGATCAGCAATTTGTTTACAGCCGTGCCGACGCGGTACATTTCAGAGCGGGAGGTCGTTGGCGCTGGATTCTCAGCAGAAATGTTCAGCAACATCAACACACCAGCGGAGTACGAACATTTGAGGGCCGAGACCGACCACAACGGCCTGCTAAAAGCTAAGAGCTAAAAGCTAAGAGCTAACCGGTAACCATGCCTGAGCAAAAGCCGTATATCGAGTTCATCAACGTGCACAAGGCCTTCGGCAGCAATGTCGTGCTGGACGGCGTCAGTTTCGAAGTGATGCCCGGCGAGACAGTCTGCATTCTGGGACGAAGCGGTGTCGGCAAGTCGGTCTCGCTCCATAACATTATGGGCTTTCTTAAGCCGGACAGCGGGCGCATCTGGGTCGCCTACGAAGACATCACCGATTACGGCGAAGCCGACATGGAGCGCATCCGCAAGAAAGTCACGATGGTCTTCCAGAACGGCGCACTGTTCGATTCGCTTACCGTTGGCGAGAACGTTGCGTTCCCGCTGCGCGAGCGCGGCGGCCTGGCTGAAGAGCAGATCTACCAGATTATCGACGGCCTGCTCGACATGGTAGGCGTGCGCGAATTTCGCGATCTGCTGCCCTCGGATCTCTCTACTGGAATGAAGCGCTCTGTCGCGATCGCACGCGCCCTGGCGGCCCAGCCCGACGCCGTCCTCTACGACGAGCCGACCACAATGGTCGATCCATTGATGGCGCATCTGCTGGGCGATTTGATCCAGAAACTAAAGAAGCAGTTGAAACTCACCAGCATCGTCGTCACGCACGATATGGCGCTCGCCAAAAAGCTGGCCGACCGGCTGCTCTTCCTTCACGAAGCCAAGGCGATCTTCTTCGGCACCTTCGCCGAGATGGCCAAATGCCAGGAGCCCATCGTGCAGGAATTCCTTGATCTCGACTCCATGGACTTCGAGCACTACTTCGGCGCACAGCGCCCGCCTCACCAACCGCGCTTCGAGACGACGTAAGGAACATCACCACAGATACACAAAGGCACAGAGGAAACCAGGAAGGCCGTTTAGATTTTGCTACTGGTGATAATGATTCCATGACAATGTCGGCTCCTAGACCCGAGTAAAGTTGGTGGTGCTAACCAACCAGCAGGCTCGGGAGAAAGGAGCCGAACAATGATCATTATAGGTGTAGATTTTCATCCCGAGTTTC
>Ga0126381_100000357_pt1 | contig 49179 bp, 35 predicted proteins | sample PanSoiMetPlot_28_FD_96465 | JGI IMG/M metagenome (GOLD analysis project Ga0126381, IMG submission 96465) | Tropical forest soil microbial communities from Panama - MetaG Plot_28 | ecosystem: Environmental > Terrestrial > Soil > Tropical forest > Bulk soil | place: Panama | collected 2016-02-17 | reverse complement strand
AGTTGCAGCGGCGCCCACCCAAATGGAGCATCCCACTGATTTCCGCTTGCGGTGGCGCTCGTCTGGAGTCCGCCTGGCTGCTCGAATCGCGGGAGGTTGGCGGCTACCCTCGCGGCCTGTTCGGGCGTCGCAATGCCCGCCCAGAGGGGATAGAAGGTCGTAAGAAAGGCGTACTTTCGCAGCCGTTTGTGCTCGAAGTCATAGTCGTAATAAAGGCCGTCTTGGGTATCCCACAAGAGTTGGTTTATGCGCTCGGCTCGATCTATCGCGCGTCTGCGCCAGATCTGCGCCTCGGTTTCGAGTCCGAGGAGACCCGCGATCTCGGCCGTCTGCTTCTCCATCAGATAAAGGAGCGAATTCAGGCAGACAGGATTGTAGTGGATGATATCCACGCTGAACGGACCGAAGCGGTTCGACGGATCGAATCCGGACTCCCGCATGGAACGGTCACCCTTGTAGAACAGAGGTGTGAGGCGGTCGGTCTGGCGATCGTAATATTGCGAGATATCGTAGTCCGTGATCTCGTGTGTACGGAAATACTGCTTCACGAGATCGTAATGAGTGCGGCCCTGCGAGTCCCGCTCCGCCGAGATGACTTCGGGAGCGGGGCCGTCGCCCATGTCGAAATACCGGGATAGTCCGGTTTGCCGAACTAAGTGGGGCTCGGTCGTCCAGTAGCGATAGTATTTCTCAATCGCCGGAAGAGCATCGCGCAGCCACCGGCGGTCCTTTGTCCTTTGAAACACGCCCAGAACCATCTGCGTGAGAAACGGAGGCTGCGATCGTGTCAGGTAATAGGTCCGGTTGGCATTCAGAATTTTCCCGTAGTTCCGGATTTCGTACAGGAAGTTGTCCACCATGTCCTGTGCGAGGCCGATCTCGCCATCACGCAGGAGGCCCACTTGTATGAAATAGCTGTCCCATCCGTACATCTCGTTGAATCGGCCACCGGGCACAACATACGGTCTCGGCAAATAGAGCAATCCCTGATGGCGAAAGGCCACAGGATCGGGCGGAAGCTGCCCCAACTCGATTTTTCGCCGATCCGACGGCGCCATCTCGTTTTCCAGCCGACTTTCGACCTCACGAATATCGGACTGCCGGGAGATGTAGACGGGCCAGCGGCCATCCGGCAGAGGATGGGACTTAGGATCCACAGCCGCCAAAGCAAGATCCTGGTTCGTACGCGTCAAGGTATGCCAGGTCTGCTTGATGTACTCGAGGATCGGGGCCCGTTCCTGGCGGCTGACGACTTGCGCGGAGAAGAGTATTGCCGCAAAGACAAGAATGAGCGCCGCCGATCCGCGACGCGCGTTTCGTGCAGCTCCGAAGTCCACGGCTCCGCCTCGCTACCCTTGATTATGACGTGGGTCGACATGGCCGGCGGCAATCGTCATCCGACGCCTGGTTTCTGAGCAAATAGATCCTCGCTTGTCGCCTTACGCCGTCTAAAATCCTTTTCTGGCGCTGCTTGCCGCGCGGCTCCTTTGCATAGCGCCCGCCTCCTCCGGCGCTTCATCGTCGATCATCGTGTAGCGATCGTCCATCGAGGTGCTTTCGTGACCCATGATGTCCCGGCGGGTCTGGGCGTCGATCTTTGCCCTGCGCATCTGATAATGCGCTGAGCTGCGCAGATCGTGGAAGTGAAGCGCAATTGGTTCGACGCCATGCTTCGCAGTAAATCTCCCGACGCCCTGCGCAAAACTCGAGGTCAGAATGGAGTCGCTGCTCCCTTCTTGTAGGGTTATTTCATCCCCCTACAACATGCCGGTTGCGGATTCCGGGCCAACTGGATAACGATTCCGCAATCACTCTCCTGCATGCGGTCACACAAAATTCGCCCAAGTGACTCAATCGTTTACGGCCTTGGCTTCCGGCGCACGTGTCACAGTGTTCATCGAGAGTACGCATGTTGATGATGCCGATTCCTTACGCGCTTGGGAACTATGAAGTCACCGCCCTCACGCGCAAGGCGCGAGCGTTTGACCTTCCGGTGAGGCCGAGAAAAGTGATTTTCGCAAAACGAACCCAAGCTTTACTATGTCTTTATGTTGGCCCATTGCCTGCCATGTCGGAGCTAAGAGAGATGCCGGCAGTTGAAAGGAAACGTCTGCCCGAAAGCGATCGGCCTGCTCCTTGCCCGACCCCGGTTCAGCGCAGCAGAGCGGAGTTCCCGGATGCGACGCTGCCGTAGACTGGAACAGGCGTCCGACTATCCGGCATCCACCTCGCCTCACGGAATGAAGCTCTCGCGCCGCGAACTGCTCTATCTGGCGCCTGCATCGCTCGTCGCGCAAGGCGTGGCTTCGCGAAATGTGAAGCCACAGCCTCGCGGAAAGCCTTCCGGCATCCCCTTCAATGCGAAGTTTACGGATATCGCGCGAGAAGCCGGGCTGACCGCGCCCGTGATTTACGGCGGCGTCGATCGGAAGACCTACATACTCGAGACCATCGGCTGCGGCTGCGCATTCATCGACTTTGATAACGACGGCTGGATGGATATTTTCCTGCTGACCGGGACCCGGTTCGATGGCAATCCACCCGGCGCGACCAACAGGCTGTATCGGAACAACCGCGACGGCACGTTTACCGACGTGACCGAAAGGGCGGGCCTGCACCGCGTCGGCTGGTTTTGCGGCATTACCGTCGCCGACTTCGACAACGACGGCTTCGATGACATTTTTCTGACCGGTTATCCCCGCAACATTCTCTATCGCAACAACGGGGATGGAACGTTCACGGACGTGACAGCGAAGTCCGGGCTCGCGCAGGCCGGCGATCACTGGTGCACGGGATGCGTCTGGACCGATTACAACCGCGACGGGCACGTGGATCTGTTCATAACGAGCTACGTCCAGTTCGATCCGGCGAAGATTCAAAAGCCGGGCGAGGGTCCCTACTGCAACTGGAAGGGAGTGCCGGTTAACTGCGGGCCCCGGGGACTGCCGCGCGGCCGCAACTGGCTCTTCCGCAACAACGGCGACGGCACGTTTACCGATGTAACAACGGCTTCCGGCATCGGAAAGGCGCGGCCAGGATATGGCCTGACTGCGGTGGCGGCCGACTTCGATAATGACGGCTGGCCGGACATTTATGTAGCGTGCGACTCAACGGCGAGCCTGCTGTTCCGAAACAACCACGATGGTACGTTCAGCGAAGAGGGCCTGGAACGGGGCGTTGCCCTTAATGAGGACGGGACCGAGCAGGCCGGCATGGGGGTGGGCGTCGGGGACTACAACCTGGATGGCTCGCTCGATATCTTCAAGACGCACTTTTCCGACGACACGAGCGTACTTTACCGGAACGACGGAACGGCCGTTTTCTCTGACGAGACGAACCGCTCCGGCGTAGGTGTGGAGACGCGATTTACGGGATGGGGGGCCGGAATCGTGGATTTGGACAACGATGGCGCCCCCGATCTCTTCCTGGTCACCGGAAATGTATATCCCGAAATCGAAAGTAAGATCCCGGCGTATCCGTTCAAGACGCCGCGCGTGGTCTTCCGAAATCTGGGCGGAGGACGCTTCGAACAGCTGATTTCGGAAGCCGGGCCGGGCGTGGAGGCCGCTCACGCCAGCCGCGGCTGCGCCTTCGGCGACTTCGATAATGACGGGGATCTGGATGTCCTGGTGGTGAACCTGAACGAGCCGCCATCGCTCCTCCGCAACGACTTAACTGGCGGCGGAAATTGGTTGAAGTTGCAGTTGGTTGGCGCCAGATCCAACCGCTCCGCAATCGGCGCAAGGGTAACCGTCTTCTATAACGGCAAAAAGCAAGTGGCGGAGGTGGCGGCGGCGGGGAGCTTCGCCTCTGCCAACGACCGCCGGTTGCACTTCGGGACCGGCCCAGCTACGAGTGTAAAAGTTGAGATTACGTGGCTGGCCGGACGGACGGAACAATACGTTTTAAAGGCAAACAATTTCTACGTCGTTCGAGAGGGATCATCCCCGCAACTCATTTCCAATTTCGGGAAAGCCCTACCATAAAAGCTCTCATAAGTCATATTAATCTTTTGTTTATTTGCGGCCTCGCCCGAATTATACTTAATAGAAATCTTATGTCTTTTTTTCGCAAAAGGAGATCTTTCTCACGAACGTGCGTAACCTCATTTGTATGCGCGCTTACTTTGGGCCTGGGCGCCGCGATGGCTCAAACGGGCACTATCCAGGGGACCGTGCTCGACGCGGCCGGTGCCACCGTCCCCAACGCAAGTGTTCAGGCTGTTGACCAGGACAAAAGCGTCGTGGTTCGCGAGACGACCACGAACACGGCCGGAACTTTTATCGCGTCGCCGCTGCAGCCCGGTCACTATACGATTCGCGTCACCGCGACCGGCTTTAAGGAGTACGAAGCGAAGGACCTGACGCTCGATCAAAACCAGATCATGAATCTGGGGAACATTTTGCTCCAGGTGGGTCAGGCCACCGATTCTGTGTCAGTGGAAGCGACGAGCCCGCTTGTGGAGACTACCACGGCGCAGAAGGGCTATGTAATCAGCTCGCGGCAGGTGACGGAAATCCCCCTGAACGGGCGGGACTTCCAGTCCCTGATGCGCACGCTGCCGGGCGTGGTTTCGAACGACACCTCGGACTTCCGCCTGGCGTTCAACAACACGAACGCCTTCAACGTCAACGGACAGCGCGGCAGCAGCAACAACGTGTTCCTTGACGGGTCTATCAACACGGACCTCGGGGCGAATGACGGTCAGTACACGCAGATTTCGCTCGACGCGGTCGGCGAATTCAAGCTGCAGACCAGCGCCTTCAATGCGGAATATGGCCGCAACCCGGGCATCATGATCTCGGTGCAGACCAAGAGCGGCGGCGCTCAGTTTCACGGAACGGCTTATGAATTCTTCCGTAACGACGCCCTCGACGCGCGGCTGCCGTTTGACACCACAGGCCGGCTGCCCAAGCTGCGCTTTAATCAGTTCGGCGGCAACCTTTCGGGCCCGGTCTATCTTCCTAAGATTTCCACGCCCAGCAACAAGAAACTGTTCTTCTTCTTCAACTACGAAGGCACGCGCGCGACTCGTCCAAACGGCAACACGCCGTACATAGATATCCCGAGCGCCCAGATTCTGTCGGGCGACCTCAGCCCGCTGTATCGTCCTGGTTTCATCCAGAACAACGGCGTGGCTACGCAGTATCAGAACGGCACCGTGTTCATGCCGGGAACGGTACAGCGCAACAGCTCCGGCCAGATCATCGGCGGCACGCCATTCCCGGGCAATATCATTCCGCAGTCGCTATGGAATCAGAACGCTTCCGCGTTCATCAAGCTGCTCAGCATTCCGAACCGCGCACTGGCGACGCCGACGCCGGGCAGCCCCGAGCTGGTTCGGTTTCCGCAGCTGGACACCTATCGCTTCCACAAAGACGGATTAGTGGCGCGCGTGGACTATAACATCAGCCCCAATATGAACTTCTTCTTCCGCTGGGCCGATGACGGGAACCACGAAGAGCAGGGTCTCGGTATTTTCGGCAGCACGCCGTACCCGATCTACCCGCAATACCGCGAAAAACCGGGCGCAAGCTGGTCCTGGAACCTGATCAATGTGATCTCGCCGCAGACGACGAACGAATTCATCTTCGCGCGCAATCATCTGACGCAGGTGGTGGACATCACCTCCGATGCGAACAAGAGCAATTACGACCGCACCGCCCTCGGATTCACATTCCAGGAGCTGTATCCTTCGCAGAACGTTCGTAATCGTTTCCCCAGCTTCAACTGCGGTATCGGCAGCTGCAACTTCGCGCCGTTCCAGGCAAACTGGCAGAGCGAAGGCGCCACGTACGCATTCACCGATAACTTCACGCACGTCATCGGCGCGCACACGCTCAAGGCGGGTCTGTACTACAACTGGAACGACAACAAGCAGCAGCCGGGCTGGAGCGACGCCCTGAACCTGAACTTCGGCTCGAGCACGAACAACCCGAATGACACGGGCAACACATTCGCCAATATGCTGCTTGGCAACTTTACGAACGCTAACCAGACTCGCGGCATCTATTACGGTTCTTTCCGCGTGTTCACGTACGAAGCATATGTACAGGACAGCTGGAAAGTGAACAACAGGCTGACTCTGGAATATGGAATCCGCTGGGCGTATGAAGGTCCCACCTACACCCGCGGTTCTTACCTGCAGAGCTACTTCGAGCCGGGGCTTTACGATCCGACGCAGGCGGTGAAGCTCTACACCACGGCGGGTCCGCAGCTCGGAGCCATCATTCCGGGCTCGGGTAATCCCTACAACGGCCTGGTGACGGAAGGCTCGAACGGACTTCCGCTCGGGGGCGCGAAGCATCGGTTCAACAACTGGGGCCCGCGCCTCGGCATCGCATACGATCCGTACGGCGACGGCAAGACCGCGATTCGCCTTGGTGGTGGCATCTTCTACGAGCGGGCCCAGCAGAACGTGTACAACTTCGGCGGCCTCGGTAACCCTCCGCTGGTTCAGACACCCCAGCTATACGGCGCAAATCTCGATCAGCTCTCGCCGTCGCTGGTGTCGAGCGGCTACATCTTCCCGTCAACTCTGTCGACTCCGAACCTGGAAGGCAAAATCCCGACTACCTATTCGTGGTCGCTGGACATACAACGCCAGTTGACCAACCAGACTTCGGTCGATATCGGTTATGTGGGCAACCTGGGCCGGCATCTGCAGTACAACCAGGACCTGAACCAGCTTCCGCTGAACACCACGACCGCCCCTGGCTACACGGGCCTCACGGCGGTGAATGGCGTTTCGAACGCGATCCGTCCGTACATTGGTTACGGCAGCATCAACTTCACCGACTTCGGCGCCACCAGCAACTACAACGCGCTGCAGGCCCGCATCAGCCGCCGGTTCTCGCACAGCCTCACCGCGAATGCGTCATACACGTATTCCAAGGCTATGGACGAAGTGGACTCGGACGGCACCGCCATCGGCTATTCGTATGACCGCCGCCGCGACTATGCGCGCGCCGGATTCGATCGTACGCACGTTGTTTCGATCGACTACATCTACGATCTGCCCTCGTTCGCGAAGAGCAATGCGGTGCTCAAACACGTCGTGAACGGCTGGGAGCTTGGCGGTATCACGCGCTTCGACAGCGGCACGCCGATCAACGTGACCTCAAACGGCAACCCGGGAACTCTGGGCAGCGGCGTTCGCGCGAACTACCTGGGCGGCCAGATCTATCCGGGCGACCAGACCCGGTTCCAGTTCTTCAACCCGCTGGTGTTCGCTCGTCCGGCGGACGGTACGCTCGGGAATCTCGGCCGAAACGCCCTCACCGGTCCCGGCTTCCAGAACTGGGACATCTCGCTCTACAAGAACACGCGGATCAGCGAACGCGTCAACACTCAGCTGCGCATCGAGACGTTCAATACGTTCAACCATACGCAGTGGGCCGGCGTGAACGGAGGCATCAGCGTGCCGAACCCGGGTCAGGCGGTTACCGCCGCCACGACCGGGAGCACGGGTCAGATCAGCAGCACCCGTGACGCTCGCAACATCCAGCTCGGTCTGAAGATCCTGTTCTAACTTTTCTCAGACCCGGCAACTCAGGGCGGAGGCGGCGAAAGCTGACTCCGCCCTTTTTCGACCGTAGAAAGATCTTTTGCGACGATAGAAACACGTGGTTCCCGTACTTCAGACCGTTGCTTTCCTGCTCATGTTTGCGCAGCCCGATGCGGTGGATGCCGCATTCGACAAGGGCAGCGCAGCGCTTGCCGCTCAGGACTACTCCACCGCGGAACAGCAGTTCAGGATCGTCCTGAATGCTCTGCCCGGCGATGTGCCCACTTTGGGCAATCTGGGCGTCGTGTATTCGCGGACGAACCGTTTTGCGCAGGCCATTGACGTCTATCAACGCGCGCTGAAGCTGGCGCCCGGGAACGTCGGGCTGAAGACGAATCTCGGATTGGCGTATGTCAAACAGGAGCAATATCAGCTTGCCTTACCCATTTTCGAGTCGCTGGTCCGGATCGATGGCAGGAATCTGCAGGCGCGCGAGTTACTGGCCTCATGTCAGCTGTCCACCGGGCGATACGAACCCGCATTGGCCAATCTGAAACTGCTGACGGAGGCCGCCCCCAACGAGCCGGGCGTGTTGTACATGCTCGGCGTCACGCTGACCCGGCTGAAGCGCAAAGACGAGGCCCATGCTGCATTCGCCCGCATGATGAGTCAGGTGCAGCCCGCGCAGGCGGATTTCCTGATGGGCAAAGCGAACTACGACACGCAGCGGTTCGAAGAGGCCGCGGAGTCGTTTCGGAAAGCTGCGTCCGCAGACCCCGCGCTGCCCGGAGTGCATCGCGAGTTGGGGAAGGCGCTCATCAGCCTGCATGATGACGCAGCCGCGGAAAAGGAACTACGCGCCGCAGGTTCGGAGGATGCGGAAGCGATCTACTATCTGGGCGGATTGCTCTCACAGTCGCGGCCCGCTGAAGCGGTCCCGCTGCTCGAGGAGGCGCGGAAGCTGACGCCGGATTTTTGGGGTCCGCTGTACTACCTCGGCCGGATCTATGCGAATGAAGGGCGGACTAGCGAGGCCCTGCCTTTATTGGAGCGGGCGGTGAAGCTGAATCCGGATGAGTCGGCGGTGCAGTATCAGCTCGGGCGCGTGCTGCAGAAAGCAGGCCGGGCGGCGGACGCTCGCGCAGCGTTCGCGCGCGTGAAAGAGCTAAAAGAGAAGGCGGTCGACAACGAGGTGAATGCGGTCAGTCCGGGAAGCATGAAGTGACAGCGACGTGGGACGATCAGCCGAGCCGCGCCTAGAACGCGGCTGCGCCGGCTTCCGCTACTGCGTGGTCCTGGTCGCCTGAACCGCCGCTTACGCCAATTGCGCCCACGACTTCGCCGCCGCGCTTGAGGGGAATCCCTCCCGCGAATATCATGACGCGACCGTGGTTTGATGCGTGAATGCCGAAAAACTGGCCGCCGGATTGGCTATGTTCCGCGAGTTGTTTTGTGGATATGTCAAAGGCGCGCGATGTCCATGCTTTATTAATGGAAATGTCGACGCTCCCGACCCAGGCTTTGTCCATCCGGACGTGGGCGACAAGATTACCTCCGGCGTCCACGACCGCGATGTTCATAGGCTGACCGATGGCCTGAGCTTTCTGCTCCGCGGCGGCGATGACTTTTCTGGCGTCTGCGAGTGTTACCACAAGAACTCCTTTAATGAGCGCTATCAGAGAAAACAACAATGCGCGACGGCGCTTGCGTCATTTGAGCTTACGCCGGGGCCGCACACAGCGGTTGTTCCTCGATTCAGCGTGCGTGCTGAATCCAACGAAATAACGTTTTAACGCCGAGCGCGATCAGGCTGCCTGACCTCCGGCGTTTGCCGTCCACGGCCCGGAAACCTGCCGGGTGGCGACGTTGAAACGATTCCACACGTTAATACTGGCAATCGTGATGATCAGGGATGCCAGACCCGCTTCATCATAATGACGAGCGGCTTCCTGCCATATTTCGTCGGGTACCGGGTCCGGGCGATCACTGAGCCGCGTGACCGCCTCGGCGAGCGCCAGAGCCGCTCGCTCAGCGTCGGTAAAGTACGGCGCATCGCGCCAGGCTGACACCGTGAAGATGCGCTCATCCGTCTCGCCCGCCTTCCCGAGCTCACGAGAGTGCATATCGACACACACACTGCAGCCATTGATCTGGCTGGCCCGCAACACAACCAAAAGTTGTGTTCGCATCGGCACGCCTCCTTGCCCGGCCGACGCGTGCAGAGCCATCATCGCCTTCATGACTTCAGGAACAACAGACACTACGTTCTTCATCCGTGCTTGCATATTTCCCTCTTCTGAACGGATGACGAGTCGAGTCGGGCGGATGTGACCGTCGCTTCGGCCCACAGTCTCGATGTGGTCCTCTGCGCCGTGGGAATTTACAGGGCTTAAACGGTCACTTGCCGCCGACTGAGAACGCGAGGAGCACATTCCCCGGGATGCCGCCCCATTGTCCGTAGCCGGAATAAGTGAAAATCATTCCGCCCGCCACGGCGGGGCCGCCGCCGTCAAGCGAGCCGCCCTTTGCGGTTCCTCCGTTGACCGCCGAATATTCCCGCGCTGTGTCGAAGTCCCAGATCACCTTTCCGTCGCTCGTCGCATAACCGCGCAAGTGGCCGTCGACGGAACCGGCGAACACTGCGCCGGGAATCGCAGCCACCGCCGCCGACTGCGCCGGACTGCAGTTGGGCTTATCGCCGCACGGAGGAGGCGCGGCGCGCCACACCTGTTTCCCGGTCACGAGATCGAGGGCGAAGACGCCGCCACCCGCAGTGGGGTCGAGCGCGAGCGCGGGTGCGCCGTCCGGCGAATTGCCTCCGACATGAAACCCGATATCGGAGAGAGCGACATACATGTTACGATTGTCGGCCGCGGAGCCCCACTGAATTCCGCCCAACGCGCCGCCTTTACCGATGCGGGTCTGCCATAAGACCTCGCCTTGCTGGTCGGGGTCCACGGCGTGAGCCATGCCGGATTTCTGGCCGATTACGAGGGCGCGCTTTCCGTTGGGTAAGGAAACAAGGATCGGCGGCTGGCCGAAATCAAAATCGGGCCCCTTCGATTCCGGGCAGTTGGTCTGCGTATCGGGCGAAGGCGCCCCGCAGCTCACCACAAACGCGTCGTTGGCCGTCATCTGGCGCGACCACAGAATTTTGCCCGTTTTGCGATCCAACGCGAGAATTGCGTCGCTGGTCCGCGTAGGTGGATCGGAGTAGTTGTCGCCGGTCGCGACATATACCACGTCGCGTTTCGTGTCGATGGTGGGAGTGGACCAGATTCCGGCGCCCGACGGGCCGAATTTTCGGACTCCGGCCGGGGTCTTTCCGGTGGGCGCAGGCGGGTCGACTGTGTAGGCTTTCCAGATCGTTTTCCCGGTACCGGCGTCAATGGCGAGCACGCTGCCGCGAAACGTGCAGCATTCGTAGGTAGGCGCGGCCCCGGCAATCTCTTCGCCGGAAGAGACACCGACGTACAACGTCCCCTCGTACCAAGCGGGCGCGTCTGTTATAAACGCCGCCTTGTGGTCATCGGCGTGCGCTTTCCACAGGAGGGCGCCGGTCCCGGCATCAAGCGCATAGAAATTCGCAAGGGTGTCGCCGAAGAAAACGGCGGGGCTGCCGCCAGGACCGATGCCATGAGTCAATGCGGAGCGAACCGGGATCGGCGTATTGAAGCTCCAGAAGACACAACCGGTCTTCGGGTCGAGTGCGTACACGGCGGCCGGAGAGATGACGAAGAGACGGCCGCCCGCAATGCTGGGCTGGCCACGAACCGATGTGGTGGGTCCGAGCGAGAACGCCCATTTGACCTGGAGCTTAGGAACGTCCGAAACACTGAGTCCGGCAGCGGCTCGATCCTGGTAGCGTGTGTTTTCCGGGTGGGCGCCGAAGCCGTTCCAGGCGGGGCCGGTCTGTGGCATAACTCCCGAGGCGCAAAGATGAGCTGAAGGTTGCGGCGGGCCGCTCGTTGATGAGCCGAGATAGTCGGCCAGCGCGCGTCTCTCAGGCGGCGTCAGCGCGCTGGCCTGTGCGCGCATCGGACCCGATTCCATCACGGCGAGGATGGCTTCCGGGCGCATGGATCGGACAGCGGAAAGCGCGGGAGTGCGACCGGTCGGCGCATCGTGACACACGGCGCAGTTCCGCTTGTAGAGCGCGGATCCATCCTGCGCAGAAGCCGCCTGAGCGAAGGCAGCGATGGGCGCAAGAAGGGCGATCAAACAAAAGCGCATGGTAAGCCAGTGTACCCTTTGCGCGCCCGGCGGGATTTGATACTGAGACCTATTCGTAGCGCAGAGAGGTCATGGGGTCGACGGAGGCCGCTCGCTGCGCCGGAAGGAAGCTGGCGACCGCGGCGGCGGCCATGAGCAGAACCGAGACGCCGGCCAGCAACAGAGGATCGCGCGCAGTGTCCGATATCCACTGAGCTTCGACGCGGTCGAGCAGGACCGACAGAGCGATGCCCACGACCAGGCCGGCCCCGACGCTCGTCGAGGTCATTGCGAAGACGATGCGCATGACGTGGCTTCGGGACGCGCCAAGAGCGATGCGGACGCCGAATTCATTCATGCGCCTCGCCACGCTGTAACTGACGACGCTGTAAAGCCCGATCGCCGACAGCACGAGCGCGAGTATCGAAAAGATTCCGAAGAGGGACGCGACGAGGCGCTGGCGAGCGTATTCGGGCTGCGACGTAATCCAGTCATTCAGGTCCCGGGTCTTCATCGCCTGCTGCTCGGGGTCCACTTCGATCAGGGCGGCGCGGACCGGTTTCAGAATCGTCAGCGGGTCGACGCGCGCGCGCACCAGAATCTGCGTGTTCATGATCATCTTCACCGGGTAGGGAACGTAGACGCCCGGCAGAACCGGCTTGCTCACGCCGTTGTCACGCGCGTCGGCGACCACACCTATGATGCGAAGCCATCCGTCGCTGCCGGGCGCGGCCGGCGCGTAGGGCGGAGAGTCTTTCATGCCCGTGAAACGGACCGCCTGACCGATCGCATCGCCGTTCGGCCAACAGCGGCGGGCCATCGCTTCGTTGATCAGGGCGACCGGTGCGCCCCGCAGCGTCTCGGCGTGATCGAACAGACGTCCCGCCCGGAGCGGGATGCGCAGAACGGTGAAATATTCCGGGCTGATGAAGTTCAGCCGGACTTCCTCCTGAGGGGAAGAGCTTCCCATGATTTCCGCTTTGACGGAATTGCCATTCGATGGCGGTGTGGCATTCGAGGATATGCCTGCAATCTCGACCTGAGGGAGCGCGGCGACTTTCGCGCGCAGATTTTCGAAATACTGCGCCCGGTCCGCCCACGAGCGATGCGCGTTCTCATGCACGGGAATCGGAACCGACATCGTGTTGCGCGGATCATAACCGAGATTGGAATTCATCATGCGCAGAAAGGCCTTACCGGCGGCCCCCGCCGAAGTCAGTAAGAGGATGGTCAGGGCGACCTGAGAGCCAACAAGGAATGCGTGGGTGCGTCTGCCGTGGACAGCGCCGACCACGCGCCGCAAACTGCTCTGCATCAGGCCGGCGATATCGGGCCGTGAGAGCTGCAGCGCGGGGGAAAGGCCAAAGGTGAGGGTGGTGACAAACGCAAGACCCACGCTGAACAAGAGGACCGGCAGGTTCATGCGGATGACCGACTCGGCCGGGAAGGAACCCTGCGGCAGCGAGCCGGCGATAAGAGCAAGTCCCTTCCAGGCGATCGCAACGCCCAGAACGGTTCCGGTGAGCGCGATCACGAGCGACTCCGTCAGCAACTGTCGAACGATCCGCGCGCGGCCGGCGCCGATCGCGGCGCGCACGGCGATCTCATGCTGACGCTGCGTGCCCCGCGCAAGCAACAGAATCGAAACATTGGCGCATCCGATCGCAAGCAGCAGGCCGACCGCGCCCAGCAGCAGATAGAGCATGGGACCGATGGGTTTCGCGTAAACGTCAGTGATGCTGCGCAGATTGGTACGGAACTCTTTGTGGGGGTCGCCGTTGTTTTTGGCAAATCGCTCCAGGTAGGGCTGAAGTTCGGCGTTCGCCTGCGCGACGGTCACGCCGGGGCGTAGCTTGACCGAAGTCATGAAGTAGTTTTTTGGATCCGCCGTGAGTTTTTGCGGGAGGTAAATATCGCAATCACCCCAGCGAAAGCGCGGCGGCATGACGCCAATAACCTGATAGTTCTTGTGAACGAGCTGCAGACTCCTGCCGATCACTCGTGGGTCGCCGCCATAGTACCGTTGCCAGAACTGATAGGTCAGAACCACGACCCGCTGCGGCTCCTGCCCATCCGGCGCATCCGACTTGACGAACCATCGACCGAGCAGCGCGGGGATGCCGAAGTGCGTTGCTGCATCTGACGAAAGATAAAACGCGATAACGTCTTCCGGGAGGTCACTGTCCGTGGTGGTGAGGTTCCACTCATCCATAGCCACGACGTTCTCGATGGATCTTGCCTGCCGAAGATCGAATATTTGCGGCCCGTTAAAGCCATGGCCGCGATCTTTGCCGGATTCGATCGAATGGATTTCCATGATCCGGCTGGTATCCGGATAAGGAAACGGGTTAATCAGTACGGCGTAGATCACGCTGAAGACGGCGCTGGTGGCGCCGACACCAAGGGCGAGTGAAAGAACGGCGATCAGCGTGAGGCCCGAATTCCGGCGCAATTCGCGGAGGGCGTAGCGAAGGTCGGGCGGGAGAGAAGGCATGCGAGTGCAGCGCGCGTTCTTATGTTGCTTATACTCGCGACGCCGAAAAAAGTTACGCGATCAAGCTGGAAACATCGATCGCGGATTCCCAGGGACAGAGTTCCCCAGACGAGAGACGCGCCTCGACCCGCATGTGATATAAACGCGCCGTGGAAATCAGAAGCCTGTTGTGCGCAGCCCTGCTGACCGCAGGCCGGATAACGGCGCAGGAAGGCCACGGCGTGTCCCCGGCCGACCTCGAGCGTGGACTGCAGATATACCTCAACAACTGCGCCGGCTGCCATGGGCCGGACGGCGATTTGATTTCGGGCGTCAACCTCAGGTCTGGTCACTTCCGACGCGCGCAGACCGATAACGACCTGAGGCGGGTTGTAACAAAAGGTATCTCCGGAACGCCCATGCCGCCGGGCAACTACTCTGACCAGGAAGCGGGTAGGATCGTCGCGTATCTGCGATCGATGGCCGCCTCGGGAGCGGTGAAGCGAGCCGGGCCGCCGGGCAATCCCGCAGCTGGCAAGACCATTGTCGAGGGCAAGGGAGGCTGCCTTCAGTGCCATCGCATCGGACGCCTGGGGACCGTGGCAGGTCCCGATCTGACGGGCATTGGGGGAATGCGGCGCGCCGCGGATCTTGAGACCTCGCTGATTGATCCGGACGCGGAAATCCGCCCGGATAATCTTACCGTCCGGGCTGTGGCAAAGGACGGCGCAAAGATCACCGGACGACTGATGAACATGGATACTTACAGCCTCCAGATTCTGGAGAGCGGATCGGAAAGACTTCGGACGCTCAGAAAAGATCAGTTGCGGGAGTTTGAAGTCATGAAGAAGTCGCCCATGCCGACCTATCGCGACAAGCTGAGCGCGCAGGAGATTTCGGATGTCGTGGCTTACCTGATTTCGCTGAAGGAGAAGATGTAGTGCTGCGGGTTTCGGTTCTTTTTGCGGCCGCGCTGGGGCTGAGCGGGCAGGTTCCTTATTCACGGATCGAACAGGCGGCGCGCGAGCCGCAAAACTGGCTGACCTATTCCGGAAGGCTGGACGGACAGCGGTACAGCACGCTCACGCAGATTACTCGGGCGAATGTGAAGAATCTCGAACTGAAGTGGGTGCTTCAGACGCGCGCTCCGGCGGAACCAGACAGTAAATACGAAGCCACTTCGCTGGTGGCCGACGGCATTCTCTATACGGTTGAGCCGCCAAATGTCGTGGTGGCGCTCGATGCCGCGACCGGGAAAATTTTCTGGACGCATGCGTACGAGCCCGCGGCCGCGTCGCGGCCCTGTTGCGGGCGAATCAATCGGGGGCTCGCGATTCTGGGGCACACGCTCTTCATGGGGACGATTGACGGATATCTCATCGCGCTCGACGCGCGGGACGGGCATCTGGTGTGGTCGACGCGATTGGGAAAGCCGGAACAAGGATATGCGGTTACGGTTGCGCCGCTGATCGTCAAGGACAAAGTGATCGCCGGTCCGGCAGGCGGCGAGTTGGGGATCAGTGGATATCTGGCTGCCTATTCGGCGGAGACCGGGCAGGAGATCTGGAAATTCCACACGATTCCTCAGCCCGGTGAACCGGGACACGATACCTGGGGCGGCGATTCGTGGAAGCACGGCGGAGGATCGATCTGGACAACGGGTTCTTACGATCCGGAGCTGAACCTTATTTACTGGGGTATAGGGAATGCGGGGCCAGACTGGAACGGCGACGTGCGTCCGGGGGATAACCTCTACACGAGCTCGCTTATCGCGCTTGACGCCGACACAGGAAAGCTGAAGTGGTATTTCCAGTTCACTCCGCACGATGAGTTCGATTTCGACGCCACGCAGGTGCCGGTGCTGGCGGACCTGGACTGGCAGGGAAAATCACGCAAAGTGGTAATGACGGCAAACCGAAACGGGTTTTTCTATGTGCTGGACCGCGTGACCGGTGAATTCCTGCTCGGGAAACCAATGGGCAAGGTGACGTGGGCTTCGGGACTGGATGCGAAGGGGCGGCCCATTCGGACTGGACACTCAACGCCGGAGGGCAGCATCGTGTATCCCGAAAATCAGGGCATAACGAACTGGTACAACCCGGCGTATAGTCCGCGTACCGGGATGTTTTACGTGCCGTGCTGGATGGATACATGGTCGGTTTATACGAGCCGGGTAGAACCGTATGAGGAGGGCAACTGGTACAGCGGTGGCGGCGCGACGCATAACGTTCCGGGGTTGCGTCCGGATGCGGTGACGCGCCGGTTGCCCGATATTGCCTGGGGGGCGATTCAGGCTTTCGACGTGAAGACCGGTAACGTGAAATGGCAATTCAAAATGGCGGATGTCACGGACAGCGGGGTACTGGCGACCGCAACCGATCTGGTGTTCGCGGGCGGGCGCGAAGGATACTTTTACGCCCTGGACGCACTGACAGGGAAGGAACTGTGGAAGTCGATGGTTGGCGGCGCGGTATCGGCGGGACCGACCGCGTATGCGGTTGACGGGAAAGAGTACATCTCGATTCCGGCAGGCAACGCGATTTTCACATTCGGGCTGCGAGAGCAGTAAGACCGGGATCTACGGTCGTTCATCCCCGCAAAGAACCTTTGAAAGTTGAGCATCGCGCTCCCTGTTTGCGATGTCTGTTCGGATGGACATGCCTTTCGCCTTCGCTCTGACCGCCGAACATCCGACCCTCACGCTGCCCGTCTCAATGCTCCTCGTGTTCGGCTCGGCCAAGCTGCTTGCGGAGCTGTTTGAGCGATTGAAACAGCCAGGAATCGTTGGCGAAATCCTTGCAGGCGTGGTCGTCGGCCCCAGCGTGTTGGGCTGGATCGGCCCGAACGAAAACATTTCGTTTCTGGGAGAGTTGGGGATCCTCTTCCTGCTGTTTCGAGTCGGGCTGGAAGTGAGGGTTCAGGAACTAAAGCAGGTTGGAAGAACGGGAGCGCTCGTCGGTGTGCTGGGGGTCGCGGTCCCGTTCATCGCGGGTTGGGCTTTGCTTCGCGTCTGGGGAAAACCCCAAATCGAGGCCCTTTTCGTCGGCGCAGCCCTGACGGCTACAAGCGTCGGCATTACCGCTCAGGTTCTTTCTACAGAAGGATTGCTGAATCGAACGGCCAGCAAGATCATTCTCACCGCCGCCGTGATTGATGACGTCCTCGCGCTCCTTGTGTTGGGCGTCGTCAGCAGTGTGGCCGGCGGCAGCGTAAATGTTGTGGAACTCGCGATGACAACAGCCTTTGCAGTAGGGTTCATTCTGCTGATCGGCGGCTGGGGCGGCCACGCCGCACGGAAAGTTCTTCCTCCCCTGCGCGAAAGATTGCGGATCGGTGAGAGTCAATTCGCCCTGGCCATGATTCTGTTATTCGGCCTGGCCGCTCTCTCGGAGAAAGCGGGAGTCGCGCCGATAATCGGGGCATTCCTGGCAGGCATGGCTATGGGCGAGGCGCTGCCGCATCGTATTCACGAACTCGCACACGGCATAACGGAATTGTTGGTTCCCTTTTTCCTCGCGGGAATCGGGTTGAGATTCAACCTGCAGGCGTTCTCCAGCCGTTCGACGCTCCTCCTCGCAGCTATGGTCCTCGTGACCGCGATCGTTTCGAAAGTCTTCGGTTGTGGTCTGGGGACCCTGAGTTACGGGCGGGCTGTTGCGCTCCGTGTTGGCTTCGGAATGATTCCTCGGGGCGAGTTCTGCATGGTGGTCGTGCAGGCGGGCATGGCGCTAAGAGCCATTCAAGCCGATACATATGGAGTGGTTGTATTCATGGCCGTCACCGCAACTCTGTTGACGCCGCCGCTGTTGAAGCTGGCCTTTCGCGGAGTCGAGCGCCACAGGGCCGATACGGAACTGTCGGTCGGATAGTGAAGAGGAAGACGACCAGGAGGGCTGTACTCAGGTGTATACTGCCCATACCTTACGGACTTCAAAGTGGGATTTCAAGCCTATTTATCGCCAACGCCGGCAAAGGAGATCGCTTCGCCGAAACCCGTGAGAGGGTGTGTCGATGCATGACCTGGTTGTCCGCAATGGCACGTTGATTGACGGGACAGGAGCGGCGCACCGCAACGTGGACGTCGCGATCGACGACGGAGTGATTACCGCGGTTGAACCAAAGGCCAGCGCGGCCCGTCGTGAGGTGCATGCCGAGGGTTTGCTGGTAACGCCGGGGTGGGTAGACATCCATACGCACTACGACGGTCAGGCAACCTGGGACCCGGCGATGACGCCCTCATCGTGGCATGGCGTGACGACGACCATCTTTGGTAATTGCGGGGTGGGATTCGCGCCCGTTCGCCCGGGCAGCGAGACTTACCTCATTAACCTGATGGAAGGGGTCGAAGACATACCCGAGATCGTGCTCTCGGAAGGGCTCGACTTCCGTTGGGAAACATTCGGCGAGTATCTCGACGTGCTCGAGGAATCGCCGCGCGTGATGGATGTTGGAGTTCAGGTACCCCACGCGCCGCTGCGTTTTTACGCAATGGGCGATCGCGGCGCGGATCATCGAGAAAACCCAACAGCAGATGAAATAGCGCGGATGGGCCAACTCCTCGAGGAAGCGCTGGCGGCGGGCGCCTTCGGCTTCAGCACTTCTCGGACCACCAAGCACCGCGCTGCCGATGGCCGGCCGACGCCCAGCCTGAGCGCCGATGAACCCGAACTCGCCGGCATCGCCTGCGCCATGAAACGCGCTGGAACCGGCGTGATCCAGGTGAATTCGGACTTCGGCCCTGGAGAGTTCCAGGTGCTGCGCGCCATGGCGGAGCGCGCACAGCGTCCCCTGTCGCTGCTGCTGGTTCAGATGGAGATAGCGCCCGATCGCTGGAATGAGACGCTATCGTCGCTGGACGAAGCGTGCGCCGAGGGGCTCGACTTTACCGCACAGGTGGGATCACGTCCGATCGGAATTCTGTTGGGCCTGCAGGCCTCGAGGCACCCGTTCCTCACCCATCCCCTGTGGCAATCTCTGGAGCCGCTCGATCACAACGCGCGAATCGCCCGGATTGTCAACGATAGCGACCTGCGTCGGCGGTTGGTCGAAGATCGCCCCGATGATGAGTACACTCGCGATATGGCAAGGATCCTCGAGCGCACTTTCGAACTCGGCGAACCTTTGAACTACGAGCCGGACTTCGCGAACAGCATCGCCAACCGGGCTCGACCCGTCGGTCGCGATCCTTTTGATCTCGCTCTGGAATTGCTTCTGCAGAAGGGAGGCACGAACCTTCTGCTGCACACCTTCGAAAACTACTGTGGCGGCGATCTTGGTGTCGTGCATCAAATGCTCGTCAATCCCAACACCATCTGCGGGATCGCCGACGGCGGCGCCCATGTGGGGTATATCTGCGACTCCAGTTCGCCGACCAGCCTGCTTACTATGTGGGCACGCGATCGCACACGCGGTCCGAAGCTGCCGCTCGAGTTCCTGGTCCACAAGCAGACGCTGGCGACGGCCCGGACTTACGGACTCCATGACCGCGGAGTGATTGCCCCAGGCTATCGCGCGGACCTGAACGTTATCGACTTCGCAGACCTGAGGCTTGAAGCGCCTGTCGTCGTACACGATCTTCCCGCGGGTGGAAAGCGAATCGTGCAACGCGCCAAAGGATACCGGCACACGTTCGTCCGTGGAGTCGAAGTCGCCCGGAACGGCGAAGATACCGGCGCACGGCCCGGCCGGTTGCTTCGCGGATTCCAGCCCGGCCCGGGCGGCCGACCTCTCAGTCAAACGCGGCTCTCGCCAGGGAGCGCCCTGCGACCGGAATAGATCATAGAGATCTCCGCTCCAGGAGCTGGAGAATCAGGATCGCCGCTCGCGGCAAGTGGAACGGGTCCTTGACGGGTAGAGCGATCACGTCGGTAGTCGGACGGCCCTGGCGGTCGAGCCTCTGTCTCCATTCACCGACACCGGGTATCGGGAACCGCTCAAAGGTCCACAGGTGAACTCGTTCGTACCATTCGAGGCACCAGGCTTCGTTCGTGAGTTCATGCGCCAGCAGCAGCGCGTATAGCGCTTCAGTGTGCGGCCACCACAGCTTCTTTTCCGCGTTTGGCAGGAAAGGCGCCTGGCCTTCGGCATCGATACCCAGGAATATCCCGCCGAACTCGGGATCCCAACCGGCTTCGAGATGCCAGCGGATCACTTCGACCGCCCGACGGATCATCTCACGCTCCCCATGCCGCCGGGCCCAGTGGAGAATGAACCACATCGACTCGATGGCATGGCCCGGCATTACAAATGTGCCCTCGTTGGAAGGCAGTTCCCGGTAATCGTGCGAGAGAAACTCAACCAGGAGCTTGCGTTCCTTCCGCACGAATGAGTTCAGAATCTGCGCCGCGTACTCACCGGCGATGGCATCGATCGAGCGCTCGCCGGTGGTCTGGGCCAGCTCATCGGCCAGCAGGGTGAGCATCATCGGTATCGCATGCGTGCGGCGGCCCGGCCGCAACTTGTAGGGCGCGGTCTCCGCAAAGTCCGGCTCTTCGACGCGCTCGCGGACACGGTACAGGATGTCGCGCGCCAGCGTGAGCAGCCGCTCCTCCCCGGTAGCGCGGTAGTACTCGACGAGGCCGTAGGCGACAAAGCAGTCGGCGTAGATACTGGTCGCGCCCTCCAGATGGCGGCCTTGGCGATCGGTCCGGAAAACGAACCATCCGCGCTCATCGCGCGCATTCGCCAAAAGAAAGCCGATGGCGCGTCCCGCGATTTCGAGAAACTCCGCACGCGGCTCGAAGCGGTTGTAGAGAGCCGCCACGACCCAGACAAAACGCGCCTGAGACCAGGTGTACTTTTCGGTGCTCACGACCACGCCGTCTTCGGTCATGCATGAGAGGACACCGCCGAATTCGCGATCGACCCCGTGGCGCAGCCAGAACGGAATAATGCCATCGGCGAGAAGCGCCCGGTACTGCTGGGAGGCGGCATTCCGGTCAAACTGAGGGCCGGCGCTTTTCATGGTCAAAAACCATTGTGGGACAGGGCAGCCGCTCAGACACCGTCTGGTTCCGTGAGTCGGGCTTGCGCATCTGACCCGCCAAAAGCTTTGATAGTCTTTTCGGGAGAACCGAGGTTTCGATGCATTTCCTAAGCGACGAAGACAAGCGGAACCTGTTGCCTGCCGAGGAAGCCTCCTTCCCTTCCCCCGTGCCCACCCAAGTGGTATCGAGCGAGGAATATCTGCCGCCGCCGCAGACTGCCGAGCAGCGGGAGGTGGAGGCTCGCCTGATCGACCTGGCCGACAGCATCGCCAAAAAGCGGGGATTCTCACGAAGACGGTTCTTTCAGACCGCTTCAGGCATGGCGGCTTCGTATTACGTGATGAATCAGATCTATGGCGCGTTGTTCGACGCCAGTCTCGCCGAGGCTCAGACTCATGAAATGGCTAACGAGCGCGCGAAAGCGTTATCGGGCCAGTTCATTATGGACACCCACACCCACTTCCTTCGCGACGACACGCGCCTCACCGGTTTTGTCGCGGGCCGCGAGGCTGTGGGGAAGGCAGGATGGAACAGGGAGATCGGCGACAAGCCCCAGACCATCGACGATCTCAAGTACGACAACTACTTCAAGGAAATCTACCTCGACAGCGACACTAAGGTCGCGCTCATCAGCAACGCCCCGTCGGAGATACCGGAAGACTGGTTCCTCACCAATGACATGGTGTACCAGACACGCGCTAAGGTAAACGCGAAAGCCGGCTCAAGGCGCATGTTGGCGCACTACATCATCACCCCCGGCCAAAAGGGTTGGATGGAGGGCATCGATCGCGCGATCGAAGTCGGCAAGCCCGATTCATGGAAAGGGTACACGGTCGGCGATAACACGCACAAGGAACTGAGCAATCATCCCTATCGTCTGGACGATGAGAAGCTCATGTATCCGGCTTACGAGAAGTTCGCAAGGGCCGGAATCCGGAACGTCTGCATCCATAAGGGCCTCTGGGCTCCCGCGGTCGAAGCGCGATTTCCGAAGCTGACTCCCTATGCCAAACCGGACGATGTCGGAAAGGCGGCGAAGGACTGGCCGCAGCTGAACTTCGTCATCTATCATTCGGCTTACCGCCACATCGGGGGCGACCCCGCAGTGGCTTGGGCTGAATGGGAGAACACCGGGCGCATTTCCTGGGTCTCCGACCTTGCCGACATCCCGGCTAAGTACGGCGTTACGAACGTCTACGCGGATTTAGGCCAGGTGATGGCTTACTCTACCGTCGTGAATCCGCGGTTGGCTGCCGCTCTTCTGGGCACGTTGATCAAGGGCCTGGGCGTCGATCATGTCATCTGGGGCACCGATGCGGTCTGGACCGGCTCGCCGCAGTGGCAGATCGAAGGCCTGCGCCGCCTCGAAATCCCAGAAGAGATGCAGAAGAAGCACGGTTTCAAGCCGCTGGGTCCGGCTAACGGAGCGGTTAAGAACGCAATCTTCGGCCGGAACGTCGCGAAGCTCTATAACTATCCCGTGGAAGCGTTCCTGAAGACTAAAGACCACTTCGCCGATCTGCGTGCTCAGTATGAAGAACAAGGCCCGGCGCGCAGCAATCTGCGCTACGGCTATATTCCTCGGCCGGTCTAAGAGCGGCGCCAGGGCTGGTTCCCTGCTGAAGCAAAGTCATCCAACCCCATGGCGCCTGGCGCACGAAACGCGAATTCTCGTGACGCGCCGAGTCTCGTAGCCGATGCTCCTACCTGACGGGTATCAATACCGGAGCACCCTTGTCCTTAACGAGGAAAACAACGAACTTCGCGGGATTCGTTTTACTTGCATTACGCCCGACTGTATGAACATCCGCAGGCCCTTCATAGTAACTCTGGCCCGGGGTCAGCGTAACCTCCTTCCCGCCCTCCACCTTCATCACAATCGAACCCTCGAGTACATACACAAACGCATGCGCATTGTGCCGGTGAATGGGATCCGAAGCGCCCGGCGGGTAAACAACCGTGATCATCAGGGCTTCTTTGCCGGGAAATTCCGGAAGATCCCGGGACATGACCGGCGTGACGACGGCATCCTGCGCCGTCGTCACGCCAGCCATGAGAAGCCCCAGCGCCAGTAGGAATTGTGCTCTCTTCATCGTGGCTCACCTCACTGCGGTCACGCGGTCGCGGATCCGCTGCTCGCCGTCTCCGTTACCGCCTGGCGGAGCCAGCCCGCAAATCGGATCTCGCCCAGTTGCGCCTCACCGGCGGGAACCAGCTCACCGTCATGAACCCGAACGCCGAAGTAGCGCGCCTGCGCGTCGGTGATCACTTCGCGCGGATCGCGCCGCGACGCCAGATCCATCCTGATCAGTTCATCGAGACGGAACCTCTCCGGTCCGGCGATATCAATCGTGCGATTCAGCGGCGCACCCAGCCCGATCCTCTCCACTACGCCGGCAACATCATCGGCCGCCATCGGTTGGATCGGGTCGGGCGGCAGCCGTACTTTGTCGCCATCGGTCGAAAAATCGCCGATGCTCTTAACAAATTCGAAAAACTGCGTTGCGCGGACGATCGTATAAGGATTTGAGGAACTCTTAATCAGGTTCTCCTGCGCAATCTTCGCGCGGAAGAATCCGCTCTCAAGCAGACGCTCGGTTCCGACCACGGACAGCGCCACATGATGCGCCACGCCGGCGTCCCTTCCAAAAGCGAGAAGGTTGCGGGTGGTCGTCTCGAAGAACTTCAGCACCGCAGCGTCCTCCCAAGACGGGGAATTCATCACATCCACCACCGCCGAAGCGCCTTTCATGGCTTCGGCCAGCCCTGCGCCTGTCACGGCGTTGACACCGGAAGCCGGTGACGCCGCCACCGCTTCGTGTCCATGCTCGCGAAGTTTCCTCACAACTCTCGATCCGATCAGTCCGCTGCCTCCGACTACTACAACTTTCATAACGTTCCTTTCTGTTGGCTGAATATTTCTGATCTGCAGTCCTGCTGCTGTGACCGAATAGCCTGCCGGTTTGTGACACGTCGCTCGCGTCGGTCAGAAACATAAAATAAGCTGTGGGGCATGGTGTCACCGATAACGTACTGTCCGAATTCGTTAGAGCGCGTCCTCGTTTGTTCGGGATTGCCTACCGCATTCTGGGAAGCGCGGCGGAGGCGGAGGACATCGTCCAGGATGTTTGGCTGCGCTGGCAGACCACAAATCGCAGCGCGGTTATGAATCCGGCGGCATTCCTCGCCACAGCGACAACCCGCCTGGCCATCAATCTCGCGCAGTCCGCGTATTCGCGCCGCGAAACCTACATTGGGCCATGGCTACCGGAGCCGGTGGATACCAGCGCGGACCCACATTTGGGCGCGGAGCGTGGCGAGGCGCTGGAACTCGCGGTATTGTTGCTCCTCGAGAAGCTGTCGCCAACCGAACGCGCAGCCTATGTTCTCCGGGAAGCGTTCGACTATCCGTACCGGGAGATTGCCGAAATTCTGCAGCTTGAAGAACCGAACACGCGCCAGTTAGTGACCCGCGCCCGACGGCATATCAGCGATGGACGCCGTATCCCCGTGAGTTCGATCGAGCAACGGCGCCTTCTCGAAGCGTTTATCGCCGCGGCCCGAACGGGAGACATTGCCGCGCTCGAAGGTCTTTTCGCATCGGATGTGGTTTCCCTGTCCGATGGCGGGGGAATCGTGCGCGCCGCGCGTGTTCCGGTCGCCGGTCACGAACGGGTTGCGAAGTTCATCGCGGCGTTGGCCTCACACTTCTGGACCGATGTGCGGTTGAGCTGGATTCAAACCAATGGGCAGTCGTCCGTGCTCATCTCGCGTGGGGACGCGCCCGTTACCCTCACTACGATTGACGCTTCAGAGCGGGGCATCGAGCAGATTTTGTGGATCATGAGACCGAGCAAGCTGATCGCGATTTCAAAGATCGCAGCGCGCGCCGATCAATCGTGTTTTTGAGAATCATATTAGTTCACCGCTACCGCAGTCACTTCCGTAAAATCAATCCCCGGGCGCCCATTGCGGCTCTCGCAGGCATTTTCGAGCTCCTGCCAGACCGCTCGGACCTCTGCCGGAGCGTGATCGGGGATCTCCGCGTTCTTCCACGCGAAGATCTCCACGAAATACGGCAGATTCCCCGAATCCGCGCCGCGAATCACGATATGCGGAGCGGGAAGCACCAGATCCAGTTTGCGATAAATCGCCCACGATCTTGCGCTCAACTCGGCGTATTGCGTCTCCATTCCGCGCTTGACATGCGCAATGCTGTAAATGGTCTCGGAGCCAGGTCCTGGCAACCCGCTCCCTGCCTTCTGAGCGGACAAAGAGAAGGTAAGGACCAGCGCCGCGGCCGCTATCGACGATCTGTTTGTAGCCATGCAACCAGCATGCCCGCACGACGGCTCGAGTTCTTTCGAAATCTTGCTAATCAGCTCGCCGGTAGCGTACAGGCGACAGGCCATAATAACGGCGGAAAACATCACTGAAAGCCGCTATCCCCTCAAATCCCGCCTCCAGCCCAACATCAGTCACGCTCATCTCCGTGGAGCGCAGCAGCCGGGCGGCAATTTCCAGCCGATGCCGCGTAAGGTATTCGTGCGGCGTCTCCCGGAAAGCCCGCGCAAAGCTTCGGTGAAAATGATAGGGCGAAAGATTGGCCGCCTTCGCCATATCCTTCAGACGAATGCGGTTCTGAAGCGATGCCAGCAGGAAGTCGCGACCGCGCAGCAACCGCCGGTAAATCTCCTCGCGAGTTGAAGCTCTCAATGCGGGAAGATTTTCCATCGCGCGTAATGCGCCCCGGTGTTCCTTCACCAACTGGGCGCCGATTCGCAGGAAGCGCTGGTCCCACTCCGTCACCGGCATCGGGCCGTTACTCAGCTCAAGGTGGAATCGGCGAAGCAGTCCCGTTATGGCGCTGTCATTGGGCTCCAGATGATTGATGAACTCCAACCCCACCCGCCGCGGATTCTCTGGAAAATCGAGCAAGTGTTCGTCGCCCCTGACCACGACCCGATTGATTTCTTCTACAAAGCCGCGCTCGAAAAACAGACAGAATGTCCCGACCCGTCTCGGCGAATCGATCGTCATCGTATAGTGCTGCCGGTCATTGAGAATCAGATAGCAGTCCGGGCGCACTACAAACCGCCGGCCATCCGTCTCCCAATCGGCCGCACCCTGCACAACACTCTTCAGCGAGAGACAGCCTTCGAAGTCGCGAACGTGGTATTGCGCGGCGTAGCCCGATAGAATCGCGTTCTCCGTTCCAAGCGTCCGCCCTGGCGGGTTAATGGGCAGGCTCATTCACGCTCAATGTAACGTATCAGTCCGGCAGATCGAATTACCAGACCTGACCGAAAACGGCTTGCGATCTACGGCATCGGCAGCCCGCACTTGGCGGACTATTCGTCCCGCAGGGCTTTGAGGGGCTCGCCCGAGGCGGCGCGCCAGGCTGGGATCAGTGCAGCGCCCAGGCCGATCGTCAGGAGCGCAACCACGGCAAAACTGTACGTTCTGATATCCAGGGGCTTTACTCCGTACAGGAAGCTCGCGATCAGCCGGCGAGTCAAAAAGGAAAGAAGAATTCCAATGGAGAGCCCAGCGGCGACGATGCGCGATCCCCGCAGTAACACCATGCGGACGACGCGCTGGCGAGTGGCGCCCAAGGCCATCCGCAGGCCGAATTCCCGAGAGCGCAGGGTCGCCACCTGCGATAGGACGCCGTACAAGCCAGTGATTACCATCAGAACAGCCAGACCGGCGAAGGCGGCAATCAGATCCAGCCCCAGGCGCGAACCGAAGTTGCTGCGGTGAACGGCTTCCTGCATAGTTTGAAAGTCGTCCAAAGCAAGATCGGGCTCCTTACTGCGGAAAATCGCGCGGACGGCGGGCGCCGCGGCCACATTGCCCCTCGTCTTCAAGACAAAGTGGACCGCGGTCTTGAGCAGGGCCGCATAATACACCGACGACGGCGGAATCTGCCGGTACGACAGCATCAGCAAAGGCTCCGGTGGCTGCGACACGCTGGAGTCCACTTGGTCGCCCATGATGCCGACGATAATGTACGGCCGGAGCATGCCGGTGGCTTCCCCACCCAAATCAAGCCACTGACCCAGCGGCTCCTTACCCGCGAAATACCGATTTGCCAGCGTCTCGTTAATCACGGCTACATAGGGCGCGCTTTCGGTATCCTGCTCTGTGATGCCACGGCCCCGCATTACCGGAGTCGCCATTAGTTCCCCAAATTCTCCGCTCACGGCCGACAACCTTACGGAAAAGCCGCCCGGCCTCTCAGCCCGCCGCCCGATGACGTTAAAGTTGGTCTGCAAAACGAATCCGGAAAACGGCGGAGCGGTGACCAGCGCCGCGCGCTGTACGCCGGGAGCATGACGCATGGCCTCGAGCAGGGGGTAATAGACCGTTGTCGCGACCGAGGCCGTCGGCCCGGCAGTTGCATTTGCAGAGGCATTTCCAAAGCCCAAAGCATCGGCCGGCATGGCGACGAACGAAGTGACATTGGTGGTATCAAAGCCCAGGCGGGTGTGCTCAAGGTCCCAAAGCGTGCGGAACAGGAGCCCGGTGGCGATCAGCAAAACGACCGAGAGAGCTACTTCCCCGCCTGCCAGCCAGATGCAGGCGGTGGTGCTCAGTGAGCGCGTGTTCACGCTACGGGATGCAGTACGCAAAACGGTCTGCGGATTCACGCGGGCCGCAAGCAACGCCGGCAGCAACGCCGACAGGATCGTTGTCGCAGTTGCCAGCCCGCCCAGAGCGAGCAACACCGTCCAGTGGACTTCAATGGATTCGGCGCGCGGAATGATATCCGGGGGCAGGCGATGGACTGCACGGATGATCCAGCAGACCAGAAGATAGCCAAGGCCGCATCCACACGCGCTCAGGAGGCTGGCTTCGGCGATTACCTGGCCTATGAGACGTCTGGTTCCGGCGCCGAGGGCGGCCCTCAACGCAAACTCGTACTGGCGCCCAAGACCACGCGCGATGAGCAGATTGGCCACGTTGGCGCACCCCACCAGCAGCACCAGTCCCACGGCGGCAAACAACCCCAGAAACACTTCGCGGACCGAACCGGTGACGGCCTCGTGGTAAGACTGCGCGCGGAATCCGAGTTGGCGGTCAGCGCGCGAATCGTTCTCACGGATGTGCTTGGCGATCAACGCCAGCTCGGCCTGCGTCTGGGACAGGCCGAAGCCGGGAGCGCGTCTGGCGAGAATGGCGAAAAAGTCCGCGCCACGCTCCTGCAGCATCTCGGGAGTCGTCTGCATAGGAAGCCAAATCCCTTTTTCGATCTCTCTGCCAGCGGACTCGGGAAAGGCGAAACCCCTCGGCATGACTCCCACGACAGTCCGATCATGCCCGTTGACACGGACGGCGCTGCCCACCACTCGCGGGTCGGCTGCGAGGGATTGCCGCCACAGTTCTTCGGAAACCATCACGGCCGCTGGCCCATTGGGCTGGGCTTCCTCTTTGGTGAACGTGCGTCCCCGCAGGGGCTGGACGCCGAGAAGGCTAAAAACATTGGGGGTTACTGCGGAGGTCACGACGCCGATCGAAGCGCCTTTGATCTGTATCACGCCGGCGTCGGTGGAATAGGCGGCCACGGCGGCAAGGGAGCGGGACCGGTCGCGGATATCGACATAATCGAGCCATGAAACGGCAGGGGTGGGCGTGCCACCCGCAGACCTCACGTCGACGAGGCGGTCGGGATCGGCATAAGGAAGAGGTCGCAGGAGCACGCTCTCGACGACGGTGAACATCGCCGTGTTAGCGCCAATGCCGAGGGCGAGACTAATCACCGCAATGATGGTGTGTTCCGGCAAGCGGCGCCACTGGCGTCCGGCGTAGCGGAGATTTCTGAAGAGGTAAAGCATGCTGGAGGCCTTTCTAAATGCTTAGCGGATGCGCCTGACTTTTCCGCCGCGAACTTCATAAACGATGTCGGCAACCGTCAGAAGATGCGACCGGTGGGCGACGATGATGCGAGTGACGTTGAGCGCCGACAGCACTTCCGAAATCTTCTGTTCCGACGCCGCGTCGAGATTGGCGGTGCCTTCGTCGAACAGGATTACGCCGGGCTCTCGATACAGAGCGCGCGCAATGAGCAGGCGTTGGCGCTGCCCGCCGGAAACCTGTACTCCCATGTCTCCGACGAGAGTCCCGTAGTCCATGGGCATCGCCAGGATTTCATCGTGGATGGAGGCGTCGCGAGCCGCGGCGCGAACTTTGTCCACGTCGATGCGAGGATCGAAGAAGGCGATATTTTCATTGATCGAGCCTGCCAATAACGTGTCGTCCTGCATGACTGTCCCGAAACGCTCACGCCAGGCTTTGCGGTTGACATCGTCGATGGGCACGCCATCGAGCTTGATGTCGCCTTGTTGGGGGTTCTCAATTCCCAGGATGAGTTTGACTAATGTGGATTTGCCGCTGCCGGAAGGACCGGTAATGGCGACGCAGGCGCCGGGAGGAAATTCGAGCGACACGTCATCGAGAACCAGCGGCTCCGTGGGGCCATAGCGAAAGCTTACGTTTTCCAGTTGAAGGCGTCCGGGGCCCTCGACGCAGTTCAGGCTGCCGCCCGGCGATTCGGGCTCAGCCAGCATCAGATCGTCAAGGCGCCGGACCTGGACGCCTGCCAGTTGCATGGACCAGATACTCTCCATGACACTGGAAACGCGTTCCCGAAAAACGCCGCGGTAAGCCAGAAAGCCGAAGAGCGCGCCCGTGGTAACAGGCGCGAAACCCACTCCCAGAATTCCAACGGCCAGGACGGCGGTCCATTCCAGCGCGGTGGCGGCCGACGTGATGGCGGTAATGCCGCTGCGCCGGCAAGCGAGGCGGGCATTCACATTGAGGACGCGAACGAATTCGTTCTCCCAAACCGCGAAGCGCTGCGCTTCCCTGCCCGCCAGCTTGATGGCCTGAATGGCGCGCATGGATTCCAGCAGCCGGGACATCTCTTTTCCCTCGGCTTCGAGGAGATCTTCCGACAGTTCCCTCTGCCTGCGCCATCCGATCATGCGCACGCTCATCTCAAGCGTCAGGCCGGCGATGACGATGATGGCCAGATGCGGGCTGAAGCCGATCATCAACGCGGCGGTTGCGAAGCCGATCAGAAGATCGATGACCAGGGGCACGGCCTGATCTGTCACGAAGCGGCGGAGCGTGTCGACAGACCGAACGCGGGACAGCACATTTCCCAACATTTGGCGTTGAAAAAACGCCACGGGAAGGGAAAAGAGGCGCGCCACGATCTGCGTCGAAACGCGATGGACAAAAATCCCGCCCAGCCGGGCCGCGACCAATCCCCTGATCCACGTCGAGCCAGCCTGAACGATCATTATGAGAGCGACGCCACAGGCGATCCAGATAAGGTGCGGATTGGACAGCGATCCACCAGCGTGGTCGCCACCACCGTGATCGATGATGCGGCGATACGCGAACGGCATCGCAATAAGCGTGAACTGGAGCAGCACGCTGAGCCACAGCATGGAAAGCGCGGAGGAGCGCAGGCGCCGGTCGTCGAACCAGGCGCGCCTGAAACTGCGGGAGAGGCTGATTTTGCCGGGTTGAAAATTGTCGGTGGGCGTGAATTCAACCGCGATTCCGGTGAAATGCGGTGACATGGAATCAAGGGTCATGGCGAGGCGTCCCCGTCCGGGGTCCACGATGGTAGCGACGTCGCCGCGAACCCGTTCCAGGACGACGAAATGATCCATGTTCCAGTGCAGGATGGCCGGCAATTTCAAGTCGCCGAGACGCTGGAGTCCAATGCGAACGGGCCGCGGCGCAAGGCCGATGCCGGTCGCGAGATTCATGAGAGTGCGGAGATTGATGCCGCGAGGCGTTACCGCGACCCGCGCGCGGAAAGCCGCCATATCCATCTTGAGGCCCCAGGCGGCGGCGATCATAGCGAGACTCGCGATCGCGCACTCGCTCGACTCATTCTGGAGAATGGTCGGCACGCGATTGGCGGCGAGCGGCGGACACACGGATGCGGCGGCCATGCGTTAACGTCCTCCGGCTAATAGAAGACTGAGGGCAGTGGCGGCCAGGACGGTCAATCCCGCGACGATCCAGGTTTCAAAGCGGCGCTTGGCATCCCATGGCTCGCCGGCTTGCCGCGTGGCGTAAGCCTCGACAGCTTCGGGGCGAAAGTTCTGGTGACTGTATCGCACCGTCGCGTTATTCTCAGTCGGCATAAATGATCCTTAGCTGGTAAGACGGAGAGCAAGTTCGTCGAGCGGCGTGCCATTCCTCACGACAAATGCCGCCAGCTCCGTATAGGCGTCCTTCAATCCTGTGCAATACAACGAGGGGTTCGAGAAGCCGTTGGCTTTGGAATAGCGATGCACTGGCCGGCCGGCCTTGCAGATTTTCCACCAGTCACAGGCTTCGCATTGACGCGGCTTGATGGCGAGCGCGTCGGTCTGTTGCTGCCAGGCTTCCGACTCGAAGACATCGCTCAAATTGTGATTCGCGATGTTTAAGCCCATGGACGCGAAGCGCGGGTCCAGGGTCCTCAACGTGTCCTCCGGCCCGAGATCGCCGTTGGAGGAAACCGATATGATGCTGCGGTAATCGTCGCGATAGTTGTGGACGATGTCCATGGCGCGGGTGTCCACCATGGCGGCCAGCAATTCAGAGAACACGCGGACCTTGATTTTCGGATTCTTGTCGCCCAGCCAGGCGCGCAGCGCCGATAGGAGGAACCGCTCGACGCCGCGAATAACGGGCTCCGGAACCACCGAGTCCCAGGAATAATCGGGAGTCAGGAAGCTCATATACGTCACGCCCAGGTCGTCCACAAAGTGACGGTAAGTCGCGGCGCCGTCGGAGAACGGGCTGATCACGGAGAGCAATCCCGGAGGCGGCATGTGTTTCTCGGCGGCCGCGGCCTGGAGCTTACGGAGACCGGCCACGGTGGCGTCATAGGAACTATGTCCTTTGTGATCGAGGCGATGCAGGTCGTTTACCGCAGGCGGACCGTCGAGCGATACGCCAACCGTGACCCGGTGGCGCTCGAAGATGTCGATCCATGCATCATCCACCAGCACGCCATTCGTTTGCAGAGCAAAGCTGAAGCGAAAGCCGTTTTCATATGCGCGAAGCGTGTCGCACATCTCGGAAAAACGAGGCTTGCTCATCAGCAAAGGCTCGCCGCCGTGAAAAACTATATCGATGACTTCGAGCCCGTGATCACGGGCCGCTCGCGCGGAGAATGCGCCGAGATCTTCCACTACCTTACGTGAGACGAGTGGCGGGTGTTTCTTCCAGGTATCGTCACCGCCGAAGAAGAAATAGCAGTAGTCACACTTGAGATTACAGCGCTCGCTGATTTTAAAGACGATGTTCAGGTTTTCGATTTGCATCGGAGCACCCCTTGAAGGGGCAAAAGACGGGAGAGTTCTTTTTCTTAGCTGTGGGCAGAATGTGTTGTCGAAGTTCGCAAAGTCCGGGCAGGCGCGTCCGCCTGCCCCAATGTGGCCCATGGGCAGGCAAAAGCCGCTAGTAGCGAACGCAACACTCGATAACTTTGGTGAAGTTGATGTGCTGGACGATGATGTATCCGCCAGTCACGGCATCGATGTGCGAGTCGATCAACTCCTGCGCACCCGCGAGGTCCGCGTTGTTGGCAACGCGATTCGCGATTTGTTTTTGTAGTTCGGACATTGTCTTTCTCCTTCCTTTGATAACCGCTTTGATTGTTGCGGTCTCAACGGGATAGTGCGCGGGGCGAACGCGGCGTTGCGCGATTCGCGCATCCCTGAGACGCAACGGGTACTGCGGTATATACGCCGCACGGCGCGAGGGTGCTCTGGATACCCAACTGGTTCATCGCTATACGCTGGTTCACCCGCGGCTCGCTTCAACAGAGAAGAGACTCATCGCCAGCTTGGGGGATGCGGCCGACTTCGCCCGAACGAGACGCACCCCGCGCAATCCCAGGAAACCGCCTTGCGATCTACCGCATCGTGTAGTAGATTAATCTTGACATGCCCCTGCCGAAGCTGACCAGGCTGGAGCTCCAAATCATGGAGACGCTCTGGAGCAAGGGACCGTGCTCCATTCGCGAGTTGCTGGAGGCATTCCCCAAGAACGAACGCCTGGCCTACACAACCGTTCAGACGGTTGTCTACCGGCTCGAAGCCAAGAAGGCAATACGGCGCGCGAGTAAGTTCGGCAACGCGCACGTGTTTGAGCCGATGGTTTCGCGGGATTCCGCGCAGCATCGAATGATCGACGATTTAGTGGCCCTGTTCGGCGGCAGGCGATTGCCGATCGTTACCCACCTGATCGAGTCGGGAAAACTGACTCCGGAGGAACTGCGCGAGGCCCGCGCGGCGTTGCGAAAAGCCCGCGCAGCGCCGCTAAAAACAGCGAAACAGGAGAAGCCGGAATGACGCCAGGTTTGCCACTGCCGCAAGGCGTCCTACCCCTCGCGAACCACCTTTGGCAATCGACGCTGTTTGCTGCAATCGCAGGTCTGTTGACTCTGCTCTTGAGAAACAACCCGGCGCATGCGCGGTATTGTCTGTGGCTGGCGGCTTCGGCGAAGTTTCTGGTCCCTTTTTCGCTGCTGATGCTCGTTGGCGGGCTGGTGGGGCGCCATTCGGTGGCCGCTCCTGCGCCAACCCGCGTAGCGCTTCTCGTCGAGCAGGTGAATGAGCCTTTTGTGGCCGAAATTCCGCCTCAAGCGTTACCGATGCCGCACACGTCGAGATCGGCGGCCTGGATTGTTCCGACCCTCCTTGCTTCGTGGGCGATTGGCTGCGGCGCTTTGGTGTTTTCCTGGTGGGTGCGATGGCGGCGAATACGGATTATCGTGCGCGCGGGGTCGCCGGCGCCTTTGAGGACCGGCGTTCCGGTTGTGTCGTCCGCATCGATCATTGAGCCCGGCGTGTTCGGCGTACTCCGTCCGGTGTTGCTGTTACCCGACGGCGTCGGGGATCGCCTTGCGCCAGCCGAACTGCAGGCAATTCTCGCCCACGAGTTGTGTCACGTCCGGCGCCGCGACAATCTGGCGACGTTGCTGCACATGGTTGTCGAAGCTGTGTTCTGGTTTCATCCTCTGGTCTGGTGGCTGGGAGCCCGATTGATGGACGAGCGGGAGCGGGCCTGCGACGAAGAGGTACTGCGGAGGGGGAGTGAACCGGAAGCCTACGCGGAGGGAATTCTGAAGGTTTGCGAACTATACCTGCAATCGCCGCTCAAATGCTTAGCGGGAGTGACGGGAGCAAATCTCAAAAAAAGAATCGAGGCTATCATAGCGAACCGGCCTGTGCTGAACCTGAATCTGCCTAAGAAGGTGGGATTGATGCTCGCCGGAATCCTGGCGGTCGCGATTCCTGTGATTCTCGGCGTCACCAATGCGCCTGAACTGCGGGCACAGGCTGAATCAGTCGCGAAATTCGAAGTCGCATCCGTGAAGCCTTCCCCGCCCCTGCAACTGCCGATCGTCAAGCCTTTTCGAGCCGGCATCTCCATGGATGCGGGGCACGTCGACATCAGACTGATGTCCCTGCGCGACCTGGCCATCGTCGCCTACCGGATCAGGCCCTTTCAGCTCACGGGCGGCCCGGACTGGATGGCGTGGGATGTGTTCGACATTGTGGCGACGATTCCCGTCGGTGTCTCGAAAGCAAGAGTGCCCGAGATGTTGCAGTCCCTTCTGGCCGAGCGTTTCGGGCTCAGGATCCGCCGCGAAAGCAGGGAAATGCCGGTTTACGCGCTGACAGTGGCCAGGGGCGGACCAAAGTTGCGCGAGGTCCCTCCGGACGATCCGGAAGCCGAGCCTGCTTTCCCGAAACCGCCGCCAGGTGGGACCGTCGTCGGGGTTGGGGGGATGACCGACCCGATGTCTGTTCGCGTCGGGCCGGCCAGCGGTCGCGGAGACGGTTCGCCGTTATTTGATCGCCGTGGCAACCCGACGGCCGAATCGCTGCGCATGGAAATACCCAAGGCGACAATGGCTCGGTTTGCAAATGTCCTGACGTCCATGGCCGATCGGCCGGTTGTCGATCGGACAGGGCTTATCGGGACGTATGAGATCGGATTTGACGTCCCCTCGCAGGACGTGAGGCGAGCGACCAGTATGCCTATGCCAGGCAAGGTCCCGCGTGCGCCTCTGCCGACGGACCCAGGGCCCGACGGGTTGACAGTGTCAGAACCGACCGGGGACGGCTCCATTTTTCAAAGTGTTCAATCGCTCGGGTTGCGGCTCGAAAAGGACAAGGCTGCGATCGAGACCATAGTCGTCGAGCACATCGAGAAGACCCCGACGGAGAACTGACGAGAAGGGCGCCCCGCCGTTGGCTTTGCGACGACGGCGGCTAAGCCGAACGACCGCAATGTGCCCAAAGCAAACCTGACAAGTCCGCGCAGTCCGTCGGGCGCGTCGCGCAACTAAGCCGGAACGTAGGTCAATCGAATCACATCTTCCGCCAATAGATCGCTGGCCACAAGGCGGAGCCGCGGCCGGGGGCCCGCGAAGAATGGCTTGCCACCACCAAGCACGATGGGATGGACGTAAAGTCGATACTCATCAATAAGACCAAGATCGGTTAGGCTTCCTGCCAGGGTTGGCCCGGCAACGTCAATTTCCCCAGCTAGCTGAGCCTTCAGCCCGCGTATCACCGCCTCGATGTCATTCTCGACAAGTGTGGCGTTGGGGCCGACAGACTTCAACGAACGCGATACCACCCACTTCGGCTGGCTCCGCCACACCGCCGCGTACTCGCGGTCCTCCGCGTCCCAATCCGGAAGGTCATCGTCCCAATAACGCATTACCTCGTACATGCGGCGACCGTACAGCATGCCAGTTGTGCCGCGCGCCTGCTCTATGAAGTGACCAAAGAGCGCGGGAGGAGGTGGCCCCATTTTCAGGTGGTCGACGTAGCCATCCAGGGACTGGTTCAGTCCATACACGAGCTTTGCCATCGCGCAAACCCTCCGCCCCGGTTTCTTCAGAACAGCTTAAACTGACCCTCCGCAGAAATCAATTTGGAGACTACTTGGACGCCCCATGGTCGCGACTGTTTCGACAACACCCCGCCACGGCGCGGGGAAAGCCGGCTAGTGAGTTAATGCGCATCAGGAACAGTACGGTCAACGTACCGGCCTGCCCGGTTGTTTCATCGTGAACGATGACGCGCACGGTCGCCGCTCCCGGCATCAGCGGCAGCTCCTGCTCCCAGTGAATCCTTTCGCGATAGACAGCGTCGAGCGACTCCGCGGGGACTACGAGCTCTTTTGAGTCCTGCCCTTCCACCAAAGTTTTCCCGCTCGCATCCAGTTCCGCGAACATGCGCGTGAATTTGAACGCCAGCCCGTTGTCCTGTTGCCGAAGCGTGAGGCCGCACGGATCGAGTGACAGCTTCAAATGCAGAGTCGGATGCGGCTCAGCGGGCGTCACGTCGGCGGCGCCCGCGATACTGATGGCGGCAGCGTCCACGGGACGCAGAAGCTCGTTTCCGTCGCGTTCGTTGTCGCCGAGATAGAAGCCCAGCGTGTAATTCGTGCGCATCGCCTCGTCCGCTTCCCGATCGCGGCCGCAATATCGTTGCCGAAATATGCCTTTCCGCCGGTCGACTCCGTCATCGTCTGCAATACCATTCCCTGCTGATCGATTCCGCAGCTCACCCCCGGACATCGATCGCATTCAGAGCCACGTCAGCGTCGTTCAACTGTGCCGGCGCGTGTTGCGACTCAGCTTCCAGGCTGTGGAGTCACCTCTTGGAAAGCCCGGCGTCACCCAGATCAGATTCTTGCGTCCAGGAAGCCGAGCCAGTTTTTCCCCGATTGCGCGCTTGGAATCGAACACGCTGATTACCCCAATGTGGATGGAGTTTTCGGTAAATACAGGGCAGAGAAAGTCACCAGGGCCGGACAGCCGCGCGATCCTTTCGTTACGGCGCGCCGCCGCAAGGAGCGTGTGTCGCCGAACGCGATGTCTCGCCGCTCGCTCGGAACAGAAAGCAAAGTGTTGGCGTCTACAGGATCAATGCCGTTGCGAATGAGACTGTCAGGACCGGCACTCCCGCGGATCGGGAATGCGCCTGCGCATTTGATAGCGGCGACAATCGCGGTCACCGCCATCCCGGCGGCTCAGTCGCCCGACGCGCCGGATTGGCAAAAGCTGGCGGGCGGTAGCCAGACATTCGAGGTTGCTTCCGTCAAACCGGCCAAGGCTTTCCGTCTGCCGAACCTTCCACTCAACACAGGAGACGCGAAACCTGGCGGCGGACGGTTTTCCGCGGCGTTCCCACTTCTCGGATACATCATCTTCGCCTACAAGATACCTCCGTATCTGGCCGACGCGACGATCGTCCAGTTGCCGAAATGGGCCGCTACGGATTTGTTCGAAATCGAAGCGCGGGCGGCGAATAATCCGACAAAAGATCAAATGCGGCTGATGATGCAGTCGCTGCTCGCCGAGCGTTTCAAATTGACAATGCATTTTGAGACACGTGATGACCGGGTTCTTGCCCTAATGCCCGTCAGGCCCGGGCAGATGGGACCGAAGCTGCGTCCCCACGCCGAAGGGCCACCCTGCGGGGACTTTGCGCTGCCAACATCGAGTTCGACGCAGGACCTCTTTCCACCGACTTGCGGTACCGACCAATCGACACAGAACGCCCAGGGTTTGCGCCGCATCGGATACCGGAACGGAACGATGGAGCGCATTGCAGAGACGATCGGAGGATACGCGGCGTTGGCGGGAGAAGCGAACAAGCCTGTGGTGGATCGAACCGGGCTCGTGGGAACGTACGATTTCACGATGGAGTATACGCCGGACGCGAACGATCAACTCAATCGGTCGCTCAGACTGAGTCGGGACAATTCAGCAGCCGAACTGGAAGGGACGACCTTCCTCACGGCGATGCGCGAACAACTCGGGCTGAAGCTGGTGCGCGCGAGCGGCGCGGTGAGGACGCTCGTCATCGATCACATCGAGAGGCCGTCGGAGAATTGACAGAGTCTATTGCGGAATCACCGGCAGCAGGATACGCGATGCATGCGCCGGATCGTGATAGACGGAGTTCAGGGCGACTCGGCGGCCACGCTCCTGCCCTAAGGGTCCCCCGGTATTCGGGTTGACGTCAAAACGCGGAAAGTTGCTGCTGGAAATGTCGAGCCGGATGCGGTGCCCGCGTCGAAATACCAGGGACGTTGGGTACATTTCAATTGTGAGTTCGACCGGCTGGCCGGGGACGAGTGGCTTCGCGTGCTCCAGCGAGTCCCGATAACGCGCCCGCACGATGCCGTCGCCGACATTCAGATCGATTCCCGCGGGGTAATCGCGATTGGGCGGATACACATCGACCAGCTTCGCCGTAAAGTCGGTGTCGGGGCCATCGGACGACGCCCAGAGCTTCACAATCAGGCGGCCGGTCACTTCCACATCCTGCGCCAGCGGAGAGGTTCGGTAAACCAGAACATCCGAACGGGCGGATAGCGGCAGGATGGCTTTGCACGGCCAATCAAGGGACAGGCAGCGCTGGTCCTGCGCTCCCCTCGACATAAGAGCGCCTTCGGAGGAAACATTGCCGCCGAGAGTCGGCACGGGATCCGCGGGATCGAACCGGTAGGACGTTGGCTCCGAAGCAGCGGGCGCGACGGTGGAAAGCGAGCCGTCCGGATGGATGTAATACGGCGTGCTCACCGCTCGGGCCGGAGGCCACTCCCGCTCGTCCCGCCAGTGTCCGCCAACATAGAGACGGCCCTCGGGTGTCTTGTGAGGCTCGCCGGCCCCCATGACAAAAATGCGAACCGGGGGTTCTTTCTCGATACCGTTATCGACGCCTTTCAGCCAGCGGTCGTACCAGCGAAGGCGGAGCGCATTGAGATCGATGGCTGCCTCCGGGCCAAATTCCGCGATTCCGGAAAAGCTGAACGCCTGACCCATATGGGTCCAGGGGCCAATGACAAGACGTTGAGGGCTTTTCTTGGCTTTCGCCAGCTCGGCGTAGTTGAGATTGGCGACTGGTCCCGACCATGAGTCATACCAGCCGGTGAGATGGCAGACCGGGATGTCCTTATATTCGGCGAGATGATCCACCACGCTGATGCCGGAATCTTTCCAGAATGAATCGTTGTCGCCGTGCCGCATGGCCTGAATCAGCCACGCTTCGTATTCGGGCGCGAACTGAAGGGGAGTCGTACCGGGACGGAGCGGGAGCATGGCCGCATAATCCCGAATGTGAGGACCGATCTGCTCGATCGCCCCGACCGCTTCGGGAACGGCCGCGGCGCGCACCGCCGCTGCGTGTCCATTCGGAGTGACGTCAGTACCGTTCGCCGTCGCGTGAACCCCGGTAGCATTTCCGAGCGTCAGGATCCAGTTCAGCCATCGCAGTTCAAAGGCGCCGTCATGCCGGATACCGTAGCGGCCGGGATTGCTCATCGCATCTACAGGAACCATGGCGGTCAGATTCGGCGCGTTTGCGATTGCCAATGCATGCTGCGTGGCTCCACCGTATGATGTGCCCATCGTGCCGATCTTTCCGTTGGACCAGGGCTGTTCGCCGATCCACTTCAGCAGGTCGCTGCCATCTGCGCCATCGTCACGACTACCGGACCAGCGCCCTTCCGACAGGTAGCGGCCCCGAACATCCTGGATCACCACCGCGTAGCCATGAGTTACGTAATATTCGATCAGCGAACCAGCGGCGCTGTCTTTGTTGTAGGGAGTCCTCTCCACGATTGCCGGAAACCGCTGGCCGGGCGCATTGCCTTGTCCCGGCAAGAAAATGTTGGTTCCGAGTTTGACCCCATCCCGCGCAGCGACCATAACGTTTCGCATCGCCCTAACCTGGTCCGATTGGGCCGGAAGTGTTTTGACTGCGGCTATTGCGCCAAGGAGGAGCAGCGTCTTTCGGAAGAACATAGTGGAAAGGCTAGCAGAAGACGTAACATGGGTCAGAACCATACCGCTTGTGAGACGAAAATAGCGTATAGATTAGCGATGTCCGCCACCGCGACAGGTCGTCACCTTGCAGTGCTGAGTCTTCTTGGCGTTTGCCCGTTCGCCGGGTTCGCGGACGCGCAGTCGTTGTCCGCCGTCGCTCGCTTTGAGGTGGTTTCCGTAAAGCCTTGCTTGGCGCATTCGGAGCCGCTTCCCGGAGATCGGAGGGGCGACTCGCGCCAAAGCTCTCCGGATCGATTACATCTGACCTGTCAAACGCTCATGAATATGATCCAGTGGGCCTACGTCAATTACGCGGATGATCGCTTTAATCCGATGGCCTCTGTTCCTATCTCAGGAGGTCCCGCGTGGATCGAGACAGAAGAATTTCAAATTGACGCCAAAGCTGATACGCCGCAATCGACCGGAGTGCTCAATGGACCAATGCTGCGAGCGCTGCTTGAAGAGCGATTTGGACTTGTCGTCCATCGAGAAGTTAAAGAAACTCCGATTTATGCGCTGACTGTCGCAAAAGGCGCGGCGCTGAGGATCTCTCCATCTACTCACAACTGTTTGACGATCGATTCCGGACGGCCCGTTCCCATGGAACCGGGAAAACCATTCCCGGTTCTATGCGGCATCTCGAGAACGACCGAAAACGGCTATGACGCGGTCGCGGTCAGCATGGCCCGCTTTGCGGAGCTTCTCTCGGACTACGCGGACAGGAAGGTAGTTGACAGAACCGGGCTGTCAGGAGAATTTGATATTCATCTCAATCTGTCTGCGTCGGACCTGGGCCATCCACCGGCTAACGCGAGCGATGACGATGCGAAGCTTGCGCGGGACCCGGCGGAAATGTTCGCCAAAGTGCGCGGCGAACTGAGGAGGCTTGGGCTGCGCCTCGACGCTGCGAAGGGACCCGCAGCCGCCTTGGTCATTGAGAAAGCCGAGAAACCTTCGGTGAATTGATTCCTGGTCTATCCGGCTGAAGCCGGCCGTACAGGAGAGAAGCCCGAGCCAGCGGATCAGTCGATTGACATCTCATGTCGACCCTATCGACCGTTCGCTGCCGTCCCTTTCGTCAATACGTTGTTGCCCGGAAGGAACTGCCACAGCCCGCTCGCCGACCCATTAAGCGCATCTTGCGCTACCGTATCCGCCTCCGCGGACCGCTGCGCCACAATCAGATTCGGAAACAATCCTCCAAGCACTACGAATAAGACTCCGGCCGCCAGCGCCCATCGCTCGCGCGGCAGCGCATCCGCCATATGCGTGAAACCCGTACGGCGTCTGCCCAGAAACAACCTTGCAAAGAGCCTGAAAACGCTCACCGCATTCATCGCAGTCGAAAGTGGAAGCACAATACCTGTGAGGGGATGCGACATCAACGTTCCGTGAATCAGGAGGTCCTGCGAGCAAAAGCTCAGCGTGCCGGGCAGCCCCACAAGAGCCAGCCCGAATACCGCGAAGGACACCGCCAGGCGCGGCGCGTGCGCGGCTAAACCCAGATACTTGCTTGACGTCAGGTTCTCACCGAAGCGGACCTCCAGCAGCCGGAGAATCCCGAAAAGCCCGACGGTCGAAACCGAGACGACAACCCAGTGAACGAGCGCTCCGGTAATTCCTTCCAGGGTGCGGCTTTCCAGCCCGGCCAGAATGCACGCTGACTGACTGAGCGCCAGGAAGGAGAGGAGCCGGCGCGGCGAGTTTTCTGTGAGCGCGCGGATAGCTACATAAAGGGCCGTGGCCATCGCAAACCAGGAGAGCACCGGGAACAGATCGCCGGCCGTGCGCGGGAAAAGCGGCAGAATCAGTCTGGCGACAAGCAGCGCGCCGAAATGCCCGTTCAGCAGAAGAGCTGAAGGAATCGCCGGGCCCGCTTCCGCCAGATCCGCGACCCAGGCCTGAGCCGGACAGATTCCTTTGCGAAGAATGACCGCGGCGACCAGCAACGCGAAGACCAGAGTTCCGCCGGGGCTTTGGCCTCTCAGAGCTTCGATGGAAAGCACATGGCCCGCCGCGAAAATGAGCGCGATCGCGAGAGCCAAAGCGAGGCTCGACAGCAAAAGGGCCGTTGCAGGACGCCATGAGGGCGCTCGAAACCACGACCGCACGAGGAATGGAACCGCAGTGAGAACCCATGCCCCCAGAAAGACCCCCAGATTGTCTGTTGAGTATGCGGCAAGGGTGGCTCCCAGAATGAGAAGGATTCCACTCATGGTTTGAGGGGTGCAATCGCGCTTGGGCAGCATCAGCGTCGAAGCCAATGTGAGGCAGGAGAACAGCGCCATTAACGCCTCAGACAACGATTCACCGCTCGGCGTTCGCAGGAGCAGCGCCACACTCGCCGCCACCGAAAACAGCGCCGCGGTGAAGCCGACGATTCGCGCCTCGCGGCGCCAGGCTACCAGGATCGCGCCGAGCCAGGGCACGCCGATTGCGATCGCAATGACGGCCGGCCTGGTGAGAATCGATGCCGCGCCGGACACTATTTGACTCCCTGTTCTGTAGGATTCGGCATCGACATCGACGGCTGTTGCCGCTGTCTGACTCGCGTGGCCGCTCCCATTCCGTCCAGCCGGCCAAACAGCCGCGAGGTCTGGAGAAGCGGATGGATGAACCAGCGATCGAGAACCGTATCGAGGTGCCCGCGGTCCAGCGCCCACCTGTAGAGCCACACCCGAGCCGTTTCCGGCAACAGGTCTTCGGTGTGCCCCTGAGACACTTCGCCGCCGATGGCGGAGCGCATGCGGTGGTAGTCGTGAAGCATGGAAGGCGCGCGCAGGAATTGCAGTGTCCGGACTAACGCGTGCCCCAAAATGTGAGCGACGGCAATCGAGCTCCAGCCGAATCCGATCTCGACGAAGATCACGCCGACCTGCGTGAGCGACGCGAACGCGAGCGATGTTTTGGCATCCGCACTGACTCGGCCTGCCAGCGCGCCGTAAATGGCGGTCGCAACGCCGATCGCGATCACACATGCCCGCGCCGCCGGGGATTCGGCGAGCAGCGGCTGGGCCCGGAGCAGGAGGTACGCGCCGGCATGGATAGAAATCGCGCCGTAAAAAATGGCGCTCGACGGGGTGGGACCTTCCATGGCGCGGGGAAGCCATCCCGAGAAAGGAATCTGCGCCGCCTTACCGGCGGCGCTGAGTAGCAGAAAGAGACACACCAGGGTCGCCTGCGATCCGGAAAGCCGCGGCATGCCGTCGGCAAACGACGCATGTCCGGCCCAGTTGTGAAGCGCAAACGCGCCGAGCAGCAGGCCGATATCGCAGGCCCGATAGACGCCGAAAACGCGCAGGGCATTATCCACAGGGGCTGGGCGGTGATCGAAAAAAGCGATCAGAAGCACTGATGTGATGCCCACGAGCTCCCATCCCGCGATCAGGAGATCAAACGAACCCGCCGCGAACGCAAGCAGCGACCCAAACGCAAAAAGATGCAGCAGGAGAAAGAAGCGAAAGAAGCCGCTCTCGCGATGCAGATAGGTCGCCGAAAACTGACCGATCAGCCCCGAGAGCGCTACGGTCATAGCAAGAAATGGAAGAGAAAGACGGTCCGCAATCAGTATCAGCGGGAAGCGGTATTCATGAACGCTGAACCAGTTTCCGAACGATACGACAGTCACGGGGGCGCCGCTTGCCGCCAAAGACCAGAAAAGCCAGCCCACTGAAAATACGCAGGCGATAAACGTCATTCCCGTGATGCGGGACAGAAGGCGTTCTGACGGAGCCCAGCCGCACAACCACGCAAGACCCAGGAGGCAGAAAACCCCGCCAGGCGCCATAACCGCAAACACCAGAGCGGCCTGCGCAGGACTCATGCCGCCGGCTCTCCCGTCCCTGTGGGGATCCAGGCCATGGGAAGATGTTCCATTTTGCCTGCGTACCATTCCGCTGAAGAGAGGGCGACCGGGAGACGCTCCAGCAGGCCCTCGGATTCCTCGAATCCGGACTCGCCTCGCACGTGCACGCGCCCGGTGGCCGGATCGATCGTAGCCATCCGGATCCACCGATTCTCAACCAGCTGTTTCAGCGATGCGCTTCGTTCGATGACCCCCCGAAGCCGTTCGGGCGTTGTCTCCATTACAAACAGGATTCGAACCGGTTCGTGAATCGAAACCATCTGCCAGGGCAAACCGGTTCGCAGATCGCTGGCGTGGCCGTCCATTACGCCGACCAGCCCGGTCACGTTGTGCGGAAGTTTCGTGCCGCAGCCGTAACGGTCGTTATCGACAAATGAAAAGTAATATTCGAGACTGATGCCCGCGCAGACCGGAACGACGGCAGACAGCAATGAAGCAAGGCTGCGGTCGTCGGCATCCTGATTCGCATCATAGGAGACAAGGAAGGCTCGCCGGTCGAGAAAAAGGCCCCGCGTCAGACTGCGACGGCCGATGATGCAGACAGCGTTAGTGCAGTGACCGTATTCGGGACGCGGCTGAGCCAGATGCTCGCTGCGCTCCTCGACATGGCGCAGCGCTTCCGCCGGGTTGGCGCCAACCGGAAAAGATTCGAAGCGCCGGGCGCGCTCATGGGCGTTCCGGGCGCGCGCCCCGTCCAGCGACTTCCGAACGTGCGCGAGATCGGCGCGATGCGTGGGCGGGAGCAGGTCGAGATCGAACAGAACGATATCGTCGCTGCAGGTATCGTGATATCCCCCGATGAACCATGTGTCCTCGGAAATATCGATACCAATCTCGCGCAGGCGAGAACGCACTTCCGGACGGTTGGCCATTGCCGCAAAGAGCCGGGCGTTCGGGCCGCCACGGCGCCCTCCACAGGCTCCGCAATCGTGGGCCGATTCGTGGGGGTTGTTGAGGCTCGTCGAACCATGTCCCAGCAGCACCACGAGTCGCGCGAACTTCCGCGTCAGGCCGGCCAGGCGTAGAACGCCAGCCACGCTTTCTGCTTTTTCGTCCGCTGCGAAGCCCATCAGTAGCCCCGCAACCGCATCCTGTGACTCCGCAGCGTTGCGCATGAACTGTAGTTCGGTGCGTGGTTCCGGAAGAAAGGCCTTGTTCAGCCAGTCGCGGAGGATGGCGTAACGGCGGGGCGCCAGCAGATGTCCGATTAACGGCGCCGCCGAAAGCGCCCCCAGCGCGGTCGTCGACAGCCAGCCGCGCACTAATGACCTCGAAGATACGAACGAATTCCGCATGAGCAGTCCCAGCAGACGCCTCCGCCAGCGGCGGCTCTGGTGCAGCGCGGCATCTTCCGCTTTTGGTTGCTCGAGCACCGCGTGCCGAGGTTTGACGACAACCGGGCAGAATGCCGCACCCTCGGGATCGTCGATTCCCTGATAGTCCACTGCGACCCCGTAGTATCCGGCGGCGCTGAAAGTCTCTGTCTCCGGGTCCGTCTCCTCCAGTGCCCGCCGCATGGATTCCTCCCGCTCGTCGAGACAGAAGAACACCTGCGCGCGGGGTATGTCTTTCGAACACGCGAGACCGCGGTATTTCCGATGGCTCGCCAGGCCGTGCAGAATGTTGCGTTCATGCCGCCGTTCGTACGCCAGGTGCAGAATCCTCCGGCGTTCGAGTCCATTACACGCTTTGACTTCGGCGACAAATGATTCCCAGGCGGCATCGGACAGCAGGTTGACTTCAGCCGCTGAAAACGAGACCACGCGCGCCGCATCGTAAATGCGTGCGGTCCGGCTAAGGCGCAGCCTTTCCTGCGTCTTGAGCGGGTTCTCCTGCGGGACCGTTTCTGCAGCGCCCATACGAGCAGCCACGCGCGACATCGTCAGCCGGACCGCCAGGAAATCCATCAGGGAACACGGGATCGATTCATGCGGAGCCAGTCCCGCGCTCTCTTCGAGTTTCCGCATAAGTCCCGCCCATCCTGGCAATGCGAGCAGTTCGGACTGTAGAATCTGCTCCCATCCGGGCTCCGGAAAATTCTCCGCGTCGAGGTACTCGAGCACAACATCCGTTGCCGAGAAAGAACCGTCCTCTTGCCGGCGGAACTCTTTGTCGAGGCCGCGCAGGTATCTGGGGAAAAGGCCGCCCCGTTTGCCGAGAAGCGTCCGCACGCATTCGTAAAAGCCCTTCTCGCGACGTGGCATTGGCCAGTATGCGGCGCCCTGATCAAGGAATACGGCGCACAGCCGGATCAGCCAGGGGTGGATGATCTCGTCCATGGGGCGTGGCGTCGGGGGCTCTTCTTCACGCAGAATTGTTCGCCCGAAGCAGGTGTCGAACAGCGTCCGCAGCGCAGGATGCCGGAAGTCGGCCGCAAGGTCGCCCTGTTCGGTGCGCCACAAAATGGTGGCGCCGTCGAATTCGCGAACGCCCGGCGTAATCATGGCGCGGCGCAACGACCGCCGGGTTAAGCCTGGGAAGATCACCGCATCGGGTTCGCTTTCGAGCACAGCGTTGATGTCGTCAGAATGGATGCGGCCTTGCGCGAGATCCTTTCGATACGCCGCTTCCGACATATAAGGTTCGGCGCCGAACAGCTGAGACGCTTCGATTACCGCGCGCTCGAAAGGAAGGTGCTCGAACGCGTGCAGCGTATTGTGGTGAATGAAGACGCCGATCGGGCCCTGGGCAGGCAGCAGGTGGGCTGCGTGTTCAACGGCCTGACGCAGTCTATCCCGCCGTGACAGCGCGGAATGGTCCTGTCCCTTCATCGAGTCGTGATGCGAGCTTTCGGCTCCTGCCTTGCGGCTTCCTTGAGCATGCTTACCGTGCTGCTGAGCTGAGAGTAAAAATAGCGGCGCAGGATATCCAGAACCTCGATCAGCGCATGATCGCGAATCGAATAGAAAACCTGATTACCGACTTTCCTGCTGACAACAATCTGCTTGGCGCGCAGGACCGACAGATGCTGCGAGGCGTTTGCCTGCTCGACGCCGAGCTTTTCGATCAGCTTTCCGGCTGACATCTCGCCATCGCGCAGCAACTCGACGATCGCAATCCGGGTCGGATTGGCGAGGCCCTGAAAGATCTGACTCTTGAACTGCCGGAGCGCGGCGCTCATCTCAATAGTATATTCGCAATCGTGAATATATGCAAATTCTAGCGAAGGCCAGGCAAATCAGGCATCCCCTTGCGGCGCCGGTCCAGGATTTTGTCAATGACATAGCGGCGCCCCGGCAGCCTTGGGCGCAAAACTGCTTGCCCGGCGCTTGTGGCCGGAAGGAGATGAGATCGGTAGCTCGATCAGCTTCAAAACCGACGCGCGCAGCTATCCCGGGGGCCGTCCGTTGAAACAGAGTCGTGAGGGTAATCGCGCGACATCGACACCGGACTGGCGGAGGACGAGAACAGCCGCCTGCTCGTTTATTTTTCCGACGAATTCCCGCTCCGCCGGAAATGCGCTCGTGCTTCGCGTAAAAGTCTCCATACCGCGTCGCACACTGGATTTCCGCCGTGCTCGGCGGGCTCGCGCTTCTGCTGACGATCTCCGGCGCCTACGGTGTGATCTCATACCTCATTGCGCAGCGCATTCGCGAATTCGGAGTTCGCATGGCGCTCGGCGCGGCGCCCCTTTCAGTCGTTAAGCTCGTGCTTCGTTAATCGCTGCGCCTCGCGATTATCGGAGCGCTATGTGGCTCGGCCCTTGCGCTCGCCTCCTCAGGGCTCTCGCGTCGCGGATTGTTATGCTCTACGCCTTCGACCGCTCCGCTTTCGGCAGAGGCATCCTGATCATGATCGCCTCCTGCCTCGCCGCGGCATTCTTTCCATCATGGCGAGCCTCTCGCATTGATCCGATGAGTACGTTGAAGCACGACTAAAACTCATATGGCCCAACAGTTCTCAAGGTGCGGCGTTGGAGCCCGTCATTCCTGGTAAGGACCTTCTCGAACTCCGACATCCGCTGATCCGATGAAGCCTCAGGTATAAACTTCTGGACACCGTCTGACTTGTAGACTCGCGCGAGTTGGCGCCGGTACATATGCGACGCGCCCTTCCAGTGATGCTTTCGGGGCTATGAGTTTAGATTGGTGGTTACACGCACACATAACCGCATTTGCGCTGGCATCGCACAAGAACAAATCTGGAAACGGAAGCAACAGCGGTGTAGAATACCCGCGGATCACTTAAGTCCGAAAGACGCTTCGCCCGCCACACGCCTACTAGCGCGGACCGTGCGTGCGCGTCCGCCACCTATGCACGCGAAAGCCGGGCTCAGTGTGCCTGCAGAGGAGGAACCTGATGGAATCCACGAAAGATTCGAAACTCAGCGGGTTGCAACGTACGTTCTCCCGCCGTAACTTACTCAAGGGGGCCACCGCTCTTACTGCCGCCGCGAGTGTCAGGAAAGCGTTTGCTCAACAGACAACCGGCGCCCCGTCTGGCACGGTTTGGCTCTACATCGGCACCTACACAGGTAATCCCGGAGCGTTTGCAAGCAACGGGATGGGCATTTACTTATGTGAGCTTAATCTTTCTACGGGAAAGCTAACTGTTTTGAGGCTCGTAGCTCCGGTTGTGACGACCGGAATGATAACCACAGCGAGTCCTTCTACGATTGCTCTCGATCCGACGCGGACGCACCTGTATGCGGGAAATGAATTCGGGCCGCCCGGAGCCGTGAGCGCTTATTTGATCAACCGGCTCACAGGCGATCTGACGCTCCTGAATGCTCAGCCCGCCAAGGGCGCTCCGGCTTATGTCAGCGTTGATCATCAGGGCAAGTATCTTTTCGCGGCCGAATACACAGGCGGCTACTTCGAAGCGTTCCCGATTTTGGCTGGAGGGTCACTCGGGCCAGCGGTGTTTCAGCAGTTTGACGCCGATAACGTTGGGCCGCAGACCGCCACCAATGCGCCTCCGGGGAGTTTCGCGATCAGCGCTCATGAGGGGCCGAATGGACACCCGCACCAGATGGAGGCGGACCCCTCGAATAAATGGGTTGTGGGCGCGGATGCGGGGCAAGACCGGATATACGTCTGGACACTGACCCAGGGAGCCACCCCGCCGCTGACTCTGACTACTACCGCGAATCCCCCCGGTGGATTCGTGAACGCGCCTCCGGGCGATGGGCCGCGCCACTTCGCGTTCCACCCCAACGGGATCTGGATGTACTCCATTCAGGAAGAAGCGTCCACCATCATGTTCTGGCATTTCAACGCCGCTACGGGAGCTCTTACAGCGCAACAGATCATCCAGAGT